>Ga0315289_10001131_pt1 | contig 41720 bp, 32 predicted proteins | sample YL17G11_40_MG_FD_203452 | JGI IMG/M metagenome (GOLD analysis project Ga0315289, IMG submission 203452) | Sediment microbial communities from Yellowstone Lake, YNP, Wyoming, USA - YL17G11_40 | ecosystem: Environmental > Aquatic > Freshwater > Lake > Sediment | place: USA: Wyoming | collected... | reverse complement strand
AACTCAGACAACCCTCAGACCCCCATCCGAATAATCCCCCTTTTCGGAACGGGCAAAGCCCCCCCCCGGCCCCAACTCGATTTTTCTCCCTCCGAGATTGATTTCAACAACGTGGTCGCGGGTTCGGCCCAGGACCTGACCTTCTCCCTGGGTAACCTGGGCACGGCGGATCTGGTTATTGACGGAATATCGGTCACCGGGGCAGGATTCTCTCTCCCCCAACCGCCGACCCTGCCCCAGGTCATCTCTCCTCAGAGCACTTATGATCTCCCCGTTCGTTTCCTCCCTTCCTCCACAGGCTATTTCAACGGAAGCATTTCCATCTCCTCCAACGACCTGGGATTCCCCCTTGTGGAAATCCCTGTCCGGGGAAACGGCCTGGCCGCCTCTGCCGGGTCCCCTCACCTTCTGGTTTCCGGCCGGCAGCTGGATTTCGGGGAAGTTAATATCGGGGAATTCCAGGAAACACCCCTGGCCGTCACCAACACCGCCCAGGGGGATCTCGTCATCTCCAATCTGAGCTGGAACGGGGACGGGGACTTTGCGATTACTTCCCCGCCCGAGCTGCCTTTAACTTTAGCCGGGGGAGAATCGCAAAACCTGGTGATCCGTTTTACCCCGACCTGGATCGGAACCCGCGCGGGAAATCTGCAGATCACCTCCGATGTTCAGGATGAACCCGAATTGATGATCAACCTTTCCGGCACCGGGGTGGTGGCAAGAGAAAAAACCTCGGGCTGTTCGTGCTCCACACCCGGTACCCGTAATGGCTCCGGAATGGGATCAAATTTTATCCTGATCACCGCATTCATAATTTTCTTCCTCCGGCGAAAATCCGTCGCGGAAAACTGATTTTTGCTGACCACGCCGCAAGGTCAGCCATCTCAATGAACCTCCCCGCGGCAAGACTGCGGGGTATCTAACTCAAAACTAATCCTATTTTGTCTATTGTCATTCCTGCGAAAGCAGGAATCCAGAAAAACAAAACAACTGGATTCCGCATCAAGTGCGGAATGACGAAAATAAAGTAACCCCGTGGCAAGACCACGGGAGATTACAAGTTAAAAAATCGGGGCTGGTTCATTCGAACCAGCCCCGCTAATCCAGATCGTAACTTTCTTTGTTTTTTTACTTCTTCGCGGCCGCAGGCTTCAGAGTTAGAGCCGCGACTACCATCCCCAGAATCGCCAGACCGGCGACAATGGGGAAAACCCGGAGGTACGCTCCAAAGATATCCTTCATCTGACCCGCCAGAAGATTACCGATCACCGCGCCCGCGCCGTAAGCCGTAAACAGCAAGCCATAATTTTTGGCGTAATCCTTGGTCCCGAAATAGCTGGCACATGCCGTCGGTGCGATCGCCAGCCAGCCTCCCAGGCAGCCCCAGAGGATGCCGAAACTGATCGTGTAGATCAAGACACTCGACGGATTAAAATATAAAAGCAGGGAAGCCAGCGCAATCAGCACGTATGAAATCAACGCCGTATTCTTCGGATTTAACTTGTCCGTCAAGGATCCGAAGATCGGACGCCCGAATCCATTACATGCGGCAAAAGGAATTACCAGGCCGGTCATCAAAGCCCCCGCCGCCACGCTGTCCATCCCGGCGTTGGCGCCCACTTCCAGCCCCACTGATTTGGCGATCCCGATAGCCATCAGCCCCGCCAGCGTTCCGATGGTGTAGCAGAACCATAAACCATAAAAAGTGGGGGTTTTGACCATTTCATTTCTCATTAAATCCTTAACCGGCGCCGCCCCGGCTTTGGGTACCGGCGGCTTCCATCCCTTCGGAGCCCAGCCCGCAGGGGGGAATTTCATCAGTAAAGCTAAAAGCGTCAAAAGAATCAGAAAAGATATGCCAAAGATCTTGAAAGTAACCAATATCCCGCCGCTCGCCGCAAAAGCTTTGGTCAGCGCGTCCGCGATCGGGCCGATTAATGCCGCGGAGAACCCGAATCCCAGCACGGTCAAGCCAACCGCGAGTCCGCGTTTATCGGGAAACCACCGGGCTGAAACCGCGATCGGCGCTCCATAAGCGATCCCCACGCCGAGGCCGCCAATAACCCCGTAAAAAATGGACAGGCTGGTCGGCGTCGTTACCATCGAGGCCAGGAACCAACCCAAAGCCGTTAAAATTCCTCCGATAATAGAGATTTTTTTCGGCCCCAATTTTTCGATATACGGGCCGGCCAAGGGCATCGATAAAGCAAATACCAGAAGGAAGACGATATAGGGATATAACATCTGCGTTGCCGTCGCTTCCACTCCCAGGGTTTTGAAGTAAGCCGCCAAGGGCACTTTCAGAATTCCATACGCATAAATGGCCCCCAGGCAAAAATTCATCAGCATACCTGCGATTACATAAATCCACCGGCCCGATTCCGCCGGCATTCCCATAATTTTCACGTCTTCAGCCATATTCCTCTCCCTCCTTTGTTTTGAAATTTGTATTTTAAATCATCTAATGGAAATTTAATTAAGCCCGGTAAATTTTTGTATACAATTACCCTCTCTGGGGCATTATGTCAAGGGCAATTAGTATTTAGGGATTGATCAGTTAAACCAGCTTCTTTTCTTGCTAACTATTGAAATTATATGATATAAGAATATTCCTATGGATTACCGCGAAAACGTCTATGTGGATAAAGACCATCCGGTCTTTAAAACCCCCCATTTTATCGATAGCAAGGGTAAACCCACCCAGAACCTGGTTGACCTGGCCGACCCCCATAAAAAGGACGGGCTGGTCTGGAGCGTTTTCATGACTTTTAATAAGTTGGATTATGGTTTCTGGCTCCCCCGCCTGGGCGAACTCGTCTATGGCCGCACGATCGAAAACGTATCCTACATCGCCCCTCATTTCTGGAGGCCGGTCTCCCCTCCCCTGCAACGCTATCTCTGGATTTACGAAAATCTGCATCACCCCCGGATCGCCGCAAGCCGCGGAGGCCGGAAGGAGCCCAAACGCCTGGCCGAGGTGGCCCGGCACGTGGATTACTGGAGGGACCTGGCCCGCGAAGGCATCCTCAACCCGGGGATGGAGGGCTGCCTGGAGGAACCGTCGGAACTGGATCTCATCCTCGACTCCCCTTCCTTCGTGATCGCGGTGATCGCCCGGAACACGGAGGATATCATCGGGGAAGAAACCTGGGACAAGGAAAGGGATGAAATCGGCAAGGTAATCGACCTGGGGCTCAAATTCACCGAGGGTAAAAAAGCCTTCTACCTGATGCTGATCACCGACAAAGACAAGCACAAACCCGCGAAAATATACGATGAGCTCATACCCCATTACCGGAGCGATCCGGATTTCCTCAAGAACCGTCTCCCCCACCGGAGCGAGGCGGAACTGGACCGCCTGCGGGGGCATATCGACCGGACCACCTGGTCGGACATTATCAACATGCTCCGGGATTCCCGGGTGGATCTTCCCACCGGGAAGAGAAAAATCATTAAGGGTCTGTTTGAATACCTGGAAAAAAGAAACCTAATTTGAGGAAGGCGGATGAATGAGTAAAAATAAAACCAAAAAGACATCCAAAATTCTAAAAAGCGCCACCCCGGTCATCGGGATTCTCAACCGCGCCCTGGTGAAGGTCCCCCTCGTCGGGGAAAAAATGGTGGCGGGCTCCAGCAAGTCTCTCGGCAAACTCACCGCCCGGAATAAACTGCTGGGCTTTAAAACCGATCCCTCCTACGAGAACGCCCTTTATAACTGGGAGCTTTTCCTGGAACTCATCGGGGCCGAATTTAAAAAGGACGATCTCAGCCCCACCGCCAAGGTCTATACCTTTGTCCGCTGTCCCGCCGGTTACACCGAATTCGAGCATCTCAGCGCCTGCGTCGCGACGATGGAGCTGGACCAGAGCCTGGTCTCCACTTCCGGGGGCCAGCTGATCATCGAGAAACGGATTCCGATCGACGGGCTCTGCGCGGTCCGGATCGTGCCCGCTTAAAATCAGTCTCTAGTTTCTAGTTGCGAGTTTCGAGTTCAAAGTTATGCGACCCTTCAGGATCGCTTTTACGCAAGGCTCCCCACGACCGCAATACCTCGGGATCTGATCGAAAAGCCTTATCCAATATTTCGGTTTGTTTGGTTCTTTGATTACCTGATAACCTGATGCACTGATACTCACATCCTGTTTTCCCGATAACCTGATTGCCTTCTGTTTTCTCCAACCACCTAACCATCGAAAACGCAGGCTGAAGCCTGCGGCTACCGTTTACTATTACCCTTTGCCAGGCTAAAGCCTGGCCCTACATTTTTCGTTTTGTATTTATTCCGCAATCGTCATTCGTCAATCGTCAATCTGCAATAACGTATTCCTTTACGCCCTAGTTCCTCCTGCCAGTCCACCGGCACCCGGACAATCCGGCCGTCCCTTTCCAAAAGCAGGTAGCCGTATTTCAACCCGAATTCGAAAAGCTCCCGGGTAAGTTCGACATCTTTTTCGCAGTATTCGAAAAGCCGGTCGAAATCCCCCGTCCGGAACCATTCCAGGGCGAGAAGCCCGTCCCCGGATTTATCCTTCCCCAGGGTCGAGTGGGACAGGTTTTTCAGGCTGATCCTCATCCCCACGGTCTTCTTGAGCTCGAGCAGGATATCCAGGGTCTTGATCTCGACGTCGGCAAACTCGGGGTAAGCCGACAGCACCTGGTAGTCAAATCCCTCCAGGTTGAAACCCACCACCAGGTCCGCGCCTTTCAGACCCCGGGGCCCCCTTTCCTTCCCCGGCTTTTATTTCCTGGATTAATTTCTTCATTAGTTGAATTATAATTTATCTTATAAGACTTTAAATGAATCCCCCACGGTAAAACTGCGGGGTATCTCTTTAAAAATTATCCTTAAGTTTTAGCTTGTCATTCCCGCGGAAGCAGGAATCCAGGCGAATAAAAATACTGGATTCCGCATCAAGTGCGGAATGACGAAATGAAGTAATACCGTGGCAAGACCACGAGGAATTAATATCCACCTTGGATATACCTATTTCCCCCGCAAAATATTATTCTTTTAAAGTAAGTCTTAAGCAGGAGGTTCATTATGGCCGCATTAGCCGAACCCGCGGTAAATCTGTGGTCTCCCTCGGATAAATTATCCCCCCGCATCCGGAGGCTCCGGGACGAATATTTTTCCTATTCCGAAAGGGATTACTTCCAGAATGAAGTGATGTCCTTCACCACCGGCCAGCCCTGGGATGTGGTTTATTCCGAGCATACCTGGGGCGTCGCCCCCGAGGTCTTCCCCTTCATGGACGCGTTCAAGGCCTCCCTCCTGGTGGACGCCCAAACCGTTCCCCTGAACCCGGAATTCTGGCGGGAACCGACCATCATCAGGCGGGCGCTTTTCTTCAAAGAGGTGGCGGAAAAATATCTTCCAGTCCAGGTGCTCGAAGGCGAGCTCATCGCCGGAGGTCAATTCAATACCGCCTCCTCCCGAACCCTCACGAAAAAGGAGGCCCGGAAGTTCAAGAAAATGGAGAAACGCTACGTCCAGACGCTCAAGGAGCTGGATGCCCTCGGGTACGGCAACGCCGGCGCCACCCCCGGCCACCTGATCCCGGACTACCCCACCGTGCTGAAAATCGGTTTTAAGGGCCTGCAGCAAAGATTCGAGTCCCTCCTCACCCAGGCCGTTTCGAAATCACACCGCGATTTCCTCCAGGCCCTGATCATCTGCACCGAAGTCCCCCGGACGCTGGCCGGCCGCTATGCCCAAAAACTTCACGAACTTTCCCAGCGGGAATCCGAGCCCGGGCGCAAGCGGGAACTTCTCCAAATGGCGGAGATCTGCGCCCGGGTCCCCTGGGAACCGGCCCGGGGTTACTGGGAGGCCCTCCAGAGTCTCTGGTTCACCCACATGCTGGTAATGGCGGCGGAATCCTACCCCGGCCCCGGTCTTTCCTACGGAAGGTTCGATCAGTTCCTGTATCCGTATTTCGAACAGGATCTTAAGTCCGGAATCATTGACCGGGATTTCGCCAAGGAAATCCTGGAATCCTTCTTCATCAAAAACAATTACGTCTACGACTTCCAGGGCCGGGTCGGGAATAACCAGGGCATCAACTCCTCTTTCGGCCAGCTTATCACCCTCTCCGGGATGGGACCCCGGGGCGAGGACCTGACCAACGACTTCACCTATCTCTGCCTCGATGTTATCGAGGAGATCAATCTTCTCGAACCCAAGCCCAATGTCCGCCTGCACAAAAACACCCCCGGCCAACTTCTCCGCCGGGCGGTGGAAATCGTTTCCCGGGCCCAGGGTGCCCCCTTCCTGATCAATTTCGACGAGATCAGCATGCGCGCCCTGGAGTGGATCGGGTTGCCCAAAGACAAACTCTGGGACTACGCCCCGGTGGGCTGCCTGGAAAACACCCTGCAGGGCAACGACCGCTCGGGCACGGTGGACGTCAATATCAACCTAGCCAAGTCGGTCGAGCTTGTCCTTTTCAACGGCCAAGACCAGGCCACCGGTAAACAAGTCGGCCCCCGGACGGGCGACCCGCTTCAATTTAAAACCTTCGAGGATTTTTTCCAGGCCTACCAAAAGCAAACCCTCCACGTCATGGAGAAGCTGATCGGGCTTTACAACCTCTCCGACGAGATCCGGGCCCGCTACGAGCCGGTCCCCTACCTCTCCACCCTGGTACGGGGCTGCGAAGCGTCGGGAAAGGATGTCACCCAGGGAGGCCCCGAGTATAACTTCATCACCATGGAAGGAGCGGCCCTCGCCACCACGGTGGACTCCCTCCTCGCAGTCAAGAAACTGATTTTCGAGGAAAAAAAGGTCGGGATGAGCGAGCTTATCCAAGCGATTAAGGCCAATTACGAGGGCTACGATCTGCTCCGCCAAAGGCTCACCCACAAGGCCCCCAAATACGGGAATGACGATCCCTCCTCCGATGAACTCGCCCGCCGGGTTTCCCAGTTCTGGTCGCAGGCGGTTACCCGCTACACCTCTCCCTTCACCGGCCGGCGCTACCGCGCGGGCTATCTTTCCTGGAACTACTGGATCGCCTACGCCCCCAAGACCGCCGCCACCCCGGACGGGAGAAAACGGGGGACGTTCCTTTCCAACGGGGTCTGCCCGGTCAACGGGGCGGACCGGCACGGCCCAACCGCGGTGATCAACTCGGTGGGCAACCTGAACCTGGCCACCATTCCCAACGGTTCCTCCCATACCTTAAGCCTTTCCCCCTCCCTGGCCCGGGGGAAGGAACACCAGGAAAAACTGATGGGGTTGCTGCGGGCGAATATCGAGCACGGCAGCTCGGCCCTGCAGATCAATATCATTGACCCGGAAACCCTGAAAAAAGCCCAGCAAAACCCCGATGAGTACCGTAACCTCCTCGTCCGGGTCACGGGTTACAATGCCTACTTCGTGACCCTGGGGAAGGAAATCCAGGACGAAATCATCGCCCGCGAATCCCACCGGCCCTAAAACGGACAGCTCTAAATTCCAAAGTTCAAAATCCAAATGCCAAATGAATGCCAAAATCCAAATTTCTAAATTTAATCATTTGGGCTTTGAGCTTGATTTGAACTTTGAGCTTTGACCTTTGAACTTTATTTTACCCCTTGGACCCTCGAACCCTTGGACCCTGGAACCCTTGAACCCTGAACCTTCCGAAAGCGGGATCGTTTTCAGCATCCAGAAATTTTCCACCGAAGACGGGCCCGGCATCCGCACCACGGTCTTCCTGAAGGGCTGCCCCCTGCGCTGTCCCTGGTGCCACAACCCGGAAAGCCTTTCCCGGGAACCAGAGCTCGTCTGGTATTCTCAGCGCTGCCTAGGGGACGGCGCCTGCCAGAAGGCCTGCCCGGAAAAGGCCCTTTCCCGCGCCAAATCCGGGATAATAATCAACCGGAAGCGGTGCAATAATTGCGGGATCTGCGTCGAGGAGTGCCCCGCCGGCGCCCTCGAAATCCTGGGGAAAAAAGTCTCGGTGCCAGAGATCATGACCGAGGTGCTTAAAGACTCCCGCTATTACGAAAAATCCGGAGGCGGTGTCACCTTTTCCGGCGGAGAGCCCACCCTGCAAAACGAATTTTTACTCGAGCTCCTGAAAGCCAGCCGGACCGCCGGCCTCCACACGGCCCTCGACACCTGCGGGCAGTGCCGTCCGGAAATCCTGGCCGCCCTCCTGCCCGAGGTCGACCTCGTCTTGTTTGACCTGAAAACCCTGGATCGCGACGCGCTCAAGCAGGCCACCGGCGGCCAGCTCGACCTGATTCTCGATAATCTTCGCCTGGTCGATTCCCGGGACAAACCGATCTGGGTCCGCGTCCCGGTGATCCCCGGCCACACGGATTCACCCGCCAACATCGAGGCCATCGCCCGGTTTATCGGTTCCGAGCTCCGGCAGGTCGAACGCCTGGATCTCCTCGCCTTCAGCAATCTCTGTATCGCCAAGTACGAGCAGCTGGGGATGGATTTTTCCTTAAAAGGCGCCCTCCTTTTCACCGAGGAAGAGATGCTGGATTTAAGGAGAATCGCGGTTTCTGCCGGGGTAAATAATGTGGTTATCTCCGGACCGATGAGGGTATCAGGGGAAACAAACGCAAAATAACTCTTCGGCGCAGCATGAAATTTTATCTGAATATCAATATTCCTTTCTATCCGTCATCCCCGCGTAAACGGGGATCCAGGGAAACAAGAATGATTCCAATTGATAATCAATGGAAACGCTGGATTCCTGCTGGAGTTTATCCCGCACTCTGATACGGGGCAGGAATGACAACAACAAATAGTTTTCTTATGTTTGGTCATTGATAATTTTTCTTTCTATTTGGTTATTGGTAATTGTATTATGGAGGCATGATGACCGCGCAATTGGACGACCGGCTTTTTGAGGCCCTGAAGGGGGAGATGGTCCCCAAGTTCCTGGCCACCCAGGACGAAGCCGGCGTCCCCAATGTCGTTCCCGTCATTTCCATCGAACCCTATGACCGGCAAACCCTGATTTTCGGCAATTTTCTCATGGCCAAGACTGAAGCCAACCTCAAAAAAAACCCGAAGGTCAGCGTCACCTTCATTACCGAAAGCCTCTTCGGCGCCACGATCCGAGGCCAATTCCAGGGTTTCCAGAAAGTGGGGGCCTACGCTGACCAGATCAGCTCCGGTTCTTTCATCCGCTACAACGCCTACACGGGTATCCGGAACGCCGGCTCCATAAAAATTACCGATATCTCCGAAGTATTCCAGCTTTCCAAGCTGGACGTATTATCCGGCAACCTCTTCTCCAAATTTCACCTGGGTCCGGGCAGAAAACATGCTCAAAACCAACCGGTCATGCATCCCCTGGTTATGAAAAAATTCGGGCTGATCCCGGCGGTCAAGGTGATGGCTTTTCCGGATGACCAGGGGTTTCCCTGGGCCGTCCCGGTCATGTCCATCCAGCCCGCGGCTCCCGATGTGCTCGTCTTCAGGAAAAAACCGATGGAACCCTACCTGAAAAACCTCCGGGACCGCGCGCGGGTAGCCGCCTGCGTAATCACCATGGAGCCCGTGGCCTTCCAGGTCAAAGGAGAATATCGGGACCTGGGCGATAAACAGGGAGCCATAATCCTGAACCGGGCCTATCACGCCTCCCCGCCGTTTGTGGGGAAGGAAATCCTCCCGAAAAAATGATGATTGCAGATTGACGATTGACGAATGAAAGTCAGCAAATAGCTTATAGCTGACAGCCGAAAGCTGATCACCGAATCACAGGAGACCTAAACATGACTGATGCCAGTATCCAGGCCCTTAGCGTTTTGAGAAACCCGGGCCACTTCGAGTGGTACCTGGTCCCTCTCCTGGCTTTCGTCCTCTATGTTTACGTGGTCGAGATTGAAAGAAAAAACTGGAACGGGATCCTGATCGGCCTGCTTTTTTACGCCGGGGAATTTCTCTGGGAGATGATCAACGGCCTGGTCCTCTATTTTACCCAGCGCTCCGCGATCTGGACCACCCCGGCGGACTCCGCTTATGTGATCCTGGTCGGCCTCAATATCGAAATCAGCATGATGTTCTTCGTCGCCGGGCTGATCGTCGTTAAGACCCTGCCGGCGGACCGGAATTTAAAGATCCAGGGACTCCCTAACCGGATCCTGATCCCGGTGTTTTGGGGAATCTTCTGTACCTTGGTCGAGGTGACCCTCAACCGGATGAATGTCCTCATCTGGGAATATAGCTGGTGGCGCTGGCCGAACATTTACATCATCATTATCAACTACACCGCCCCTTTCCTGCTCATCACTTGGGCCTACGACCGGCTCTCCCTGAGATTCAAGGTCCGGGCGCTGGGGATATTTATCCTGGTTGACATTATCATGTGGGTGGTCTTCTCCACGATTTTGAAATGGATTTAACAATTTTTCATTGAAAATAATCATGCTAAGAATCGTCATTCCTGCGAAAGCAGGAATCCAGGTAAATAAAAAAACTGGATTCCGCATCAAGTGCGGAATGACAGAAATAGGGTAACTCCGGGGCCAGACCACGGGGAATTACAAGTTTAAATTTGGAGTCTAATTGAATAGCGCCCGTAAAATATTTCCTTTTTCAATTCTGATTATCTTTGGATTATTTCTTTTCTCCTCCTGCTCCGACCACAAGGCCCCGGGATTAATCCAGATCTCCACTTACCAGATCGTCAACACCTATCCCCACAACCCCGGCAACTTCACCGAGGGGCTGGTTTATGAAAACGGCCTGCTCTATGAAAGCACCGGTCTCAAGGGGCATTCCTCCCTGCAGAAAGTGAACCTGGAAACCGGGAAGGCCTTGAAAACCCTGCCCCTGCCCGAACGGTATTTCGGGGAGGGAATCGCCATCTGCGGGAACCGCATCATCCAGTTGACCTACGACACCAAACTGGGCTTCGTCTACGACAAGGAAAATCTCACCCTGATCCGGGATTTCAACTATTCCGCCGAGGGCTGGGGCCTCACCTTTGACGGGGAGCACCTGATCATGAGCGACGGTACTTCGACCCTGCGCTTGCTGGACCCGGAAACCTTTGTCGAATCCGGGGCCATCCTGGTCACCGATAATAATGGCCCGGTCGAAAAGCTCAACGAGCTCGAGTTCATCCGCGGGGAAATCTACGCCAATATCTGGCCCACGGACCACATCGCCAGGATTGATCCGCACACCGGGCGGGTTACCGGCTGGATCAATCTCGATGGAATCCTCAATCCCCAGGCCGTGACCCGGCCGGTGGACGTATTGAACGGGATCGCCTATGACTCCCAGAACGATCGGCTGTTTGTCACGGGTAAACTCTGGCCGAATTTATTCGAGATAAAGCTCATCCCCTCAAATTAAATGCGACCATCGTCAAGCCCGGAACGCCTCCTTCCACGGGATAATCCTGCTTTCAGCTGGATTGGCGGCCAGACCAGCGTGTGCGGAACCCAGATTTACTTCTTAACAATTACCTTCACCCCCAAATGAATAATGAACCTCCCCGCGGCAGAGACCGCGGGGTATCTTTCTCAAAACGATTCTTAAGCTTTGGGTTGTCATTCCCGTCCCGCATCAGAGTGCGGAATGACGGGATAAGGTAACCCCGTGGCAAGACCATGGGGAATTACAAGTTTAATTTATAATCTTGGTCTCAACCTGATCATATGCCCAAACAGCTTTCCAGCAAATCCATTGCCCTCCTCTCTATCTCCCTGGCCTCGTTTCTTACCGCCTTCACGGGTTCCTCGCTCAACATCGCCCTGCCCGCCATCGGAAAGGAGCTCTCCATCAGCGCGGTCACGCTCAGCTGGGTCAACCTGGCTTATATCCTTTCCGCCAACGTCTGTCTCCTCCCCATGGGAAAATTCGCCGACCTCCGCGGGCGAACCCGGATTTTTAGCTATGGAACGGTTATTTATTCCGCCGCTTCTCTCGGCTGCGGCTTATCCTGGGACATGATCTCGCTACTTCTCTGCCGGGTTTTACAGGGGCTGGGGGGAGCCATGCTTTTCGGGACGGGCGTCGCAATCCTCTCGGATTTCTACCCGCCGAAAGAGCGGGGTAGGGCCCTCGGGATCAGCACCGCCGCGATTTACCTGGGCCTTTCCCTGGGGCCACCCCTGGGCGGGTTCCTGACCCATAATTTCGGCTGGAGAAAGATCTTGTTTGTTTCCGCGCTTCTGGGGATGATCGTTTTTTTCCTCGCGTTCTGGAAGCTCAAGCGGCCCCAGACCAGCCCCGCCACCGGCCCCTTCGACTCCCGGGGGGCTTTTCTCTGGGGCTCGGCCCTGGTAACCGCGATGTATGGCCTTACCCACCTCTCCACCATTCCGGGGTTCCTTCTCGCCCTCCTGGGCGCCTACATGTTTGTTTTGTTTGCCCGCTCGGAAAGCCAAAAGGAAGCGCCCCTTCTCGATTTCAAGCTCTTCAGCCGGAGCCGGGCCTTTACCTTTTCCAGTTTGGCGGCCTTGATCAACTACAGTTCAACCCACGGGATCGGGTTCCTGTTCAGCATCTACCTTCAATATATCAAAGGCCTCCCGCCGCAGGCGGCCGGGCTGATCATGATCTCCCAGCCGGCGGTCATGGCGATTTTCTCGCCCTTTGCCGGCCGGCTTTCCGACCGGATCGAGCCCCGGGTCGTATCCTCCCTGGGAATGGCCCTGACCGTGGTCGGCCTGGTTATCTCCATTTTCCTCCACAGCGACTCCCCCCTGCTCCACATCATCGCTTCCCTCGTCATTCTGGGGCTCGGATTCTCCCTCTTTGCTTCCCCCAACACCAACGCAATTATGAGTTCAGTGGAAAAAAAGGATTACGGCGTGGCCTCGGCGATCGTGGCGACCATGCGGCTCACCGGGCAGACCCTGAGCATGGGCATCGTGACTTTGGTTTTCGCCTTCATCATCGGGGAAAACCCCATCTCCCCGGAGTATTACCCATCTTTTTTAAAGAGTATGCATCTCATCACGGCCACTTTTTCCGTTCTTTGCTTTTTCGGGATCTTCGCCTCCCTGGCCCGGGGCAAGATCAGACAATAGCTTTTAAAATTTCGGGTTTCGGGTTTCGGGTTTCGAGTTTCGAGTTTCGGGTTTCTGATTTAAAATTCGGCTATTGGTTATTAGAAATTATCTTTTGTTTACTGGTATTTAGAGTTTGGCTATTGGAATTAAGTTATTGGTCATTTGCCCGCCCTGCTTGCCCTGAGCACGTTCGCTTCGCTCAGTGTAAACGTAGTCGAAGGGTTTGGTTATTGGGATTTGGGAATTGGCGCTTGTTTTTAATGAGGAGGTTTGCCGATGGCCAATGTTTTTTCTCCCACCAAGTTAATTCGCAGAAAGGAAAGCATGCTGGTCGTCATCGACGTCCAGGAAAAACTGATGCCGGCGATCTTTAACCGCCAGCAGGTGATCGACAATGTCATCCGGCTCCTCAAGTTTGCCCGGATCATCGGCCTGCCCGTAATCCTGACCGAGCAGGACAAGCTCGGCCCTACCCTGCCGGAGATAAAAAAAGAGATCCCGGGGGTGGATCCGATTATCAAGACCTCGTTCAATTGCTTCTATTGCCCGGAATTTTCCGAGCGGATCAAAAAACCGGGAAGAAACACCTTGATTCTGGCCGGGGTGGAAAACCACGTCTGCGTGGCGCAGACGGCCATTCATGCCCTGCCCAATTTCAACGTTCACGTGGTCAGCAACGCCGTCTCGTCCCGCACCCCGGAAAACTGGAGCGTGGGGATCGAGAGGATGCGCCAGTTCGGCGCCGTCATCACCTCCACCGAGATGTTGATCTTTGAGCTTTTGCGAAAGGCCGGAACCGAGGAATTCCGGGCCACCCTGCCGCTGGTTAAGTAAAAAAGATAGGGTTCCAGGATTCGAGGGTCCCAGGGTTCAAGTAAAAAATCCCGATCACTTTAACGAGGTTTTTGAACTTAGCCGGTGCTGTCCAAACCTTTTTCCCGGCGCCGGGCCATCACGCTGTGATACCGGCCGTAAAGGAAGTAAATCACCATCCCGATCATCATCCAGACGAAGAGGCGCAGCCAGTTCTGGGAAGGCAGGGAAAACATCAGCAGGAGGCAGAACAGCACCCCCAGGATCGGAACCAGCGGCACCATCGGGCAGCGGAAGGGACGCTCGGCCCCGGGGTTCTTGTACCTCATGACCAGGACCGCCAGGCACACAATCACGAAAGCCAGCAAGGTGCCGATATTCACCAGCTCGGCGAGAACGCCCAGCGGGATGAACGCGGCCATCAAACTGACGAAAAGGCCGGTCACGATCGTCGATTTCCAGGGGGTGCGGAAGCGCGGATGCACGGATCCGAAAAAACTCGGGGGCAGGAGCCCGTCCCGCGCCATAGCTAATAGCACTCGGGGCTGGCTGAGCAGAAGCACCAGCAGGACCGAGGTAATTCCGACGACCGCCCCGATCGAGATCACGAACTGGGCCCAGGTCAGCCCGATCCGCTCGAAGGCCGCGGCGACTGGAGCATGGATGTCGATCTGGTCGTAGGGCACCATGCCGGTCAGGACGATCGTGACCGCGAGGTAAAGCACGGTGCAGATCAGGAGGGAGGCGATGATGCCGAAGGGCACATCACGCTGGGGATTCTTGGCCTCCTCCGCATGCGTCGAAACCGAATCGAAACCGATGTAGGCGAAAAAGATCACCGCGGCCCCGGCCAGGACCCCGATCGGGGAGCCGTCGGCGCTGGTCTGCCCGAGAATCGTCTTCCCGAAGATGCTCAAGCCCGACCAGCCGTAAGGGGCGAACGGGTGCCAGTTATCGGAATTGATATAGAAAACCCCCACGCCGATCACCAGGAGCACCACCGCAACCTTGATGAAAACCATGACGTTGTTGAAACGGGAACTCTCCCGGATGCCGAGGACCAGGATCACGGTCAGGATCGCGACAATTAAAAGCGCCGGCAGATCGAACCAGCTCCCGGTAACGAGGAACTTCCCCGCCGCCGGGTCAAAATCAACCGGCGAGTTGGCCAGAATCAGGGGAATTTTCAGGTGAAAGATGCCGATCAAATTCTGGAAGTACTTCGACCAGCCGTGGGCGACCGAGGCGGCCGCGACGCTGTATTCCAGGACCAGGTCCCAGCCGATGATCCAGGCCATCAACTCCCCGAGCGTCGCGTAAGCGTAAGTATAAGCCGAACCGGCCACGGGGGTCATCGACGCAAACTCCGCATAGCAGAGGGCGGCGAAAACACAGGTCACCCCCGAGACGACGAAAGAAACCGTCAGCGCCGGGCCGGCCTTGTAATGGGCGGCCAGGCCGGTCAGGACGAAGATGCCCGCCCCGATGATGCACCCGATTCCCAGGCTGGTAAGGGACCAGGGCCCGAGCACACGGCGCAGCCGGTTTTCACCCTTCATTTCCTCGTGAAACAGGTGTAACGGCTTATGCGCGAACAGGTCTTTCCACATGATTTTCTTCCATTAACGAAAATTTGAAATAATTTATCACAAGAAAATCAGCGAGACAAACCTGCAATGAAAAAAAGAAAAGTGTTTTCAGCGCGGTAATTTATTTAATGAGGAGCAGGCTCAGCTGGGGAATATAGGTGATCAGCATGAGGGCGATGATCAGGATGCCCACGAAGGGGAGCGCGGCCGAGAAAAGCTTCCCAATAGGCTGTTGGAAGCGGAAGCTCGAAATGTAAAGATTGATCCCGAAGGGCGGGGTCAGGTAACCGATTTCCAGGTTGGCGATAAAAATGATCCCCAGGTGAATCGGGTCGATCCCGAACCCGTGGGCAATCGGGATGATCAGGGGAACGATGACGATAATGGCGGAAAAGATCTCCATGAGACCCCCGACCATGAGGAGGAACAGGTTGAGGATCAGGAGGAAGGTCAGCTTGCTGTGGACGAACTGCTGGATAAAGGCCAGGGCCTTCATTGGGATCTGCATGTCGATGAGAAAATTGGTCAGGCCCAAGGCCGTTCCGATCAGGAGGAAAATCGCTCCGACGAGGAGCATGCTCCCCACCATGATTTTCGGGAGGGCCCCGACTTTGATGTCCCGTTTGATCAGAACCTCGACGAGAATAACATAAAAGGCCGTAACCGCCGCCGATTCGCTGGCGGTGAACAAGCCGGAATAGATCCCCCCCAGGATGATGATCGGGATCGGGATTTCAAAGGCCACGTCCTTCAGCGCCTTCAGGGATTCCTTGGCGTTCGGGCGGACCCGGCCCCGGTAGAATTTAAGCCCCTTGATCACCCCGTAAGCGGACAGGATCAGGACTAGTACGATCCCGGGAATAATCCCGGCGATGAATAACTGATCCACGCTGACCTGTGATACCACCCCGTAAATGATTATGGAGAGGGCGGGCGGGAACAGGAACCCCAGACTTCCCCCGCAGGTCAAAAGGCCCAGGGTGAATTTTTCGTCGTACCCCTCTTCCCTCAGGGCGGGGTATAAAAAGGCTCCCAGGGCGATAATCGTAACCCCCGAGGCCCCGGTCAGGGCCGTGAAGATGGCGCAGGCCACCAGGGCGACGATGGACACCCCTCCGGGCATCCACCCGAAAAAGGCCCGGGTGATGTTCACCAGGCGGATCGGGGCTTTGCTCTCCGCCAGTATGTAGCCCGCGAAAATAAAGAGCGGGAGGGTAATCAGGCCGGGGGCGGAGGCCAGGCGGTACATCTCCCCGAAGATAACGGCCGGGTTCAGCATGGACACGAAAACGAACCCCACCAGGGCCGCGCTCCCGATCACCACGAAGAGGGGCATCCCGAAGACGGCCGCCGCGAGGCAAAGAATGAAGGCTAAGGTCACCATGCCCGCTTATTCCTCTTTCCGGTAATAAATTTCCACCAGCTTGATCGTGAACCTGATCGCGAGCAGGGCAAAGGTAATCGGAAAAACAAGTTCCATTATCCAGAGCGGCGTATGCAGCGGCGCGGACATCTGCCCGTATTCCTTCTCGACCGCCACGAAATGTAAGGAGGTTTTAAAGAGAAAGGCGGAAAACAATATGGCACCGGCGGTCAGAATCATTTCGTTCCATTTTCTCATGTTCTTGGGAAGCGTCCGGGACATGACGTCGATGGCAATGTGCCGGCCCTGCTTGGTCACCATGCTGCCGGCGATGAAACCGGTCCAGAGAACCAGGTGGCGGAGTAACTCGTCGGCCCAGACGAGCCCGATGGAGAAGAAATCCCGCATGATCACCTGGATGAAGGCCAGGATGACCATGACGGCCAGGGCCAAGGCGACGAACCCCTCCTCCAGGTAAGAGAGGACCCGATCGACGGGCCTGATCAGCCGCATGGCCTGGTGTCCTGGTTCCTGCTGGTGGTGTGATTTCCTGGTCGGCATCGAAAAAATTAATTTGGGAAAAACCCTTCTTTTATGTCATTAAAGACCGGAGAAGTCAAGATGCTCCCGGGGATTGGAAAAATAAGTTACGGTCCCCGGCTTTATCCCGTTTTCCGACCCTCATTATTTGCAATAGCCGGCCGCATGTACTAATGGTTATTTCTCCTTGTCTCTTTTCTGCCGGTTCAAGTCCCCGGGGAATATCTACACATTTGGTTAATGTATAATTTTTTTGCCCGCAAATGTACCGTTCTGGATTTGCAACATTCATTGTGGCGTCAGAATGTCCCGTGGGCGGCCGCCCAGGTTGCCGGTCTTTTTATCCCCCACTTTTATGACAAGCGGGTTGGCGGAAATATCCAGAATTTCTTTCAGCAACTTGAGGTTTAACCCTTCCGGGCTGTAGTAGTCATAAGGAATGCAACCGAAGGTTCCAATCCGGTAAGTCCCGGAGGAAAGGCCCTTGATGACCAGCTGGTCCGCGGCGGAACCGATATCGCCCGGGAAATTCTCAGGTGGATGGGGATCGTTTTCATTATCGTTGTAAGTCGAAAAAGATTTTCCCTTGACCAAAAACCTGGGGTCGAAATCGGTTTTTTGAATCTGGGTGCCCTGCGGCCCGGTGATCAGGCGCCATTCCTCCTTGTCGGTGTTGAATTTTTTCTCGATTTCGTCCATCCGGCCATCCACGATGAAACCTAGGCGGTTAACCGAGTCGTAAAACCGCATTCCCTTGGCCGCCGGGGTCAGGTCCGTGCCGAAAGACAGGGTCATATCGTGGATCAGGTATCCCGGGTCAAAGGGCACATCCACGATGGTGGTGGTCAGGGTCAAAGTGTCAACCATGATCGAATCCAGATAAAATTTCGGTCCCTTAATCCCCATGGGAAAAACCGGATACATACAGGAATGGGTCAGGATCCGGATCGGACCCGGCTGATAGGCGACCACCCCGCCGCTGACGATGCTTTCGTTAAAGGGAACCTTGATCAGGCCGCCCAGGAAGCGAATCGTCCCCCGGATCTTCTGCCGATCGATGATGTTTTCCCCGTTCCCCCCCGCCTCGGGCAGGACGCGCAGCTGGTTGATGAAGATGGTGGGGATCGTCGTTTTTCCGCGGTGGTTTACCAGCGCGCGGTAATCGTAGGTGGGAAACTTTAAAAAGAAACCTCCCTCCCTTTCGCTCAAATCGGATATGGGCGGGAGCGGGAGGGCCTGGGCTTCATTTTTGAATAATACCGGGTATACCCAGGATTGTCTTCCGGAAACCGGATCTTCCAGCTCCACCGGGACTATCTGTTCCGCGCCCTCGGGCACTTTCCCCGCCGGGGCTTTCTCTCCCGAATCCCTGGCCATAAACACCAGCAGGTCTTGCGGGTCAAAGAGTCCGTCGGCCAGACCGGCGTTGGCTTCCGGCCCCCGGGTCAGAATGAATTGCCCGGCGGGGGTGCGTTCGTCCACCTGGGAAAGAACCGGTTTCCACGCTCCTCCCTGCCAGGAAAAAACGGCCAGGCGGTTAATCTTCTGGCCCAGCAGGGGGGCCAGCATCTCGCCCGGAACCTCGACCGGCTCGTAATAGTGTCCGCCCCACTTTTCTCTCTCGGAGGCGCCGGCGTAGGCCGGGCCGGATAATACCCCAGCGGAAATAGCTAGGAACAAGCTTGCCCGCCAAATGTATTTCTTAGTTTTGCTCATCTTTAAGAACGTTCCGCACCCAGAAGGGGCGGCCCTCCGCGGTCGCCCGAAGAAGGGAGCCCGCGGAGGGGCTCCCCTACGAAAACATTACTTCAGTAGGGATCCATAAAATCCCAGGAAACCCTGGATTCCCGCTTCCGCGGGAATGACAAGAATTTGGAACTTTGAACCTTGAACATTGAACTTGGAACCCATGTCCTCCGTAGCTTTAGCGAAGGAGGATTGAACTTTGTCGGTTCAGCCTCTTTCGTAAACCACTCCGTACCCGGCCGGGGGGAAGGTGAACTCGATCGCGTCGAAGTCGCACACGGTGAAGCAGGAAGCGCACTCCGTGCAGAATTTCTTGTAATCCTTATCCAGCGCCGCCTTCCCGTTGCGGATCTTCCAGAGGTTCATCCCGCAGATAATCGCGCAATTCTTGCACCCCACGCACTTCTCCCGGTCGACCTTGATAAAATCGACCGGGGACTCAATCACCTTTACCAGTTTCTTTTTATCGATGGGATATTCCGCCATGGTTATTTACCTCCTGAGGTTTGGTTCATCATGCCCTGAAGCATGGGAGCCATCATCTTCATCCCGGTAATGAAATTAGTAACCTTGTCCCGCGCGGCTTCCTCGGCAATGGGGAAATAATAGCGGCTCAGGAAACCAATCTGGGGCAGCATCTCGAGCAGGATCCCCGGCACCCGGAGCATCCCCTCCGCGTGGGGCTCGGCCATGGTGAGCATGCCGTAGAACATGATGTCGGCCAGGTTATCAAAAAGCTGGTAGAAGGTATCCGAGGTCCACTGTTCAAAGAAATCCCGCAGGATGGGGCCGGAGGTGAAATCCACCCCCACCGGTGAAACCTTGAGCTCCTCCATATACTGCTTCAGGAAGGCCGAGGAGAAATCCTTTCCCTTATGGGCCCGGACCGCCACCTGGGCGGCCAGGCGCGATGAATACATGGCCTGCCAGACCCCCTCGGCCATAAACGGCTCCGGAACCCCCGCGGCGTCGCCGGTGAGCATCAGGCCGCCGGCGTAAATCCTTTCGTTGAATCTTTTCAGCCAAGGCAGGAAATGGAGCTGAAATTCCGCGGGCTTGGCGCGGGTGGCCTTGATCAGTTTCTGGATAAAGTCGAGTTGGACATTCTCCATCACCGAGCGGGTGGAAAGGTTTTTGCCCGCCTCGATTTCGCTCTGCAGGGTTTTGGCGGGGCGGGAACCAACATGAAAACCATCGCGGAAAGCACAAACGTAACCGCCCCGGTCCGGGCCCATGAAGATATGGACGTTGGAATCCCCTAAGTATTCCGCGATCCTTTCCGGGTTGGCCTTGAAATCCAGGTTGGCCAGGACCGTAACCTGATCCTTCTCCCACCGCTTCCGGAGCCCGGCCTTCTGGGCGATGAGGGAATGCGCGCCATCCGCCGCGATCACCACCGGGGCCCGGTATTCCCGGCCCTTCCCGTCGACCACCCCGACGATATTTTCCCCCTCCCGGATCACCCCAGTCGCCAGGGTGGCGAGCTTGAGCTCCGCCCCGGCTTTCCGGGCCAGGTTGGACATCCACTGGTCGAAGTCCGGCCGGTACATCATCTGGATCATGTATTCGCTGGCCTGCGGGTAGCTGTTTCTCCGGGGCGGGGTGAAACCCCAGATCATCCGGTCCTCGTTGGACGGCTTGGGCTTGACGATGTGCATCACCCCGAACTTGGTGGGCCAGAGCGAAGGCACATCCAGATCTTTGATGTAGTCAAAATCTCGCGCGGCCTTGGGGGAAAGTCCGAAACCGGAAGAATTTTTCTCCCCGCAGAACCGCCCGCGCTCCAGGATGACGGTTTTCAGACCGGCATCCGCGGCCTCCTTGGCGGCGGCGCTGCCCCCCGGGCCGCCGCCCACGACGATCAAATCATAACTCTTCATTTTTTCCCTCCCTCCCTTTTTCTTTCAGAATAATGATAATTCTGATACGCAGGCTATTTATCCTGTAAGGAAAGCCTGCGGTTACCGGTTTGGTCTATATGGTCAATTTGGTTTCTTTCGCCAATCCCGTTTGGTTCGCTGGGATCGTCATTTCTTTTTTCCCTCTAGCCACCTAACTACCCAACCATCTTATTCTTATTCCGGCTCCGTATACGCGGTCGGATCCCCGGTGTTGTTCGGATCAAAGGCCTTCTTGATTTTCTTCTGCCACTTGTCGTAATCGCCGCAGGCCGGGCTGAAGGCCCCGTGCTTGCCCGTCCCCACCTGGGAGAGCTGGAAGATGGGCAGGCCCAGGGCCTGGTTCAGGCAGGCCTTGTTGGAATCCGCAAGATAAGCCATGGCCCCTCCGGTGGATTCATCGTCATGATTATCATACATCAGGAGAACCTCGGTGTAAGCTAGGTGGCCCTGGTCGAAAACCAGGGTGGCGGAATTGTCTCCGCCATCCTCCATGAGCACGCCCTTCTGGATATAGCGGTTCTTGAGCTTCGTGCCGGCCTTGATTTGATTCATGGCCAGGTCGATCGTATCCATCGAGCCGAATGAGGTGTTGAATCCCCCCGCGCTCCGGAAGCAGGAGCGGGTCACCGCGTCGACCTTGATCACCGAGGTGGCGGTCAGTTCCTGCATTTCCTCGGTTTCGGCCAGCGGGGAGGCCTGCCCCCCGGTTTCTTCCAGGATCTGCTCCAGAACCTTTTTCTGAAAGGCGAATTCCCCTTCGGAATTGGCGAAAATAACAAACAAAAAAGCGTATTTCAGCATCTGCTGAGGCATCCCCGACTCCCACAAATTCACGTAATTCTGCCCGCCCGCCATCTGCAGTCCGACAAAGGCCGGGCTGAGCCGGGAAATGAAATACCCGACTTCCGATTCCCCCAGTTTGTAGGCCGCCTCCGCCAGGCTCTCCAGGCTGGGGAAGTTGAAAAGCGAGGCCCGAAAATATTTGAGCGGCTCCTTGAGCACGTAGTTGGGTGGGACGTTTTTCATTTCCAGTTTCGGCGGGCCGTTCCAATGAAAGAGCTTGACCGCGCACTTGGTGATCACCCCCAGCCCGCCCCAGGCGCCCTCCCAGCCGCGGAGGATGCCCCGGAGGGAAGGCCCCGGCCCGTCCCCAGAGAACCAGCCCGCGCCGGAGCCGAGGGAACCGAGTTTGAGCACTTCCCCGGTCGGGAGCACCCATTCGACCCCCAGCAGGTTTCGTCCGGAAAAACCCATGGATAACCCGTCCGGGCCGTACCCCACCACCGAGGTGGCGCTGGCCAGGACCGAGGTGTTGGAACCGGCTCCGATGATGTGGCAGTTGAGGCCCTTTCTCAGGGCTTCCACCTGGAGCTGCATGCAGATCACGTGCGGCTCCACCACCGCGAACATGTTTTTCTCGTCAATCTCGAGGATGCGGTTCATCCGGCGCAGGTCCAAGAGGATCGCACCCTTGACCCCGGGCAGGTTATGGATGCCCCAGCCGGTGCTCATCGCCTTGAAAACAATATGGTGCCGGTTGCAGATCTTGGCGATGGCCACAACTTCTTCCGTGCTTTGCGGTAAAAGCACGGCCTCCGGCATGATTTTGGCCCAGACCCCCTTGGTATTGCCGAAGGGCTGATACATATAGGACCACAAAACCGCCTGATTGCCGGAAATATTTTCCGGACCAACCACGGCTTCTAACTGTTGATAGATATCTTTTTCCAGGGCCATTTTCGCCTCCCCGCCGGTTGTTACCGAGCCTGTTTAACCAATTCCACGATATCCAGAACCTGCATTCTATTTCCCTGCGCGGAAACCGCGTCCTTCAGATTCCGTTCGCACCAGGAGCAGGCCGTCACGATGGCCTCCGCCCCCACCGACTGGGCCTCCGCGATCCGCTCCGAGGCGGTCCAGAGGGCAAAATCATCCATGGTGGTCTTCACCCCTCCCCCGGCCCCGCAGCACCAGGCGTATTCCCGGATTCTTTCCATTTCCACGAACTTGATCCCGGGAACGGCCCGGATGACGTCCCGGGGCGGATCGTAAACCCCCTCCCAGCCCCGGCGGACCGTCTTCTCCGGCTCCCGGATAATCAGCTGTCCCAGGACCTTTTTCTCGATCCCCTTCCAGGGCACGTACTCCTCGGAATTCCGGCCCAGGTTGCAGGGATCGTGGTAGGTGACCCGGAGGGGAATTTTTTTCGAGAGCTGGAGCCGGCCCTCCCGGATCAGCTCGTCCAGGTACTGGCTGATATGGAGGATCTGGAACTTCATTTTCTTTCCCAGCAAGGGGTAGACCGCCTTCATGATCCCGAACCCGCAGGCGCAGGAGGTGACCACCTTCCGGGCGCCCAGGGCGTTCCAATCGTCGATATTGCTCTCGGCGAACTTGATAAACTCCCCCTGGAACCCGAGCTGGAAAGCCATGCTCCCGCAGCAGGATTCCTGCTGGCCCCGGATCCCGACCTCCACACCCGCCTGGCGGAGCAGGGTCACCGTGTCCCGGGCCACCGCCGAAAGCTCCGGATCGAAGGAGTAAAGGCAGCCGGCGTGGTAAATGACATCCGCCTGCCCTCCCCGGGAGAGGTCCTTCACGTCCAGGCCCTGGGCCCAGAGTCCGCGCTCGGCCTTGGGTTTCGAGAGGGGATTGTCTTCCCGGCGCAGGCTTTCAATGATCGGACCATGTTCCTCCCGGAAACAGCCGGCGCCCACCAGGCGGGCCCGGGTGGCGTAAATCGGCCAGAGGACCTCCAGCTCCGAATTGTACTTGCAGGAGGAATCGCAGGCCCCGCAGGCGGTGCAGCGATAAACGATATTTATGAGTTCCTCGTCGGTCTCATCCAGCTTGCCCTCGGCCAGGGCCAGGCCCAGGGCCATTCTTCCCCCTCCGGAGTAGGCATGAAAGTTGTAACGGGAAACGCTGGGGCAATTTTGGGAAAACCTCCAGCTTTTCATCTGGGCCAGGGGCGGCCATTTGCAGATGGAACATCTCGCGCACCTCTTCATGTCCCCCAGGTAATCTTTCAGCTCCAGCAGCATGGTTTTTCTCCTTTATTATTTTCGGTCCATTCTTTTAGAAAAAAAGTTTTCCCGGGTTCATCACCTTATTGGGATCAAAAATCTTTTTCACCTTTTGCAGCGCTGCCACGCTCTCCGCATCCTGGTTGCGAATCATTTCCGCCCAGGTTCCGTAGGGCCGGGAGAAAAAGGCCCCCTGCCTTAACAGGGCCTCGCTGGCCCGGTCAAATGTCGCCCGGGCACGGCTCACCTCGGCCGGGTCATCCGGGGCAAAGGTGAGGCTGAACTCGAGGTGACAGGACCGGCCCTGCTGGACAGGCTGGAGATAGACGCCCAGGTCGGAGGCCGGGAAGCCGGTTTTTTCCAGAACCTCACTCATAACCTTGATGAAGCCGGGGGTGCGATCGAGGGTGGTCAGGAAAAAGATGTCGGCGCAGTTCCCCCGAGGCCGAAGTTTCCAATAGGGCTCCGCGCTGGGGCCGGAAATCGCCCGCAGCAGTTTTCCCCCGTCCACCCCGGGGAGACCGGTGACCGGCTGGACCCCGTGTTTCCGGGCCAGCGCCATTATGTCGTTGGTCTGGTAATCCACCCGCTCCTCGGGGAACCGGTCGTAGCCGGCCACCACGAAAATCAGGATGTAGGGGGGAAACCCGGCCATGAGCTTTTTGATTGCCGCCGGCTTGGTCTCGAGGATCGCGGCCAGATCCATCCGGTTGAGGATCAGGCACTCGTCCCCCAGTTTCAGGCGCTGCATCCCGTAGACCAGGTCGATAAATTCCTCCACCTTCTGGCCGCCCGCCAGATAAACCTTCTGGATGGAAGGCAGGAGCTCCAACCTCACCGTGGCCCAGGTCAGGATTCCCAGGGTACCCTGCGCCCCCTGCACCACCCGGAAAAGGTCGCTCTGGCCGGGCCCGAGGGGACTCTTCTGGGCCTGGCCCGAGGCCCACTGCTCCTCCAGCGTGCCCGGTCCGGCGGCGGCGCCGGTCCGGAAGAGGTCCCCCGTCCCGAAAATCACCTCCGTGCAGCAGAGCGGGTCGGACATGTCCCAGTGGTACTTGGGCACCAGGATGGGTTCGCGCTCCAGGCAGCTGCCGATCACCGATTTGGTCGCGCGGGGGACCAGCGGCATCATCAGTTTCATTCCCTGTTTTTCTACTTCGGGCTTTAGCTCCTGGAAGGTCACCCCGGGTTCGATCATGGCCACCCGGTTCCGTCGGTCGAGGCGCAGGATTTTCTTCATCCCCGAAAGATCGACCACTACCCCTCCGTGCCCGGGAACCGTATCGCCCCGGAAATGTGGGGGGCCGGAGCTGACCGGGACCAGGGGCGTCGCTGTCCGGTTGGCCCATTTTATCAGGGCTTTAACTTCTTCGGCCCGGTCCGGGCGCACCACGAAATCCGGCGACTTCGCCGGCGAGAAGCTCAGGTCGCCCGCGTACTGCTTCAAGACCGTGGGATCATTTATTACCCGGCCGGCCCCAAAGATTTTCTTCAGCTGGTCCTGGCCCACCGGCTGGCGGACCTTCTTTTGTTTTACCGCCGGCTGGCGGGTTTTCTTCGGTTTAGCCGCCGGCTGGCGTTTCTTCTTCGGTTTTGCCTCCGCTTTGCCCATGTTCAACCCTTCCTTCCTGATGACCGGAATTCGCTCTTTCTCCCGAGAATCCGGGAGGTCACTTCCTTGGTATGGATTTTCAAACGTTCGAAATAGTCCGGGGATTCGGGATCCAGATCGAGAAACTTCCCGATGAAAACCGGGTTGGAAAACAAACCCCAGTAAATAAAACTCAGGGAGATGAAAGCCAGCGGCAGGTCAATGCCCCGGCGCCTTTTCGCGTCCACCCTTCCTTCCACCTCTTTAATCCATTTCCGCAAAAAGGGAACCAGCTGCTCCCATTCCACCCGGCGCAAACTCGGATCCCGCTCCAGCCATTGGCGGAAAAAAAGCAGGGGAAAATTGGGATTCTGATGGAGAACCTCGAGAAGTTCATCCATGAGTTTTTCCAGGGATTCCTGCATGGCTCCATCATCGTTTAAATCCCCGGTCATCATGTTCTCAATGTGACGGTTAATCATTTTTGTGACGGGAACGATGGATCTCTGCAGCACCTGGCTGTAGAGATTTAACTTGTTCCCGCCGTGATAATGCAGGGTCTGGATGGATATGCCCGCGGCCGAGGCGATCTGCCGGGTGGTGGTTCCATCGTAGCCGTGCTGGGCGAAAAGGGCCTCGGCGGCGTCGAGCACCTTATCCGAGGTATCTTTTTTCTTCTTTTTCATTAGGAGTAATTCGGCACAATATTCAATCAATCGATTGATTTATAAATTATCGGAAATTTGATGTCAAGCGAAATTTTTATTATCTGGATTAAATCTGCCGGGGTGGATCTGCCGGGAAAGGAAGAAGCTTCAATTCTTTTTTATCGATACAAAAAAGGTATAGAGCCGGCCAATTTTAATTTCTTCAATTAATTTCATCCGGGATTCTTCGATCCCCCGCTGGATGGCCTCCCTCGTCGCCCGGGGCGCGAAGCGCGGGATAATCCCCGTCTCTGAAAGAACGATAGTTTTACCTCCCGGCCGCAGGACCCGCGCCGCCTCCCGGAAAAAATCCTTCGGATCGACGCAATGGATCGCGCCTAGGGAGACGCAAAGATCAAACGCGCCAGGCTTGAATGGCACCCGGGTCATATCCCCCACTACATAAATGACCCGGCCTCCATAATGGGAAGCCTTTTTCAGCATCGGCTTCTCCAGTTCCAGCCCCGCCATCATCCCCGCCCGGCGGGACAGCCGGCGGGACAAGTACCCGGTGCCGGATCCCAGTTCCAAAACCCGGTCTCCCGGATTCACTGTTTTTTCAAAGTAATCCTCGCCGAAATAGAAAAACGGCCGCCCCAGCTGGTAAACCGAAGACATCTTCCGGTAAAGATCCCGGGCGAAACCGTGGCGAACCGAGAGCCCTTCCAGGGCATGGATCGGGACCATCAATATTTCGGTGGTGAGTAAACGAAGGTTCATTTTTTATTTAGATAGATTGGTTCTTTCAAACCGGCCTAATTATCAATTTGCCTTGGAAAAATGAAGGCGCCTTTTTCGGGGAGGATGGCTAACGTTTCCGAATATGCGATTCCCGGAGTTGCTGCTCGGTAACGTCGGAGGGGGCGTCCGTCATCAGGCAGACCGCCTTCTGGGTCTTGGGAAAAGCGATTACCTCGCGCAGGGAATCGGCCCCGGAGAGGATCATCACCAGGCGGTCAAAGCCCAGGGCCAGGCCGCCGTGGGGAGGGGCCCCATACTGCAGGGCCTCAAGTAAAAACCCGAATTTTTCCTTTGCTTCCTCCGGGCCGATGCCCAGCAGCTTGAACACCCGGCTCTGGGTTTCCTGCCGGTGAATTCGAATCGACCCGCCGCCGATCTCCATTCCATTCAGGACAATATCGTAGGCCTTGGCCCGAACTTCCCCGGGGTGGGATTCGAGTTTTTCCAGATCTTCGTCCCGGGGGGAAGTGAAGGGATGATGCATGGCCATGTACCGCTTTTCCTCCTCGCTCCACTCGAGCAGGGGGAAATCGTTAACCCAGAGAAACTTAAAGTCGCCGGCCGGAACCAGCCCCAGCTTTTCGGCCAGGTGGACCCGGAGCCGGCCCAGGGATTCCAGGGCGACCTTCGGGTTTAAATCCGCCACGAGGACGAGCAGATCCCCTTCCAGCATTCCCATTTTTTTAAAGATGGAATCAACCTCGGAAGGGTCCAGATATTTCAGGATCGGGGAAACCGGTTTTCCCCCCTCGGATTTTATCCAGCCCATCCCCTTGGCACCGAACTGCCCGATCCAGGCGGTCAGGTCATCCAGGTCTTTGCGGGAAAACCGGCTCGCGCCCTTGAAGTTAATGGCCTTGATCCCTCCCCCGCCGCTGACCACCTCGGTGAAGCGGTTGAACTTGCTCTGGGTAAAATCCCGGGTCAGATCTGAGATTTCCAGGCCGTAGCGGAGATCCGGCTTGTCGCTCCCGAAACGTTCCATCGCCTCCCGGTAGGACAAACGGGGGAAAGGCAGGGGCACGTTTATCCCCAGGGTCTGCGTAAAAACCCGGGCGATCAGGCCCTCGACGATCTGATATATATCCTCCTGGTCCACGAAGGAAAGCTCCAAATCGATCTGGGTGAATTCGGGCTGGCGGTCGGCCCGGAGATCCTCGTCCCGGAAGCAGCGGACGATCTGAAAATAACGGTCAAAACCAGCCACCATCAAAATCTGCTTGAAGAGCTGGGGTGATTGGGGCAGGGCGTAAAACTTCCCCGGGTTCAAGCGGGAAGGCACCAGGAAGTCCCGGGCTCCTTCCGGGGTGCTGCTGGTTAAAAACGGCGTCTCGATTTCGATAAAGCCCTGCTGATCCAGATACTCCCGGGTCACCATGGCCGCCCGGTGCCGGAGGATGAGATTGGCCTGGAGCTTCTCCCGGCGCAGGTCCAGATACCGGTAGCGCAGGCGGACCTGTTCGTCCACCTCCACCTTCCCGTCCAGTAAAAACGGCGGGGTCTTCGCGGGATTAAGAACCTCCATCCCCTCCGCGGAAACCTCCACCTCCCCGGTCTTGATCTCCGGGTTTTCCGTCCCGGCCGGGCGCATCCGGACCAGGCCCCAGGCCGCCAGCACATACCCGGCCCGTAACTCCTTGGCCTGCTCGTAAGCCGCCTGGTTCTGCTCGGGGCTGAGCACGACCTGGATGAGTCCCTCCCGATCACGCAGATCCACGAAAATCAGGCCCCCGTGATCGCGCTGTCTCTGCACCCATCCCTGGAGGTATACCTTCCTCCCGAGGTCCCGGGCGGTGACCTGTCCGCAAAAATCAGTTCGTTTCATGAGCGCTATTTTCGAAAGAATTGGAGGGGTGGCATTATAAACCGATTTCCTTTGTTTGCCGTTTATCGTTTCCCGCAAGGCTGACTTGTCCTGCCTGCCCCGAGTCTTATCGAGGGAAGCGCAGCCGAAGGAAGCCTTGCCCTCTCCGAGCCGTAGGCTCTTCCGAGCCGGAGGCTACGTTCCGGTTCATTTGGTTTTCATTCGTCAATCGTCAATCGTAATTCGTCAATTCTTCTTAGCATTCGTTTTTATTGCTATTTTTCCTGCTCTTTTTCCTTCTTGTGTACCTCGATGATCCGGTTGGCGATCTGGGCGGGAACCTCCTCGTAATGGGAAAACTCATGGGTGAAAGTCCCCCGGCCCTGGGTGATCGAGCGAAGGTCGGCCGCGTACTTGACCACCTCGGCCATCGGAACCACCGCCTTGATCACCTGGGAAGAAGCCTCCACTTCCATTCCGGCGATCCTTCCCCTCCGGCTGTTCAGGTCGCCGATGACATCCCCCATGTACTCATCGGTAACGTAAACCTTGATTTTCAAAATCGGTTCCAGGAGCACCGGGTCGCCTTCGGAAAAGGCCTTCTTGAAACCCATCGAGGCCGCGATCCGAAAGGCCATGTCGGAGGAATCCACCACGTGGAAAGAACCGTCGTAGAGCGAGGCCCGGAGGTCCACCACCGGGAAACCCGCGATCTGCCCTTCCTCGCAGGCCTCGACGATCCCTTTCTCGACGGCCGGGATGAAATTCCGGGGGATCGCGCCGCCGGTGATCTTGTCCGCGAACTCAAAACCCTTCCCCCGCGAGAGCGGCTCGAGCTCGATCCAGGTGTCCCCGAACTGGCCCCGGCCTCCGGACTGGCGCTTGTATTTGCCCTGGGCGCTGGATTTCTTGCGGATGGTTTCCCGGTAGGGAATCAGGGGGGTCAGGAGGTCCACCGACACCTCGTATTTCCGCTGCAATTTCTCCGCGGCCACGTCGATATGGGTCTGGCCCATTCCGGAAATGATAAGCTCCTTGGTCTGCGGCTCCCGTTTGAACTCCAGGGAAGGATCCTCTTCAATCAGCTTGGCCAGGGCGGGGGAGATGTGCTCTTCGTCCTGACGCGTTTTCGGTTTCAGGGAATAGCTGATCAGACGCTGGGAAGGCAGGTAGCCCTGCAGGCGAATCGGGCTGGATTCATCGGTCAGGGTGTCCCCGGTTTGAGCTTCCTTCAGCTTGGACAGAATCAGGATCGTTCCGGTCTCGCCGGTGCCCACCGAGTGCAGGTCTTTTCCCTGCGGACGGGAAATTACGCTGATTTTTTCCTTGAGACCCCTCCCGTTGTTGAAAACCGTGGTCTCCGACTGCAGGGTCCCGGAGATAACCTTCAGGAAGCTCAGCTTCCCGGTGAAATGCTCCACCTGGGTTTTGAAAATGAATCCGGCAAAGGGGGCCTCGGGGGCGCGGACGACCTCCTTGCCGGTAGCCGGCTCGATCCCCTTCCACTGCCGGCCTTCCCGGGGAGCGGGAAAGACCTTGAAAATCATATCCAGGAGAACGGTGACCCCGATATTTTTCGTGGCCGCGCCGAAAATTATCGGAGCGGTTTTCCGGTTCCGAACCCCCGCCTGGAGGGCCTGCTCCACCTCGGCCTCGCTGACTTCGCCCTTTTCCAGGTATTTCTCCAGAATCTGGTCATCCTCCTCCACAATCGTTTCCAGGATTTGGGCTTGAATCTCCTGGACCTTCTTCTGCAGATCCGCGGGGATATCTTCCTCGCTGACCTTGCCTTTACCGTCGGCGGAGAAGATCAGGGCCTTCTTCCGCAGGAGATCCACCGCCCCGCGGAATCCGGCTTCCTTCCCGACCGGGTACTGAACCAGAACCGGCTTGGCCCCCTTGAAGCTTTCCAGCTCGGCCAGTAGTTCGTCCAGGTCCGCTTTCTCCCGATCCATCCCGTTGACGAAAATCACGCGGGGAACCCCCAGTTCCTCCATGATCTGCCAGGCCTTGAGCGCTTCGAAACGCAAGGGGGGAACCGGGTTCAGGACCAGGACCGCCCCATCCGCCACCAGGAGCGAATTGTACAAATCAAAAGCAAAATCCACTTCTCCCGGGGTATCGATCAGGGTCAGGTCCCCCTTTTTCCACTTGGTCCCGAATACCGCCGAGCTTAGGGTTAATCCCCGCTTGGCTTCTTCCGGATCGGTGCCTAGGATGGGCGGGCCTCCCTCCACCGGCCGGAAACGACTGATGGCTTTTCCGTTGTATAAAGCGGCCTCCACCAGGGTGGTTTTCCCGCTCCCGTCCGCGCCCACTATCGCCACATTCCGAATTTCATCCATAAGTGACTTACCCCCTTATCTTGCCGAACTGGTTATTCCGAACTTTGACTCAAACGCGGATAAATAATCTCTTTTCTCCGATTCCTTGGCAAGCCCGCCCCAGCCGGGAAATAAATCTTTAACGCGGGGATTTCCCGCGCCTTGATTTTCTGGCCCAAGAGAACCCGATCATCCCGAGCGGCAGGGACCCGAACCCCTCCAGGGAGTTGCAGCCGCAACCCTGGCTTTTTTCCTCCCCTGTGGGCGGAGCGTAGGTAACGGTGACGTCCCATTCCTGGGCATCCGTACCCCGGCAATTTTCCGCCTCGACCTTCAGATGATTGACCCCGATCTGGGTGTCATTCGGAACCCAGGTTAAAAGCCCGGTCCCGGACTCCACTGAAACCCCGGTCGGGTAATCCCGCAGGCGATATTCCAGGGGCGGATTCCCCTGGGCCGCCAGCTGGTACCGGTAAGGTTCTTCCATCGGGGCTTCCACCCCAGGGATCGAGGTAATCAGGGGAGCGATGATCGGATTGGTACCGGGATCCACCGTCAGGGAAAAAAACAGGCGTCCCGGGTTGGAAGGGTCAACCTTGATATTGTCGAGGGAGATGCCACTGCCGCCGCCGCAATAAGTCTGGCTCGCCGGGGAGGTATTTTCGTTAAAGGAAGCCCCCCCGTTCCAGTAATCCAGGGCATCGCAAAAGTATCCGTTACTGTTCGGGCAGGGGGTGTAACCAGTGACCTGATAGCTGCCGGGTATCTCCAGATTATAGGCGGCATCCGCCTGTTCGAGGGCCACCAGGAAATGCTGGGTACAGCAGTCGGTGCTGCTGGGTGGGTAACATGGTTCAACATTGGGAGTTCCAGAGGCTTCGCCAGTCCATTTGTCCTCATCCACATGCCAGATTAAAAGGCCGCGGGCCGGGAGCAACTCGTCATTCCCCTCGGCGGTATTGAAGGTGGCCAGGAAATATTCGTTTCCCGGGGCGCGGTTGGGATAAAGAAGATACCCTTCCCCGGAGGTTTCCACCGGCGCCAGTTCCGCCGGACAGGCGTTCGCGGCCGCCGATTTTTCCTTCAACCAGCCGAGCTTATGCCGCGGCCAGGCGGAGAGGTAAACCGGGGGGTTGAGGTAAAGACCGTAGGACATCAGGTCATAAAAACCCAGACCCCGCGACCGGCTGGTATCCGGGTCGTAAAGGTCGGGAACCCCCCAGACGTGGCAATACTCGTGGGCGAAAACCCCGATCCCGCTCAAACCGAGGCTCTGGTCTTTTTCCGGACCCATCGCGTATTTAATTCGAACCCCATCAGGAGGAAAAGAGTAGTCAAGCTCAACGCTGTGGGACCAAATATCATAGGTGGGATTGGTTGGACTGTCGGTCTGTTCGGCTCCGAAACCTGGGTGAATGATAATAATCGACTCGGCAACACTGTCTTGACCGGGGTTGTTATTATATTCAGACAGGTTGTAGCCATTATTAAGTGCGCAGGTGACCGCTTCCTTCGCGAAGTCCAGTCCCCGGTGGGCCAGGGTATCGCCTCCGCTTCCATAATAGTCATGCTTCCCGGTGGCCTTCTCCGGGCAGTAAAAGAGGTTGCTCCCCTCTCCCGGGCGATTGAACCAGAACTTGCCCGCGGCCATGTCCTCAAAAAAGAGAACAAAAGATCTCCCGGCGTAAGCCCCGCTGTCTCCGGTGCCGAAAAAAAGATCCGAGAAGTACGCTTCCGCCCCGGTGGAAAAGGTGGCATCTGAGAAATCCATCATTATGATCAAAATATTGTAACCATCCTCGGGTTGGATTACCGCTTCGGGGAAGAAACCCTTTAACCCCACCCCGGCGGCGTGGGATTTTAAATAATTAAGCTCAAAACCGATTCCCGCCTCCGGAAAACGGGGGTCGGGAGGCGGCAGGGCCGGGGCCGGGGCGGGAAAACTAAAGACCAGGAAACTCAAGATCAATCCCTTGATAATACTATTTTTCAATATTACCTTTTTCCTTTTTCACCGAAAGTTTGCCCTACTCCCCAGCCTTTATCAACCACCGCTTAACTTATTGAGAATACCCGGTCTCTTATTATGGGGCAACCCTCACAGCGGGGTACCTTGCGGCAATGGGTTTTCCCCAGCCGGACCAGAAGGGCGTGAAACTCATTGAAAAAACGCTCGTCCGGTTCCAGGCTGGCCATCACCATTTCCTGGACCTCCCCATAGCTGGCCTTTTCCGCGATCAAACCCTGGCAGCGGAAAATCCGGCCGGTATATGCGTCGACAACAAAAATGGGATAATGACCGGCGTATAAAACAATTGAATCCGCGGTTTCCGGTCCGATTCCCCGCACCCCTAAAAGCCCCTCCCGGAGATTTTCCCGGCCGGAAGCCAGCATTTTTTCGAGATCCCCGCCGTAATCCGCCCGCAAAAACCGGAGAAATTCCATCAGGGTCCGGGATTTCTGCCGGAAATACCCGGCCGGCCGGATATATTCGGAAAGCTCCCCGGCCTCCAGCCCTCCCATTTTTTTCGGGGACAGGAGCTTCGCCCGTTTGAGATTATCCAGCGCCCGGGTGACATTGGCCCAGTTAGTATTCTGGGTGAGGATCGCCCCCACGATCATCTCAAAAGCCCCCTCCGCCGGCCACCAGCCCTGGGGCCCATAGGCTCCGGCCAGACGGCGATAAATTCTCAATAATTTTTCCCGGGGCCGCCCGGACCGGCCGGTTTTTAGCTTCATTAATTAATAAATCTGAATTTCAGGCGGGTCGGAGCGAAACAAAATAAATCAGACCGTTACAACATACTTAAAATGTCACCCTGAGCGCTAGCGAAGGGTCTGGTTTTCCTGGCTTCTCCTTCGGAAGAGAGATTCTTCTCCCCCGCCACAGGCGGGGGCTCAGAATGACAAAGTGGGTATTTTTCAACGGTCTCTAATATTAAAATTGTCCAGATTTTTCAATTAAAATCCGGGCTTAAAATATTTGACTTCGGACTTTTTTTACCCCGGCTTCACTTCCACCCGGAATTCGGAGGTGATGGGGTCATAAACCAGGTAGTAACTTCTCTGGTTATCGATGCTTTTGAACTCCATTTTCCGGTCGAAATTGGTCTTGGCGCTGGTGATCAGGAACTTCAGGTATTCAACCTTCTTTTCCTTGATTTCCCGGAGATCCTCGAGTCCCCGGGGGTCGCCGGTAAGCTTCAAGCCCGCTCCTAATCCATCTGAGCGACAAACCCGCGAAGATGGATCTGCGTTTCCAGTTCCTTCTGGTACCTGGTGGCGATCTCCTTGGTGGTAAAACGGCCCACCCGGACACGGTGCCAGGTTCCTTTCCCGGGGATTTCCGCGGAGGTGAGGAAAGCCGGATACTTTCTTTCCCGGAGCCACCGGACCAGGTTCTGAGCCTGATCCCGCTCCAGAAAAGAGGAAATCTGGATGGTGTATTTGCCTTCATTCGCCGGCTCAGCGGCTTTCGGTTTCCGTGCCGTCGCCACCTTGGTGGAAGCCGGTTTGGCCTTCTTCTGGGTCTTGGCGGCGGGGGCCGGGGCCGCTTTCTCGGCTTCGGCCGGGACCGCGGGGGCGATCTCCTCGGGCTGGCTTTCCGGTTGGCCCTGGGGCTGGGCCGGGGCCTGGATCCCGACTCCTTTTCCCTTTACCAGGGAATCATAATAAGTGTATTGCATCTTTTCCTGCCCGGTTGGAGGTTTTCCCATCCCTTCCGGAGCGTTCACGGCAGGTTCCTCCCCGGCGGGGGCGGGGTGCAGGGCCGCTTCGGTTTCCGCGCCCGGATAGGCCCCGGAATCCCCGGCTTCGGTCTTTTCCCCTTCGGGCGAAGCCGTCTCGGAAACCGCCGCCGGCGGGGCCTGGGATCTCTCGATTCTCCGGCCCACAAAGACCCCCAGGATGAAGACCAGGATTGCGAATAACAGTAAGCCGGCGATGATCAGGTATAGCTCCCTCGCCTCCAAGCTGACTTCATACTGATTGCCCATTTTCTTTGACCCATCCATATCTTTCCTCCTTTTACCCGCCTTCGCATAATACCATAGATTTACCCAGGTATTAGCCTATTTTGACAGGTAACCCTCCTTAGTGTTAGCGAAGGAGGGGTGAGCTTCGGCGGGTTTCGCCCGCCATTAACATTAAGGTGCTAAGTTTTTCGTCTCCGGGCTTCACATCTTTTCCGGCGCTTGGATACCCAAAATATCCAAGCCTTTCTTGATCACCACCTGGATGGAATCGCAAAGGGCCAGGCGGGCATAAGTTAATTTTAACTCCCCCGGTTCGAAATTCCTTTCCCTTTCATCTTGATTGCTGATTTTCTCTGGTTCCAGATCCTTTTCTCCCCGATCATTCTGACTTTGACCTTCGACCTTTGACCTTTGACCTTCCCCTGACCTTTGAACTTCCTTTTTTTGGGGGGGGAGCACCCGGTGATCATGGTAATAACGGTGAAAATTCCCGGCCAGTTCCAGGAGGTAAGCGGTCAGGTGATGAGGCTCCAGCGCCCGGGCGCTTTCCCGGACCAGGTTGGGAAACCAGGCCATCTGCCGGAGCAAGACCTGTTCTTCCGGAAGGGTGAGCAGGCCCAGGTCCCATTCCGGGAACGGAAAGGATATCCCCATCCGGCGGGCTTCTTCGCGGATACTGGCAACCCGCGCGTGGGCGTACTGCACGTAATAAACCGGATTCTCCGGCGCCTGCTTTTTCGCGAGCTCGAGGTCAAAATCCAGATGGCTGTCCGCCTTCCGGAAGAGGAAGAAAAAACGGGCGGCGTCGCGGCCCACCTCCGCCACGAGTTCGGCGAGCGTGATGAATTCCCCCGAGCGCGTGGACATGGAGACCGGTTTCCCCGCCCGCAGAAGATTGACGAACTGGATCAGGATCACCTTTAAATTTTCGGCCGGATAACCCAGGGCCTGGATCGCGGCCCGGACCCGGGGAATATACCCGTGGTGATCCGACCCCCAGATATTGACGATCCGGTCAAAACCCCGCGCGAATTTTTCCCGGTGGTAGGCGATATCGGAGGCGAAGTAGGTCTTTTCCCCGGTGCTCCGGATCAGGACCCGGTCCTTATCATCCCCGAAAGCCTCCCTGGATTTGAACCAGGTAGCCCCCTCGCGTTTTTCCAGATAATCTTTTTTCTCCAGTTCGGCCAGAACCTGGTCCACTTTCCCGGAGCGATAGATCTCCTCTTCGCTGACCCACCGGTCAAAAACAACCCCGAACCGTTCCAGGTCATCCTTGATCCCCTGGAGAACGCTCTGGCCGGCGTAAATCCCGATGGCGCGAACCCATTCCTCCCGAGCCCGCTCCGGGGAAAGGCTCCGGGGCCAGAAATCGGCCGGCTGGTTGGCCAGATTCCGAGCCAGGTCCAGAATATAACTTCCCTGATAGCCATCAGCGGGAAACTCGACCACGGGCATACCGTTTATTATTTTATCCAATCCTGAGCCCGGATAGAACCTTTCCTGGAAACGGGAGAGCACCGATTGCCCCAGCAGGTTGATCTGTCTCCCGACATTATTGATGTAATATTCCTTCCAGACCTGGAAGCCGCTGACCGAGAGGAGGTTGGCCAGGCTGTCTCCGACCGCCGCTCCCCGGCCGTGCCCGACGTGGAGAGGCCCGGTGGGGTTGGCGCTGACAAACTCGATCATCACCCGCTGCCCCGCTCCCAGGCTGGAATCGCCGTAAGCCCCGCGCTCTTTCTGAATCCGCCCGAGAACCGAACCCCAGACCCGCTTTTTCAGAAGAAAATTCAGGAAACCGCCCCCGGCGGCCTCGACCCGGTCCAGTTCGCCTTCCGGATCCAGCTCGATCCAGGCAGCGATTTTTTCCGCCAGCTTCCGGGGGGGCATCCGGAGCTTTCCGGCCAGGCGGAAAGCCACGTTGCAGGCCAGATCCCCGAATTCCGATCTCCGGGGAAGCTCAATGGTCACCTCGTATTCCGGGAGCTCGGCCGGGATCGACCCTTCCGCCTGGCCCCGGGCCAGGGCGTCCCGGATTAACCCGGCAATTTTTTCCCTGAGAATTTCCAGATCGAATTGCGATCCCATTGGTTTGATTCTAACAACGGTGGTTTCCCTGTCAATTTAACCATTTTTCTCCCTCGAACCCTTGAACCCCTGAAGGAAAAATGGTTAATTTCTATAAATGACCGAAGTAGACTCACGATTATTCAGCCGGGAGGAGGTTCGTTCCATCATCGGAACCAGTTCGGTCCTCGGGCTGCGCATGCTGGGAATGGCCATGGTTCTCCCGGTTTTCACCCTTTTCTCCGGCCAGCTGGCCGGAGCGAATCATTTCCTTTCCGGGCTGGCCCTGGGCGCTTACGGCCTGACCCAGGCCATAACCCAGGTACCCCTGGGTCGTTGGAGCGACCGCCTGGGGCGCAAGCCGGTGGTGCTCATCTGCCTTTCCATTTTCTGCGGCGCCAGTGTCCTGGCCGCCCTGGCCGATAACATTTATCTCCTGATTTTCGCCCGGCTCCTGCAGGGGGCCGGGGCCATCTCCTCGGTGGCCTACGCCTGGATCGCCGACGCGATCGAGGAAAATCGCCGGAACCGAGCCATGGCTTACATCGGGATGGGCATCGGGATCGCCCTGGCTTTCGGCCTGATCGTGGGTCCGATCATCGGAGGAACCATCGGCCTGCGCTCGCTTTTCTGGATCTGCGCCCTGACCTCTTTTCTCTCCATTCTCTACATGATCCTTTTCATGGAAGACCCGCCGAGAAAAGAACCTCACCGGGAGATCGATTTTGACTCCGCCCAGTTCCGCTCGGTTCTCGGAAACCGGGATCTCTGGGCCCTCTACCTCTGCGGCTTTTTAAGCTATACCACCCTGACCGCGGTCTTTTTCATGCTTCCCCTCCTCCTGCAAAATTACCTCGAACCGGTGAACTTCTGGATGCTCCTGCTCCCGCTCTCCGCCCTGGGAATGGTGACCATGATTTCCAGCTCGCGCCTGGCCGACCAGGGAAAAACCCGGACGGTACTGATGGTGGGATTCTTTCTGGTTATTTTCACCGGGACCTCGCTGATTTTCAGTGGTTCCTACCTGATCGTCTACCTGGCCATTTTCGCCTATTACCTCGGCTACTCCATTCTCGAACCCATCCTGGCCACCGCGGTAACCAAATTCGCCCGCCCGGACATCCGCGGAACCACGGTGGGGGTCTTCAACATGAGCCAGGCCTTAGGAAATTTTTTCGGCGGAATCCTGGCCGGGGGGCTTTACTTCCTCCACCGGGAACTGCTCTTCGGTGCCATCGCCTTTATTGGGTTTTTGGGACTCCTCGCGATCCTCTCCCTCCGGCTCAAGCATAAGCCTGGTTTTTAAACTTGATCAGGTATAGATTATTAATAAATCCCAATAACCAAGCACCAATTACCAAACAATGACCAGCCAATTGAAAATTACTAATTCCTAATTTCTAATATCTAATGAAATCCCAATTATCAATGACCAATTTGGAACCCCGGGAATTAGAAATTCGAAATTGGTTTTTTATTAGAAATTAGGCATTAGAAATTAGAAATTTAAGAGCCTAGTTCGCCAGAATGTAGCCAGGTTATGATTAGGAATCCCGCCGTCGCTGATCTCTTCTACCCGGGGAAACCGGAGGTCCTGACCCGGGAACTGAAAACCCTGGTCGAGCCCGCGGATAAAAAGGGGGAAAAAGAACCCGCCCTGGGCATAGTGGCTCCGCATGCCGGGTATGTTTATTCGGGCCGCGTGGCCGGCCAGGTATATTCCCGGATCGAGATTCCCCCTACCGCAGTCATCCTGGGCCCCAACCACACCGGCCAGGGAGATCAGGCCGCCCTCTTCGCCGAGGGGGAATGGCGGATGCCCCTGGGCTCGGTTCGGATCGACCGGGAACTGGCGCAGAAGATCCTTTCCTACTCGCGGCTCCTCGTCCCCGATCCCCGGGCCCACCAGCGGGAACACTCCCTGGAGGTCCAGGTCCCGTTTCTCCAGTACTTCAATCCCGGGATTGCCATCGTTCCCATCTGCCTGGGCTGGCTGGATTACTCAGAATGCCAGGAAATCGGCCTGGCCCTGGCCCGGGCCCTGGAGGGCCTGGAACCCCGCCCCCTGATCGTCGCCAGTTCGGATATGACCCATTACGAATCCCAGAAATCGGCAGAGAAAAAAGACCGGGCGGCGATCAATAAGATTCTGAAACTTGACCCCGAAGGTCTCCTCTCCGTGGTGGGAAAAGAAGACATTTCCATGTGCGGGGTCATCCCCACCGCCGTCATGCTGATCGCGGCCCTGGCCCTGGGGGCGAAAAAAGCCGAGCTCGTGGCCTACGCCACCTCGGGGGACGTCAGCGGGGATTACGCCAAGGTGGTCGGCTACGCCGGGATCAAAGTCACTTAAAAGCCGGGGAAAGGGGCCCAGGGGCCAAGTGCTCAATAAAAAAATGGGATTTTTATTTGTTTTCAAGAACCATGTATGTTCGGCTACCCGGCCTCCTAGCGTCCTAGCGTCCTAGCGTCCTAGCGTCCTAGCGTCCTAGCCTCCCAGCCTCCTGGCTTTTTTTTCACTCGGACCCTTGAACCCTTGAACCTTAGAACCCTTGTTTTCTCAACAAACGATTGACATCTTCACTTAAATTATTTATTTTGCATCCGAAATAATTTACATCTTAAATAAGTTTTGGAAAGGAGGAATCATGGGTTTAGAGAACAAATGTGTCGTTACTTGCGCCATGGCCGGGGCCGCTACCCGCAAACAGCAGAACGAGGCGGTGCCTTACGGGATCAAGGAAACCATCGAAGAAGCGGTCAAGTGTTATAAAGCCGGGGCCGCCATCGTCCACATCCACGTCCGGGACGAGAACGGCATCCCCACCAACGACCCTAATTACATCGTCCCGGTGGTCCAGGGTATCCGGGAAAAATGCCCGATCCTGGTCAACCTCTCCACCGCCATCCGCCCGATGCTGACCCCGGAGGAGCGGATCACCGTGGTCACCAACGGCAAACCCGACATGGCTTCCCTGAACTGCGGAACGATGGACTTCGGCCTGGCCAACTGGGAGGCCGGCACCGTGGCCGCCATCATCTTCGACAACACCTTCGACACCATGATTATGTTCAACGACAAGATGAAGGAAGTGGGCTGCAAGCCGGAGCTCGAGGTTTACGACAACGCGATGGTGGACAATATCAAACTGATCAGAAAACAGGGGATTTTCCAGGAACCCCTCCACTTCCAGTTCGTCTTCGGGATCGCCGGCGGCGTCCTGCTCGATCCCTCGAGCTTCGCCGACTTCGTCCAGCGGATTCCCCGGGACGCCACCTGGTCGGCCTGCGGGGCGGGTCCCAACTCTTTCAAATCGGTCTACCTCGGCTCGATTTTCGGGGGCAATGTCCGGGTCGGCCTGGAAGACAACATTTACATCTCCGGCAAGACCTTGGCCAAGGGCAACTGGGAACTGACCGAGAAGGCGGTCAAGATCGTCCAGATGGCCGACCGCGAGCCGGCCACCCCGGAAGAAGCCCGGCAGATCCTGAATCTACCCAAGAAGAAATAGGCGTCCCCAGTCGCCAGTCCGAAGTCACCAGTCTTTTTCCGGAATTCTGAATTCTCTCTGACCTAGGTCTTTGGACCAAGGACTTCGGACTTGGGACCTCGGACTTCGGACATAATCAATTAAGGAGGATTCTGATGAGAAAGCCCCTTTGGGAACCTTCGGCGGAAAGAAAAAAGCAGGCCAATATCACCAAGTTTATCGAGCTGGTCAATAAAAAACACGGCCTCAAAATCAAATCCTATCCGGAACTCCATAAATGGTCGGTCGAAAGCATCCCGGATTTCTGGGCCGCGGTCTGGGAATTCGTGGACATCAAGACCTCGCAGAAATACGCGAAGGTGGTGGAAGACCTCTCCGTTTTCCCGGGCACCAAGTGGTTCCCGGGCACCAAGCTCAACTTCGCCGAGAACCTGCTCCGGTATAAGGACGACCGCCTGGCTTTTGTCTTCAACGGCGAAGGCCAGAAATCCCGGAAGATGACCTACGCAGAGCTCAACGACACGGTGGCCCGCCTGGCCAAGTCCCTCCGGGACCTGGGCATCAAGCCGGGCGACCGCGTGGTGGGCTACATGCCCAACATGATCGAAACCGCCGTGGGAATGCTGGCCGCCACCGCGATCGGCGCCACCTGGTCATCCTGCGCCACCGACATCGGTCCTTCCGCGGCCCTCGACCGGCTCGGCCAGATAGAGCCCAAGGCCCTGATCACCGTCAACGGTTATTTCTACAAGGGCAAGGATTTCAACTCCCTGGCCAATGCCGCCGAGATCGCCAAGGGGATTCCCTCGCTCAAAAAGGTCATCGTCGTGTCTTACACGCAGGAAAAGCCGGACATCAGCGGCGTTCCCAAATCTGTCCACCTCCAGGATTTTCTGGCCAAGGATAATTACCTCCCGATGAAATTCGAGCAGCTGCCCTTCGATCATCCGGTGTTCATCATGTTTTCCTCCGGCACCACCGGCAAGCCCAAGTGCATGGTCCAGGGCGCGGGTGGAATCCTGATCAACCACCTGAAGGAATTGATCATCCACAGCGATCTCACGCGGG
>Ga0315289_10001129_pt1 | contig 41749 bp, 64 predicted proteins | sample YL17G11_40_MG_FD_203452 | JGI IMG/M metagenome (GOLD analysis project Ga0315289, IMG submission 203452) | Sediment microbial communities from Yellowstone Lake, YNP, Wyoming, USA - YL17G11_40 | ecosystem: Environmental > Aquatic > Freshwater > Lake > Sediment | place: USA: Wyoming | collected... | reverse complement strand
TTCCTAAGGAATTTTTCTGGAATTCTATGATGTGGATTCATTGTAAAAATATAGACGCTCTTTGCGAGTTTGCAAATCACCCCTGCGCCGAAGCATTTTTTCACGATAAAGATGATGTGGTTCTTACAACTAGAAATTTCCTTTGGACATACCCCAAGGCAGAATCCAAATTAACTAATCAGTCTATCGCCGTTCTTCCTGAAAAGGTTGGAGAGTGGGATGGATTAGATTCGTGTCTTGGCATTTGTTCAGATTATGTAGTTGAATTTAAAAAAGACATTGGGTTTAAACTTAATGCATAAAGTAGCTATATGTTTAAGTGGAGCTACCTCTAAAATAGGTGAAAGATTTTTAACACAAGGATCTTTGTATAATAAGGGAGAGTATGTAAATGTAGAGGTGTGTTACAACTCTATTATAAAACATATTGTTCAACCTAGCGCCAATTGCATTTTTGATTTTTTTATCCATTCTTGGAATGAGGACTTGGAAGAAAAATTAGTTTCTCTTTATAAACCGCAAAGATTTCTATTTGAAAATAATTCAATTTACAATCATGAGATAACTTCAAAAATTACAAAGCCTGCCGATTTCGCTGGAGCCAGCAAAGCTTTATCTATGCAAAAGAGCATTTTATTATTGGAGCAATATCAGCGAGAATATAATTTTGAATATGAAAGAATAATTGTTTATCGACCAGACATTATCTTGCTTAAAGATATCAATTTAAATAATTACGATCAATCTAAAATATATGTAAATAAATTCTTAAATGGGCAGGGAGACTTTCATTTTATAATGAATGCCAAAAATTTATCAGAATTCAAAAATCTATATAACTCTTTAAATAAAGGTAATGTGGTTGATACCCATTTTTGGATCAAATATTATATAAATAATTTTATGAAATCTTCTTTAGAAGAAGATGATATTGTGGCTGGAGAAGACCAAGAAGTTATCAGAAAAATATACACTAAAATCAATCAAAATATTAATATTGGCGCATTATCAGGGTATGGCTTAACCGAGCAAGAGCTTTTAAGATATTCTGGTAAAAATGAAAAATAATAAATACACTGAGATGCAGAGAAGTTTTTATGATTCTACCGCCGATATTATGGCGATGGAAAATCATCGAGGGCATGATTCAAACCCAGATTATTATAACCTTCTACTTAAAGAGGTGAAAGATAATTCATTATATTGGAAAGATAAATCCGCATTAGATTTTGGTTGTGGCATCGGTCGCAACGTAGATAATTTATTTAAGATGGCGCCGTGGAAAAATGTTGATGGTTGTGATATTAGTTCGGAAAATATTATAAGGGCAAAGAATTTTTTGCTTCAATTAAAATATGAAAATTTTAATTTATATACTACCACCGGGACAAACTTAAGCCCAATCGAAGATAATCAATATGATTTTGTTATGTCTACTATAGTTTTACAGCATATTGCTGTTCATGAAATTAGAACGAGCTTGCTTGCCGACATTTATAGAGTTATGAAACCAAAGGCTTTATTTAGTTTTCAGATGGCTCAATATGATAGCTCTAAAATTAAATCGGCTAAATATTATGATAATGTTTGGGATGCCTCGGGGACCAATGGCGCCTTTGATGTTAGCATAGATGATCCTCAAAATTTAATAGACGATCTAACTAAGATCGGATATAAAGACATTAAATATGAAATAAAACCAGAGTGGGACGCTTACAATAAGTGTTATCTAAATTCCCCTCATTCAAAATGGATTTTCTTTAAAGCCTATAAATGATTAAACTTATAATTAGCGATTTTGACGGAGTACTTCTGGATTTGAAACAAATTCATTACGAAGCTCTTAATAAGGCACTATTATTTGTTGGGAAAGAATTTATTATAACGCCCGAAGAACATTTAAAAACTTTTGATGGATTAAGCACTAAAAAAAAATTAGAACTTTTGTCAAAAACAAAAAACTTCCCCATTGAAAAATTCAACATAGTAAATGACTTAAAGCAAGAATTTACGTTTGATTTATTAAAAGAATTTACTAATATCAATTATGATATCGCATCTGTAATTGGATCTCTTTTAGGTTCCGGATATACTTTTTGCGTAGCATCTAATGCTATTAAAAATACTGTTCTTACCGGTTTAGAATTATTAGAGATACGCCATTTAGTTGATCGTATTTATTCTAATCAAGACGTGATTCACGCTAAACCCAACCCTGAAATTTATTTAAAATGTATGGCTGATGCGGGGGTTTCCCCTGATGAAACTTTAATTATTGAAGACTCTAAGCATGGGCGCCAGGCTGCTGTCGCCTCAGGCGCGCATGTTTGCGGAGTTGATAATAGTTTTGATTTTACTTTGGATAGAATTACTTCGGCTATTAAAAATATAGAGTCGAAACCTATTAAGTGGGCAGGAAAATCCGATACGACAGTTTTAATCCCTATGGCGGGCGCGGGGATCAGATTCGCTCAAGCAGGATATACTTTACCTAAACCATTAATTGAATTTAATGGAAAGCCCATGATTCAACATGTAATTGAAAATTTAAACATTGATGCCAATTACGTTTTCATAGTCCAAAAATCTTTGTACGAAAGCCATAACCTTGGCATGGTGCTTCCTTTAATGGTTCCTGGCTGTAAAGTAATTCAGACTTTTGGATTGACTGAGGGCGCGGCTTGTACCACGCTGCTTGCCAAAGAATTTATAAATAATGATGGGCACCTTATCATCGCCAATTGCGATCAAATGGTCGAGTGGGATAGCTGTCAGTTTATGTATTCGATGATTGATAGTCAGGTTGATGGTGGAATTTTAACATTTAAAGCATCTGAATCTAAATGGAGTTATGCCAAGACTGATGAAAACGGCAACGTCTCAGAGGTGGCAGAGAAAAAAGTAATAAGCGATAATGCCACCGTAGGAATTTATTATTATAAACGTGGCAGCGATTATGTTAAATATGCAGAGCAAATGATTGAAAAAAACATTAGAACGCGAGATGAATTTTATGTTTGTCCCGTTTTCAATGAAGCTATCCAAGATGGTAAAAAAATAAAAATATTTGCCGCCGAAAAAATGTGGGGAATTGGAACGCCTGAAGATCTTAAAATATATTTGGATAAATAAATGATTAGTGTTTTCACTGTAGCATATAATGAAGAATTGCAAATTAAATTTCTAATTGATCATTATAGAAGTAGATTTCCAGAATGTCATATCATTGTTTATGATAATATGAGTACTGACGGAACAGTCAAAATCGCTAAAGAAAATGATTGTCAAATTCTGCTATATGATACTGGTGAAAAAATTAATGACTCCAAATATCTTGAAATAAAGAATAATTGCTGGAAACAAGCAAAAACTGATTGGGTTCTTATTTGTGATGTTGATGAATTATTAGATATCAATCAAAATCAATTAAAAGAAGAGGGATATTTAGGAGCAACCGTTATAAAATCTGAAGGTTATAATATGATTAATATGGAAGATAATTTAGACATTGCCTCTATAACCCATGGTGTTAGACATGCATTTTCAGATAAATCCTATTTATTCAATAAGAAGTATATCCAAGAAATAAATTATGAACCTGGTTGTCATAAATCCAATCCTGTTGGTACAGTTTCTTTAAGTAAAGAAGCCTATAAGGCTTATCATTATAATTTTATTAATGCGGATATGTCTGTTGAAAAATATAAGACATATGCAAAAAGATTAAGTCCAGAAAATATTCAAAAGGGTTGGGGCGTGCATTATACAATGCCAGAAGAAAAAATTCGAGCCGAGTTTCTTGAATTAAGAAAGAATGCGGTTAAGCTCTTTTAAGGAAGTCATGATAACAATTTATACAATCGCTTTTAATGAGGAAGTGTTTATTCAATTTATGATTGATCATTATAGGGAAAGATTCCCCAATTGTCATATCGTTGTTTATGATAATGAGAGCACTGATAACACCGTCGCCATTGCAAAAACTAATGGATGCGAAGTAATAACTTATTGTACCAACGATCAAATTAGTGATAAAAAGTATCTTGAAATAAAAAATAATTGCTGGAAAACAGCAAAGACCGATTGGGTTCTTATTTGCGATATGGATGAACTCCTAGAAATTAGTGAAGATGATTTAAAGCGAGAAGATGCTGCCGGAAATACCATAATAAAAGCTGAAGGATACAATATGGTTAATATGGAAGATAATTTGGATCTTGCTAATATTAAATATGGCTCTCGGTGTTCTCCTTATGATAAATCTTATTGCTTTAAAAGAAAATTAATAAAAGAAATAAATTATACGCCTGGGTGCCATCATTGCAGCCCTGTCGGATTAGTTAAATCAAGCGATAAAACTTATTTACTTTATCATTATAAATGTCTTAATCCAGATTTTCAAGTGGCTCGTTATAAAGCATATGCGCAAAGATTAAGTCCTGAAAACAAGAAAAATAATTGGGGCGATCATTATATGCAAGCAGAACAGGATATTAGAAATGGATATCCTATTTGGCGCGCGGGAACATCTAAAATAAGAGAATAAGCTATGAAAATTATAAAAAAAACAATAACTTTTGAAGTAGAACCCATTGTAGTTCATAATCCTAATTATTGGAGCATGGTATCTTCTGGGGCATGGGAGCCTGATACGTTTGATATTTTAGAAAAATATCTTTCAAAGGAGCATTCTTATCTTGATATTGGCGCCTGGGTAGGACCAACCGTTTTATTCGGATCTCAATTGGCAAAAAGATGCTATGCTTTTGAACCAGATCCAGTTGCTTTTGCGGCGCTACAAAAAAACTTATCATTAAACCCAAGTATAACTAACGTTGTCGCCAAACAAATGGCGGTTGGAATTTCAACAGGATCTGCCAAGCTAGGGACTAATATCGGTCAAGGAGACTCTATGTCTAGCTTTCTTTGGAGCAAAGAGGCTATAGATGTTCAAACTATTTCTTTAGAAGATGTTCTGACAACAAATTCAATTACCGATCTTAATTTTATTAAAATGGACATTGAGGGCGGTGAGGCAACAGTTCTTCCTGCTGCGAAAGAAATTCTAAAACAGTTGCAACCCACGCTATATTTATCTTTACACACCCCTTGGTTTCCAGATAAGAAAAAATTTTTCGAAACCATTAATGATGTTTTATCTATCTACAAAAACATCTATTCTGCCGATGGTAAAAAAATAACATTGCAGGAAGTTACGCAACTACCAGGCTTTAGCGCTGTTGTTGCTACAAATCAATAAGGATCTAATCATGAGCGAAATATCAAATACTGGTTTCTGGGCGAGCGCGACAGCACACAATCATCATATCAATTCAGAGCCATTGGGTCAATGGCTAGCCGAATATCTTAAAGATAAAAAGGAAGAAGTTATCTATGATTTCGGTTGTGGGCTAGGTTATTACCTAAGTGTTCTCAAAAATAATGGATTTAAATATCTAACTGGTTTTGAGGGCGATCCAGCCGTTAAAAAAGTATTTGACAATATTATTACGCAAGATTTAACAAAACCTTTTAAAGTTCCAGCAAAAGGAACCTGTATCTTTTTAGAGGTTGCGGAGCATATCCCTGCCGAATTTGAGCAAGCAGCATTAGACAATATAATTGGTGCTTGCGAGAGCAAATTAATTATGTCTTGGGCAGTTAGAGGTCAAGCCGGTTTTGGTCACGTTAATTGTTTAAATAATGATGAGGTTATCGATAAGATGGCGGTGAGAGGCTTCAACTATCTTGAAGCTGATAGCGCTGCAGCCAGAAGCATCAATCTTGATACCGCGCCCTGGTTTAGACATACCATTATGGTTTTTGAAAAGGTAAAAAGTGAGTAAAGAAGTAACAGTCTGCCTTACATCCTGTAATAGATGGGACCTATTAAAACAAACTATAAATAGTTTTAATTATTTAAATACATATCCTATTAAAAAATTTCTGATAACAGAAGATTCTGTTAAACCAGAAATGAAAGAAAAGATTCTTCATAATTTTGGAGATATGGTTGAATTAATTTACAATGAAGTTAATCTTGGACCATATAAATCAATAGATAAAATGTATTCTATGGTAGAGACGGAATATATCTTTCATTCTGAAGATGATTGGCGATTTGATTCTAACCCTAACTTTATGACAGAATCAATAGATGTGTTAGAAGAGAGAAAAGATATTCATCAGGTTTGGATTAGAAAAGATATTGATTGGTCTTGGATTGAACCCGATATATTAGGAACTACAAATAATACTAAATATAGAATGGTTAAATGCCCTCACCTTGGTGGTTGGTGTGGATTTAGTCATAATCCAGGCTTAAGAAGAAAAAGCGATTATGATAAAATGTTTCCTAATGGATTTGCCGAATTTATAAAACCAAATGAAAAAGCCGTTCATACAGAATTGGCTTGCAACACTAATGCGATGAATAAAGGCTATCGCGTGGCAACTTTAATAAATACGTCTTGCGTACATATAGGCGGCGGAGGCAGATCAACGATCGCTTAAGTCGGATATATAAGTGGGTAATGACTAATAATTCAAATCCACTTGTTCTTCGTGAAATCGTTATTGAAGACTTGCTCCGACGCGAGCCCGTAACTATTGATTTAGAAGAAGTCTCAAAATTTATTAATGGAAAACGTGTTCTCGTCACAGGCGCCGCAGGCAGTATCGGCGGCGAATTAGTGCGTCAAATTGCAAAGTTTAAGCCAGCAGAAATTATCTTTTTTGATCATAATGAAAATAATCAATTCTTTCTTGAAAAAGAAATGAGGGCTAATTTTCCTGATATCAAAATAACTCCGCGTATTGGTTCCATTTCTGACAGGGAAAGGGCTTACGCAATATTTGCTGAAACTTATCCCGAGGTTGTTTATCATGCCGCGGCAAATAAGCACGTACCTCTAAGTGAAGCTAATCCAAGCGAAGCTATTCAAAATAATATTTTGGGGACACATATTATTGCTGATATGGCTGCTGACTTTCAATGTCAAGCTTTTGTGCTCATCTCAACTGACAAAGCCGTTAATCCTACATCAGTTATGGGATCTACCAAAAGAATTGCTGAGCACTATGTTCAATTAATGGCGACGGTCAAGCCCGAGACTCGTTTTATTACCGTTCGATTTGGTAATGTTCTTGGCAGTTCGGGCAGCGTAGTCCCTATCTTTAAGTCTCAAATTGAGGCTGGCGGACCTGTCACGGTGACTCACCCAGATATGTATCGCTATTTCATGACAATTCCTGAAGCATCACAGCTTCTTCTTCAAGCTAGCACCTTTGGCAAAAGCGGAGATATTTACGTTCTTGATATGGGCGAGCCGGTTAAAATTGTTGATTTGGCTAAAAGCATGATTGAGCTTCTTGCCCCTGATAAAAATATTGAAATTAAATTTTCTGGCATTCGTCCGGGTGAAAAAATTTATGAAGAGCTTTCATTTAGTTATGAGACGACCGAGGCGACACAACATCCAAAAATTAGAAATACAAAAACTTCTACGCCAGATCTAAGAATGTGGAGTAAAATCTCTATGCTAGAAAAATTGGACAAAGATATGCACCCAGATCAATTAAGAAAAGAGTTATCAGCTTTGATACCAGAAGCCACTTTAGGTGGAAAATAATGTCATCTAAAAACAGATTAGATTTATTAAAAAAAATAGGGCAGGCTGGACAAATTCCGGCTAATACTACCGCTGGACCTACAACCGTTTCCGGCTCACCCACTAAATGCGACGTTATAACTTATTTCCCCGGCGTTATTAAAGCTTGGGGACCGGGCAATTTACATTTCATTCAAAAAATTGTAGATGTCTTAAATGAAGGAATTTACGTTCTTAGTCACGGTCAAATGGATTTTAATACATTAAGAATATCTCAATTTAATGCTGGAACAACTAAATATCCTGATCGCGTTCAAACAAATATTATAAAATTCTCTAAAGAGATATATAATTATTTATTAACTGATTTAGGAAAACCATTTGCCGCAGATGAGCTGGTTCCAGAAACCAAGAAAACAAAAATTGCTCATTTAGCTGGCGCCCTTTCTACTTCCGGCATTCCTGATAGCGGAATTAATCAATTTTTACAAACAAAAATTGGCGGAAGTCTTAAAGCATTAATTTTAAGCCAACTAAGTAATATAAAATAAAAATGTTAAAATTAAAAGATCGAATAGCCATCTATGAAGATGCATCTAAAATAAAGTTGCTCCCAAAATTACCAGTCATCATCTGTGTAAATGGTCGCTCTTTTTCTAAAGTAACTTCCATGTTAGATAAGCCGTTCGCAGTTTCTTTTGCTGAAGCTATGTATTCAACGCTTGGAAGATTGGTTCAAGAAATTGACGGAGCTATTTTTGGCTATTGCTTTAATGATGAAATAATTGTTGTTACCCGTAATGATCAAACGTTGGAGACCGCGCCATGGTTTGATAATGATGTTCAAAAAATAGCATCTGCGGTTTCTTCAATAGCAACTTTACATTTTAACAATTGGGTTAATGCTAACGAGCTTAATTTAATTGGTGAGGCTGCTTTTATTACTAATGTTTTTGCAGTTCCAAATTTAACTGAAGCTATTAATGTGATGGTAGCTAAACAACAAAAGGCAATGCAAAGCGCCATTTATTTAACTTGCCTTTACGAATTGCTTAAAAAGCATGATAAGAATGATATTAGTAATATGCTAGCGGGCACGAGTTATGATGATAAGATCAATTTATTATCTCAAGAATGTAACGTTGATTTTAACGAATTACCTCAACCCTTTCGTCGAGGTGTAGCTTGTTATCGAACGCCAACAGTGGTTACTTTTGAGGGCGAAGATAAGATTAAGGGTAAATGGAAATTAAATTCAGAAATTCCTATCTTTACCAAAGAGCACGGATTTTTAGGAACCATCTTTAAAACCGGATCTGATATTTTTAGAAAAGAGAGTTTGTAATGAAATGTAAAGTGTGCTCCTCCAAATTAAAATATGATCGTAAATTTTCTGGTATTAGCCCCGTTTATAGTTGTAGGAACTGCAAACCAGTTAGATTTAAAGGTGAAATTTATTCATCAAATTATATCGTATTTCATGATAATAAGGAGGCTTTAGAGGAGTTTTTCTTTGTTATAAACAATAAAACAATTCATGTCATAAATCACTATAAAAGTTCTGAGTTTGAATTTGCGGGTCGTCATTTTATTTTTCCAAAAATTCAAAAATACTCTGAGATTTTAAGAAAAGCAAAAAGATTAGTATGAAGATTTGCCTTGCCGAGCCTAATAAAAATCGTTATAATACGCAGAAGGACGCGGAAACGATAATTTTATTAGGCGATAAAAAAGATCTTAGGTCTTATAAATGCCCCACCTGCCAAGGTTGGCATTTAACGTCCAAGTAATTTTTAGGCATTATTAATATGAAAAATGGAAAGCTTTTTGAATCAATTAAAGAATTTAGTAAATTAGCAGAAGGTGCTAATTTAAAAATCGATGATTGGGTTATTATGACTAAAAGCCCCTATATATTGTGGCAGATAAAAAGCATTCATCCTATGGGCAAATTAATTTTTGCTAAAATGGCTCCGTACGATCCGCTTAGAGGTAGAACTTGGAGAACGGTTCTATATAAAGATCAAATGCCTGCCGATTATTCCCTTTGGGCTAAGAAACATGGGAAAAGCATAGATGAGATGGATCAGCTGATGGATAGTTATGTTGAAGATAATGGCGGGTGGGAATCATTTGAATGGATAAAACCCATGTCTGTTCCCGTTGATTTGTTGGAAAAGGTCGAGGCACCTAAATAATTTTTTTCAATTTTCTCGATTGACATGTGGTAATAACGAGTTATAATAGAAACACTACGCAGGTTTCGTATAGTGATATTACGACGGTTTTGTACTCCGTTCACGACAGTTTGATTCTGTCAACCTGCTCCAAGCTTTTTCTCTTATGCTAGTGAAACTAGCGTCGGCAGAACCCCCGATACCAACCCTGATAGTGGCAGTCGAATTAACGATAGATAGATGACGGGTAGTTGATTAAAAGTATGCATATGTAGTATAATGGTTATTACTCCATTTTGGTAAAATGGAAAATCGAGTTCGATTCTCGACTTATGCTCCATAGTAATGATAGACATTTCTTCTATGAAAAAATTTACGCCAATAGCATCAGTAAAATATTTAGAAATAATTAAAAAAGAAATTAACGCCAAGCTGATATAGTTCAAAAGTAGAATATCTTACTCGTAATAAGATGATATCGGGGCAGTACCGATTTTCAGCTCCAAAAGGAATTTTAAAAATGAAACCTCAGCAAGGCGACACGGTAAGAATTAAGTCGGGCGGCGGTCCATTAATGTCTGTCGGTTGTCAAATCGGCGATGCACATTGGATGAGTTGGTGGGATGAAACATTAAAATCTTTTAGAACTGAAATGCTTTACCTTTCTCAAGTAGAAGTGGTGTCTCGCAAATGAAAGCTACCGCCGCAATCTTATTATTTTCCGGAACGCTTAATCCTGAACAAGAATTATCGACAGATGAAGAAAAAGAATTACGGGTGTTGGTCGATAGCTTGAGCAAACCGTCCGATGAACCACGTATAAACAAATTAGGATTTAGCGGATTTGCCATTCATTGGAATGATAAGTATGTGAAAGTTAAAAATAATGTGGTTGAAGTTTTTGAAAAAAATGTTTATCCTCATAAGATTTACCAAGATAATGGAATTGAAAATAAATTAAGGCTTATATTTCTGAATTCAGTATTTAAAAATCAGGTTCCTAATGTCTAAATTAAGCGCCGAAACCTTTGTTTCCCTTCTAGCCTTAGTTGATGCTGGAAAAACCATTCAGCTTGAAAAGCTTTTCAATGGCGATTACGAGATGACAGTCTTTGAAAATCCAAAGAAAGATCCGTATATGAGCCATAGCCATTATACTGCCGGAGATCTTATTAGTGCAATTGAAAAGGCAAAAGACTAATAATAACTCATTAATTTATGAGCTTTCACTATTTATTCAATGCTTGTGCCGCCTTTGAAAAAAGAGCTGGGCTTACTTTTGATTTAGATAATGCTAAGGCTAAAGCTGCAGAATTGATTACAGATATGTCGGTTCATGAGGCTTGTCAAATTTTAGGCGTGACGTTCGATCTAACTTTTTTAGATAATGATGAGTTGATGTTTGCGTTTAAAGTAGCATTAATGAATTTACAAGCATCCCCTGATTATGGCTTTTCTAAAAGATTAATGAACATGCAACACTCTATTGTTATGGCATTTGCCATTCTTGAGCCTATTGCTGAAAAGAATTCAGAAGAATCATATGCTTTTCAAGGCGATGACGCTCTTCAAGAAGATGCTCTTCAAAAGAAGGTGATAATGCCGTTAGAAGATCCTCTTCAAGAGAAGGTGATAATGCCGTTAGAGGCAACCATCGCTCAATTTAAATCTAGATACTGATATATAAAACTTATGGGGATGAACTGGATTCGACTGGATATTAATTATTAAAATGCACGCACCGGATTGATTTGCTCCGGTTTAAAAAGTAGATTAACGTATAAATGCAAACGATAACGCATTTGCTATGGCAGCCTAATAAGCTAACATACGGTCTCAGATAAGATATTTTTGGTAATCAAAAGACCGCCAACCCACTAAAAATAGAATAGCCTTCGGTTACGGAGGGTCGTTTGAAATTAACAGTAAATAGCACGAATGGGCGAATCCAAACGATGTTGGCAAGTACATTAAACTTGATCCAAGCGTGTGAATGAATTTTAATAAGCGGTATGCAACACTGGCGTTCAACTCGCCACATCTCCACCAAATAAACCGAACATCTCCACAATGGATGATATATTCATTATATGAGAATAGAAAAGACAATAGGGCTTGTTTGCGCTACATGCAGCATTGCATTTGAAAAAAGCGCCAGAGAATACAAAAGACAATTGAAATCTGGAAGAGGCAGATTTTTTTGCTCTATGAATTGTGCAGCTATTAAAAATAATGAAGAGAAACCAAGAGAAGGCAATCTTCAAAATTTAGTTGCTAATAATAGAAAAGATGAATTTACTCCTTTTAAATGGTTTGTTAATCATGCCAGATCAAGAAATAAAGAAAGAAAAAATCAACGTGATTTTGATATTACAGTTGCGTTTGTTAAAAAACTTTGGGAAGAGCAAAAAGGCATTTGCCCTTTTACGGGCTGGATTTTAAATTTACCAATAAATTGTGAGGGGCATTTAGAATTCAAAATGAATAACGCAAGCTTAGATAGAATTGATAACTCTATCGGTTATGTTGAGGGTAATGTTCGTTTTGTTGCATATATTGCAAATGTCGCTAGATCAACTTTTTCTGACGTACAGTTAATCGAGTTTTGTAAAGTCGTAGCAAACAAATGAATATTTTTATTCTAATTTCTATTTCATATGATGAAAAAAAAGATAGGATAAGCACGAAAACTGTTCGCGGATTGTATTATGATATACAGAAGGCGATAGATTCAATTATCGAATATCCAGACTCGATCTCTGAAGCCGGTTATTTCAATTATCTTCTAATAGAAGAAAGAGAAATTAACACTTTAGACGCCAGCACCATTAATGAATTTTGGTTTCAATTTGTTAATATGGGGGCGGACGAACTTCTAGTTGAAGCCATCGCGAAACCTTTACCGTTTCTTAGTTTTTCTAATTTCGTTTGAAGGCAGAAAATATATTTTTTAAGACCTGCCAAATTGTTTCGATAAAAGACAAATTGCTGCTTGGCAAAGATATTGGATTGAGCGGCGGGATGATCAGCGGCTCCGGAACAATAACAGGATCTGTGACGACTGGCGCAGGGTCAGTCGGCATTACAACGGCAGCTAATGCCTTTTCAAAATCATTGCTTGCCATAAATGCATTATAATATCTTAACATGGCGTTTCGATAATCTGCTTCTGATGCAGTATAATATCCTGCTACCTTGAGCAAATGTGCGAATAAAGCCGGATCTCCAGCTTCTATGGCAGTCCATGCCGCCTTATATCTTCGGTTTCTAAGTAAATCAAAAAAGAAAGCCACGCCCTCTTCTAACGTATCAAAAGCCCTAAACCAAGTGGCTGGTGATGGCGGTTGAAAATAAACCTTTTTACCATTAATAATTTCCCAAACATTCCTTAACATGCAGTAATGGACCGCTTCGGTGTCCCCGGCGTTCGGTACGTATTTTACGTTACCGATGTTGTTGCACCACATGGCGGCGGTCAAACCCGTTTCTAGGGCATTCTGAGACCAAAGAACCCCTATTTGAGACTTAGTGGGCGGGGTTCCAAATAATTTAATCCATCCTTTGATGAGCCCTTGATCTAATTCGAATTGTGAATATTTTGTTTGAACTGTTGGCACTAATTTTGCTGGCATGACTTCCTCCAATTTAAATGTTAAATTATTGGCTTGACAAATTAATTTATATTATCTAATAATAGCGAGATATAATATGAGTATGAAGCATTTCTTTTAGATTCGCGGTCCTCCTAAAAATAAGGTTTGAGTTACAATCACCTTTAAATTTTATGGAGAATTATCATGTTTTAGATGCAATCGAACGATAAGTTATACTTGGTTACGCGAAAAGATATTAGCCCTGGATATCAGGCTGTGCAATCTGCCCACGCATTGCGTTTATTTTCTGAGGAACACCCAGAGATAGACCGAGAATGGTATAAGGTCTCAAATTACCTTTGTTTGCTCGCTGTGCAGAATGAAAGCGAATTGTACTCATTAATTGGTCAAGCTAAAGATTTAGAAATTAATATTTCTGTCTTCCGAGAGCCTGACATTAATAATGAGATTACTGCTATTGCTATTGCTCCAGGAATAAAATCCAAAGAGCTTTGCAGTAAGTTAAAGCTTGCCTTAAGAGATATATAAGATTGGCGCAGGTAGCTCAATTAGTAATGGAAGGGTGCATCAACGTAATGCATTTAAAAATTGCGAGACCGAGCATCGGCTATATAAGCCGAAGGATGCAAGTGCGAATCTTGCCCTGCGCTCCAAATGGAAAAACCAGTTATTGAAAAAGATTTTATTGATGGTCTTCTTGGCTATCGACGAGATAAAGATAATCTAATTGATAATCCTAAGGTACATTTTGCTTGCGATGTTTGCTCAAAACAAGAGCAAGGTGCTCATATTTGGGTGAAGGATGAAAAGTGGAATCCAGAAGCCGATCGTCTTAAAGGTTATGATTGGTTGAATTATCCAAATGGTTGGCTTGTTCTTTGGACTTCAAACGGTCAAATAAATGTGTGCTCTAAAATATGTGCAGTTCGATTGAATACAGATTTATTTTATGATGAGGAGGATGAATAATGAGCGAAGATGTTTTGACATGTACTGCCGGTGGGACAACATATTTTATAATTCCCTTTGGATCATATTATGGGTTGTATGCCGAATTAGATTTTCCTGAAAATCTTGAGTTTAGTAATAAATATACAGGATATCTTATTAGATATTATAAGCCTGATGGAGTTCAGCATCCTATTGGATGCTCTTTAGCCTCCGCCATTGGATTGCCAGAGGAAGCTCAATTTAAGTCAATAGATGAATGTAAAAAATTCGTATCTGAAACTAATGCGGCGCGCGTTATCTGGACAATACGCAAAGATGATTAATGTAATGCCCTCGTAGCTCAACAGTAGAGCGGAAATCTCTAAAATTTCAGGTTGCGGGTGCAAGTCCCGCCGAGGGCGCAACCCATATCTGTTAATAAATTAGCATTTAAATAATCTTCTCGTAGCTCTAAGGGATAGGCATCAATTTCCTAAATTGATTTATGTAGGTTCGAATCCTACCGGGAAGACCAGAAATGCTAACTAAAACCGCTATTTATAAAAAATATGCCGATTTGACGGATTATGAGCAATTCGCTCAATCCACGCTAGATTCTTTACATGGCAAATTTCCTCAAGTTCAAATACGTTCATTTTCAGAATTTAAAACATTTTTAGATAGTTTGGTTCCGAAATTAATTCATAGATATATGCTGCGTAGCGGTTCAATGAAAATATGCTCAACAATATCCTCAGATTTTGCTGAAGTCGCCGCGACGGCGGGATTCCCCGTAATTACAAAAAATCTTCCAGGGCACATGGTAAATGTTGTTTTGACAACAGAAGGTCCATACATCATAGATCTTAGTTATATACAGTATTTATGTGGAGGATATGATTTGATTGATCCGGATACCAGAGAAGAGGTTTTAGAAACTTTTCATCAGTTATACAAAGATCCTTTCAAAGCAATTAAAATTGAGCAACATCCAAAAACATGGATTTCTGGGACTAATATTCCGCATGGAGAATATGATAATTTATACGATCCTGTTAAATGGGTAAATGATTATAATATGAAGGAAAATGAAGAAACGTTTCCTGAAACCTTCGATGCCTATAAGAAAGAAAACAAATGAGTAATTTAGAAAAGTTAAAAGGATATTTAAGAGACAGACTATCTAGTAGATGCAAAAAACAATCTATTGATGCAAATCAAAATGTTGTTTATATTGACTCTGATATTTATAGCGATGAAACGCTTGAAAACTTTTTAGCTTTATCACTTTCTGATTTTAATCAAATACCAAGATTCACAAACTATACTTTTGATCAAGATTCTTTCGTAGAAAGATTTGCGGCTATTTTGGTCGAAGGAGCAACTTTATACGCTTTAGCATCTCAAGCCTTATTAGAGCGAGGTAGAGAATTTACTTATGAAAATGGTGGTGTTATGCTCCAACCACCTAATGTAGCAGAAATGTTGAATACGCAATATTCATTAGTCTTAAATATCTATTGGGAAAAACTTAAAATGATTAAGTCTCATGTTGAGTTTCCGTGCTAGAGGATTTGAGAAAAGTTTGCCTCAAAATAAAATTAAGACAATTAACTAACGAACAGCTTCAAAAAATCTGGTATCATCCAGAGGAGCCGCCTCTTGATTTAGAAGAAAATCTTGTAGAGCCAAATAATATTGTATTAAGGCTTTTAGCTAAAATTGGTTTTAAAAAATACGAGACTCGTAGTATTAAGGGAAAATTTTATACTACCGAACGAAAAAAAGATTTAGCTATTGCTACCGGCGAAATTCTTAAAGAAAGACTTCAGCATAACATGTTGGAGTCCGCTCGGTATGTCGCAAGAAATCATAAACGCTGCGATCCGAAGACTCAACATATTTTTCTTTCTCCATATAATGAATATATTCGTTTAGTCGAAGTAACTCCTGATGTTAGCACCTCTGGAGACGTGTTTCCTTTTAGGTTTTACGAACGTCCAGATTGGAATATTTATTATCAAACTTGTATCATCCTTCTTTCTACCGAGGAGTGGGAAATGGTTCAAGATGGAAGACTAAAACTTCCTGATGGTTGGGACAAAGATACACTACAAAGCCTTATCTAAAGATATATAATGCTTTATGGCAAAGCATGGTATCATCTTAGCGGGCGGACAAGGAACAAGACTTCTACCATTTACTCAAGCAATTAATAAATCTTTATTAAATGTAAATGGTAAAGCAGTTATTGATTATCCGATCAACACCTTAAAACAAATGGGTGTAGAAAACGTTTCCATTATTCTTGGAGGCGACCATTTTGAACAAGTAGTAAATTACCTTCAAGATGGTTCCCGATATGAAATGAATTTTAATTATGTTTTTCAGGGCGCTCCGAAAGGAATTGCTCAAGCGATTAATTTATGTAAAAATTATGTAACTCAAGATCAGTTTGCTGTAATTTTAGGTGATAATATTTATGAGAATCCAATTGACTTTGGCTCAAATTGGGACGGAATGAATGCCAAAATAGTTCTTCATAAACATCCAGAAATAAAAAGATTTGGCGTAGCTTCCTTAAAAGATAATAAAATTATCAAAATAGAAGAGAAGCCAAAAACAATAGATGAGTCTTATGATAACTTAGCTATTACTGGTTGTTATTTGTTTTCACATTGGTTCTTTGAATTCTTTAAAGATATGAAACCTAGCGCTCGCGGTGAATATGAGATAACCGACATCATTGATAGATACAATAAAGAAGAAGCGTTGCGGCACACATTGTCTGATGGTCTTTGGGCAGATGCAGGAACGCACGAAAGCATCGCATTTTTGAATGATTTCTTTTACTCTAAATCTTAAGCTGATATAGCTTTCTTCATGAAAGTTATTTCGATAGGAAACGGATACGTTGCATCTCATTTACCATATGAAATTGCAAGGTGGAGAGTAACTGCAGACGAACAAAATCTTGAATTATTTTTTAGAGAATATAAGCCTGATGTCATAGTTAATTGCACCGGATTCTGCGGCAGACCTAATGTCGATCAGTGCGAATTAGAAAAATCTAAAACATATATGGCGAATGTTGTTGTTCCAGCTATGCTGGCTCAAGAGTGCGAAGCGCGCGGCGTTCGAATGATTCATATTGGATCTGGTTGTATTTATTTTGGAGAGTCTCCTAATGTATTTAAGAAGCATACTCCAGAAAAAATGAAACTATGTCCCATAGGCGTAAGTCCAGATGAGTGGATTAAAATTTACGATTACAAATCTGATGAATGGACTCGAACGGAACCGGGCTGGAAAGAAACTGATTTTGCTAATCCAAAATCATATTATAGTAAAACTAAATATGCTTGCGATTTGATGTTAGGTCAAATGCCAAATGTAACCACGTTACGAATCCGCATGCCGATTTCAACTCAAAATAATCCAAGAAATTTCATCAATAAAATTCGTGAGTATAAACAAGTTATTGACATCCCAAATTCGGTTACTTTTATGGATGATTTGACCCGCTGTATTGATTGGGCAATTACTACAAATCAAACTGGCATTTTTCATATTACCAATCCTGAACCATTAAGTGCGGCTGATGTTATGAGAGAATATCAGAAATATAAACCAGAACACACTTTTGAAGTTATAGATGAATTAACGCTTGACAAAATTACCGTTGCCAAGCGCTCTAACTGCATTTTAAATAGCTCTAAGCTTAAGGATGCAGGATTTGTCATGACGCCAACTAAAGAAGCTTTGGGAGCTTGTATGGCGTCATATATTAAAAATATTTAAATTGGAGATTTAATGTCTAATAGTAATTTGAAAGTTGATTTATACCCTCGTAAAGATAAAGATGGAAATACTTATTTCGTAGGAAAATTAAAATTCACCGGCAATGTAACCTTTGAAGATGGCGTTACTTTTTTAGTTTTCGTTTCTGATCAAGGTAATGAGCAATTACAACTTGCTCCAATGGATAGTAAAGATGATTAAACATTTTGAACAGCTCTGGGAAGATGCTGAAAAAATTAACGCAGAAATTAATGATGGTACGCCAGTAACAGCTTTGGTTGAGGAATTGATTCAAAAATTAGGTGTATATAGAATTCTTGATCAAAACGATAAGGTTCCGGCAGACGAAAAAATAAAACTAAAATCTCACTTATTTGGCAAGATTTTAGTTTTATTAACTAATTTGTCGTTAAAAGATAATATTAACGTGTATGCTTCTCTGAATAATTCTATTGAAGATCTAAAGATTGATCTGTTCGAAAGCAAATATCAGTAATTAGTTCTTGTAATTTGGAACTACGTTAGTCTCACCGAAGACTGCAACAATCTTGTAACCAAGAGGTCCAAGCGCTTTCGTGAGCACATCTTGAACGACTTTGTTGCCGGCTTTAATGGCAGAAGAGTTGTATCTTGCAGTTATGTTTTTCGCTGCATCAACATCAAGTCGAAGGAAGCCTTTGGCTCCTTGAACGGTTGAATCTAAGGCAGAAACGATGTCGGCAGGTAAAGCGTCTAAATCGGCTTGTGCTTGTGGTGCTGGCATAAAAGGTTCTGCATCAGCTTGATTCATATCCATTGGCTTGTTGTCTGGACCTCGCGTCATTGAAACTGGCGGGCGAACATTTTCACGAGTAAATGACGTGGTATCACGAGTTGGTGATGGTTTTGGCGCGTCCCAATAACCAGTAGTATCAACCTTTGCCCAAGGTGTTGTAGTTGGCGCCGCTGCTGGAGCTGGTTTTGGAGCAGCTGGCTTTGGAGCTGGTTTTGGAGCAGCTGGCTTTGGAGCTGCTTTTGCTGCGGCTGCTCTAGCCGCATCAGCTTTTGCCTTTGCTTCTGCCGCAATCTCTGCCTGCGATCTAGTGTCAAGGGGCTTGCCCTCAAAATCAGCAAGCGGATCGCCCTTTGTGCCAGGTGCGAATTGAGCCAACTTATTAATCAATGCCTGTTGTTGTTTGATAATAGCAGCCATTTTAACGATCATTTTTTTATTTTTATCGGTCATAGTTCCTCAATTTATTCAGAGTCTAGGGTTTGTTGGAGTAAATAACAAGATTCTTCATTTTTACTAGCGATTGCCATAATCATATCATCTAATCCTAATGTCATGGAGCCTTCATCTTCAATAGTTTTATAAACGCTTTCAGATAGTTGAAGAAAATCTTTAACAATAGTTAAAGACATTTTAGCCGGATTACCATCTAAACTTGCGTATTTAGATACTATTTTATTCATAAAACTATTTTGCAATTCAAAATCTAGGGCTTTTTCGCCAAAAAGACCAATCATCTTTTCTGCAGCCATATCAGCATCGCCTTTTGATGCGTCATATAATCTTTCAAATAATAAATGATCTCCATAAAAAGTAGAGCCTTTTGTGGTCCAATGATTGTTCTGATGAATAAAATAAATGGCACGCAATGTTGCCACGTACAAATTAGCTATTTTATAGACTTTTTCCATGAAATCCTTTAGCGTATCAATTATGTAAATATGTTTTTATTAGTATTTCAAATGTATAAAGTTTCACCAAGACCACTTGGTCCAAAAGTTTGAACGGCTAATTTGTCGGTTTCATAGCAATTAGTATCTAAACTTGCAGAATGATTAAAAGTTTTAACTTCTGAACTTACCGGATAAGTGTGGCTAGAAATTGCATAACCAAACCTTCCGTCATACTCTTCATGCCAATTTTTCCCGGTTTCTTTGTTTTGAGAAACGAAAGCAGATTCAGTATCAGTCTGAGCCTGATTCCAGGTGGAATGTCTTGGTAAAATTCCACCATGAATAAGCAAGACATTGCTGCCATTATTAAAAGAAAATCGAAGTGCTTTTCGTTGTGAGCTTAGCCAATCATATGTATCAACGTTGCTATTGCATATTTTTTTCATAAAAACCAAATCTTTATCACCTAATAAATATAATGCTTTATTTTCTTCAATAAATGATCTTAATTCATTTAATCGAGCGACGGCTTCAGGAATAGATTTATATGGATAACAAGCATCTCCTAAAAATATTACCAATTTATCTTGAACTAATTTAGATAATAGGGGTAATTTTTCAACTTTATCGTAAATGGGACCGACAACCAACAGCTCGCGACTTCCTAATTCTAATGTTTTTTCAATCATTTTCAAACTTTCCTTTCAGATAATAGATCCCTATCCACGTCTTTTGACTCATGGCAATTTATATCTTTACCTTGCAATTTCTAAAATATGATATTAGCTAACTGATCCAAACGACTTACATATAGGATTTTTGAGATCGAGGTCGATCTCGACAAACGACTAGGATATATAGGATAGGAGAATATATGATCTCCCGCGAGGGAGACGCCGACATTTGTATTTAATATATACCTAACGTATCAGGAATAATGTATGAAAAAAGTTAAGACGATCAGAAAGTTCTATTTTGAAAATCTAAGTGAAGTTGACATCATCAATCTTGTTAATAGAGAACAACCTATTAATATAAAGCATTTATCTTTCATTGTTGATAAAATTTATGCTAAATATCCGCTTATTGACAAGAGTGAGATTAGCGTTATTGTAAGGGCGGTCTTTGAATCAATTAGAGAATTTTTGATTTTAGGTTACATTATAAATTTCAACAAAACTTTTTTCGACATGAAATTTCATGTTTTTCAGTTTGCTAAAAAATTCAGCGGGCTGAAAGTAAAACTTACAACTCCGCCACATATCAGGAAACTAGATGTATAAAAAGCTATTAGAAATGCAAAAAGAATTGTTAGAAGAAATTCCGGAAGAATCAGAAGATGATTCTGAAATCGAAATGAATGAAGATGAAATTAAAGATAATTTGCCAAGCTATTCTTCCGAGAAATTATCTGATTTCGTAATCTCACACAGATATTTGGGATTATATGAAAAATTATCAGTGCTTGCGATGGAAGAGTTATCAAGGCGTAGAATTGCCGGAGATAGTTTCAAATACGAAGACTACATTGAGAAAAATTTAAAGGAGCTTCCCGTCCTAAATTTTGAGATGAAAAACATTAATAATATCATTGCTAGTTTCAAAGGATTGAAAAATGGAAAGTGATTTAACCAACCAAATAGCTTTACATATATTTAATAACATCGGAGTCATTTCTCCAATGAAAGTTTCTGTTCAAAACAAGAAATTCCTTTTAAATCAAACTATTGATTTGGAAGATGATAAAATTCTTAAGTTGTGGGGAGCTGAAGTTGATTTGGGTGGCTCAAAATTAAGAATGTTATTAACTGAATTAACCGATTCAGATCCAGATAAAGAATTTGTTCTTATTGTTAAATTAGAAAATTGCCCATCTTACGGATGCTATATTTCATTAAATGAAAATGAGCCTCGTGACGGCAAAATATATTTTTCCGTTGAAGAAGATAATTGGGCAGAAACTAATACATTTTTGCAGGCTACATTTTTAGGTGGAATGGAACAACTTAAAGATGTCCTATCTAATTGGAATAAGGTTTCTATTGAAGATGATTTAGTTGAAAGTATGAAGTCTTTGATAAAGGTTATTTTTGAATTTGAGGATGAGGAATGAAAGGTAAAAAAGCGGATACTAATTTCATTGCAGATTTTGTGTCATCTTCGGCTAAACAAGGCATTATTACCCCTATAGATATTGTCAAAAGAGCTCAATCAGAGATTGAGGCGATCGATAATCAATTAAAGAAGATTAATGATTTGAAAAAGAAAAGATCTAAACTAATTGATGTAGTTATGTCTTTTAAATATGGCACGAAAGATAACGCAGAAGAAAAGGAACTACTTCAGTTTCATCAAATCACTAATTTGTCGCTTGCAGCTAGCCTTTGTAAATCGCTACCAATTTTAGATAAGGTAGAGTTTTTTACTGAAGTTCTTGGAAAAGACGCTTTATTTATCGTTAAACAGTTATGTTCTTTGAAAATTCTTAAGATAGAAAATCTTACTAAATTAGTTCCAGCTGAACGTTACAATGATTTTACCTCTTTTCTTAAAGAGAGAAATTTTAAATGAAAGAAGTACCTGGAAAAAGTATAGATAGGCGATTTCTCTGGCAATATGTATTAAAGAAAATAAACAATTCAATTCACCACGCTCACGTAATGAGCGTCATTAATATTTTGCTGGACGAGATTGTGGCAGAGTTAATCTTAAACAAAAAAATCAAGATAATTAATTTTGGACAATTTGTTTTAAGAAAACTTAATCCACGAAAACATTACAATTTATATACTAAAAAATACGAGATGTCAAAAGGTAATAATATCCTGCGGTTTGAATTGAATAATAAATTGAGGCGTTTTATTATTAAAAACTTAGATGTTGCCAAAACATTCTTAGAGCCACACGATGAATAGATCTCGAAAGGTGGTTTTCGTATGCTGTGGAATTGTTGAAGAAAAAAGCGTCTCTAACACTATCGAAGCCTCCTCTTCAGAGGAGGCTCTTCAGAAGTTTGAAGAAACTAATAAAGTTAAAGCTGAAAGCTGTCACGGACCTTTCGTTACAAAAAAGGTAATTCAGAAAGAGAAATATACTAGCGTTGCATTTTCTGGAGAAAATAAGAATGCCATTTATGATGATTGGTATGTGAAGGCATTATTTACTAATGAGCCGCATAACTGCGCATATCTTCTGTTTGATAAGAGGGTTGATGGAAAACAAGCCCAAAAACCTCAAGGGACTTTTATTGTTAAAAGGGATTATTTAAAGGAAATAAAATGATTAAGAAATCTGTATTAGAGAAAATTAAGAAGAGTTTATTGGAAGAGAGATCTGCCATCATGGCAAAAACTTATTCTAGTGAAGTTGATATTGACGGTGATGAAACTGATGAAATTCAAGGAAAAATTATTGCCGTTGTAAATCAGCAATTTATCAAGAGGGATGCGCAAAAGCTACTCAAAATTGAAAATGCTTTAAAAAGACTCGAAGATAAGAATTTTGGATTGTGTGAAGAGTGTGATGAACCCATCGCTGAAAAAAGACTTCAGCATAATCCGGAGTTTTCTAATTGTATTTCATGCGCAGAACAATTGGAATTCAATAATAAGCAGCATAAAAGATAAATTGATTCATAGCAATATAAATCTATTATAATATGGAAAGGTTTGCAAAATCTACAGATCCTGTGCAACAGGCACTTAGAGATCATAAAAAGAATTGGGGTATAGCCTCCAAAGAGTTTATGTCTAAGATTAAGGCGCTTAGAGCGGCTTTAAGCGGTAAAGGCGATTCAAAATATGGATTGACTCCCAGCAATATTAAAGACCCTTTGCCTCAAGATATAGGCTCTTTCTTATCCGAATTATCTTCAAATTTCCAATTATTAGTGGGGGAGGCTCAAAAAATTCAGCAAGAACAAGCCAGTTACTCTCAAAATAGAACAAAATCTAAAAAAGAGCTTGGCGCCGCAATCGCTGCCATTGCGCCCAATTTAGTGAAAACCGCCTCAATTTCTAAAAAGAAAGCCACATTAAAAGTTTCTGAAAAAGAGTTTGAAACTTTAATTGCTATTTCCGAAGAAGAGCAAGCCGCAGGATTAATGTATGTTCCGCCGCCCGCGCCAGTTATGTCTTTTGTTTATGGAGAGCCGAAGATAAATATTTTTTGGATGAAGAACACTCCGGCGCCATTAGATATCGTATTCGCTTTAAATGGTTCAATCATTGCAATTCATGAAGGAGAGCCGCTATCTACAAAAATGATCGGCGGATATACTCCATCAGATTTGGTTGTAGAATTTCCTAGAGGGAGTTGTGAGAAATTAGGTATTCAAATAGGTGATCCAATTTCGATTGTAAATTAATTATCGATATTTTTTTGTTATTGCGCGCAGAATTTCAAGCCTTATTATATAATTAATAAGAATGTGGCAAGTAGAAAATTTAAATAGCATTTTAGCTGCATTTAAAATTGCAGCTCTTTGTAATAACTTTTCAGAGTATAAAAATGCCTGCTTTTATGATATAGAGCTAAAGCCGGGTGCGAAGGTTAGGGATATTGAAAAATATTCTACCGAGTTATCTCTTGCTCTTAAAAAAGCGGGTAAGCCTCGTTTAATTATCTCGCCCGAAGAGGGTATCATTCAGTTAGAGTTTTTAAATTCTAAACGAGAGAAAACTTCGCTATTTGATATAGCGTATCAAATTGAGCGTCCTGAGGGAAAATTAACTTGCCTTTTGGGCGAGACTCTCCAAAACGATCCTTTATGGATTGATATTGCTGCTAACCCACATTTATTAATTGCCGGAACGACAGGATCAGGCAAGAGCACTTTATTACATACAATCATTGCGAATTTATTATTGTACCCAAAGGTCTCTATCCATTTAATGGATCCTAAGAATATTGAATTTTATAAGTATTCAGAGGCTAACCTTCCTAAATTAAATGTAGCTCATGAATTTGCGGACTGTTTAATTATGATTGAGAGTTTGTGCCTTGAAATGGATTCAAGATATCAAAAAATTAAAGAGAGAAAATTGTTTGCGGATAATTTTCCATTCATAGTTCTAATTATAGATGAATACGCTGATTTAATTATGCAAGATGAGAATAAGCTTTTTTATAAGAGTTTAATTCGTTTGGCTCAGAAAAGCCGAGCAGCCGGTATTCATTTAATCATGTCTACTCAAAGACCGTCTGTCGATGTGATTGATGGAATTATTAAGGCAAATTTTCCGGCAAGAATTTCTTGCAAAGTTTCCAGTCATATCGACTCTAGAATTATTTTAGATGCCGTCGGAGCCGAACGTTTAATTGGTTCAGGCGACGCCCTCATCAGAGACTCTAAGTTCGATCTACAAAGATTTCAAGTGGCATATACTTCGCCAGACGAAGTTTGTTGCCTTTTTGGTAAAAAATGAATCAAACTTGTTTTATGTGTCCAGGTTGTAGTTTTTTAGGCAAAAAAACTATTTTGCGTTTTAGCAAGAGGTTTATTTGCGACATATGCTCTTTAAAATTAAAAGGCACCCTAGATCTTAAAGAAAGAGTTTTGCGGAGCACTTTTTCTGAGCATTTAAAAAAAGGATATAAGTGCCCAAATTGTAAAAGGTTTATTCCTCAGCCAATGATTGGTAATGATTTATCTTGTCCCTATTATGATTGCCACTTTGTTGGAAATAGATGTGGTCTGAAAGATATGAAGCATCCTTCGGAATATTTAAGCGTATCTCTAAACGCTTTGCTTGATAAATCAATTCTAAAAGAAGACAAGTCTTTATCGGTGCAATTATTGCAAGACTCAATTAATGATGAGATGAACACCGTAGCTTTTAGTAGTAATAATTCGACGGTGATTCATAAAATTTCTATCGGGCAAGCTTTTTTAAATCTAACTGACAGAATGCCTACGGAAATGACAGATTATTTGGTGCATGGTAAAAAGAATAGTAGCTTACAGAGTAAAATATTTCAAGAATACATCTCTATACTAGAATCTAAATTACCATTTATTTATAAGCGCGAAAAACTAAACGTTAGAGTCGATTCATTATTGTCAAGTGAATTATCTTTGTTTGATGGAATAAGTACTTTTGAAGCAGTAATCTCTCCAAAAAGAGAGGTTAAAAATGGAACGAAAGAATTTTATGTCGGAGGAAGATCCGCCTTTCACTCTAAACCATTTTATATTGGTAAGTTGTTAAATGTTATTAATGTTGATAGCAAAGCCTCTTTAATGTCTGACATAAAAGAATACAGTTTTCTGAGAATGTTTTTTAAAACTAGCAAGCCTGGTACAAAAGTTTTAGTATCCCACTTGAGAGTTCCGCCCCATTATCAGATGGGCGGCATGTCCCATGTAAATAGAATGAGAAAAAGAATAGTAGCAATAGTATCAGAAAGATCAAAAGTTATATCTTTATGTAATCCTTAAGGTCCCGCTTCTTTGAAGTATGCTTCTTGTTACTCTCTCTAAAGGAATAAAATTATCAGAAAGCTCTTCAAACAATTTCCATTGTTTGTTTATTATTTGATAACATGAATAGTAAGATAATCGTCCTATAGATTGATAATACTCTTTGCTAGCATTATTGAGGTGCTCTGGCAAAAATGATTGAGAGAAAAATATCCAATCGCCTAGATTTTGAAATATCATAAAATCTCTTTTGTCTTTAGCTTGCGCGTAGGTCAAAGTGATGCTATCTTTAGATAAATCGAAATCTGCCGCCTTATATTTAGTAAATATACTAACGATATAGGCTTTAGTATCTGGTTGGCACTTTAATTCATCGAATACTTCGTAAAAGAAGTCATTTAGATTTTTTATCGTTTCCACATAAATATATGAAATTATTGCGAGACCCATTATGAAAACTTTAATTATTGTTGAAAGTCCAAGTAAAGCTAAAAAAATTGAAACCTTTTTAAGTAAGGACTATAAAGTCCTATCTAGCGTAGGTCATATTACCGATCTAGCCAAAGGGGGATCTTTCAATTTAGGCATTGATTTGAACAATAAGTTCAAGCCAAGATATGTTCTTCAAGAGGATAAATTAGAGATCCTTGAAGGATTAATGACTGCCGCAGAAATGTGTGATAATATTTTAATAGCCTCCGACCCCGACCGTGAGGGTGAGGCTATCGCCTGGCACCTTCATGATAGATTGGTTGATTGTGGGAAGCCTATTAAAAGAATAGAGTTTAGAGAGATTACAAAGAAAGCGGTTACGGAAGCGATTAAGAATCCTCGCGACATAAACATGCATCTTTTTAAATCTCAGGAAGCTCGAAGAATTTTAGATAGAATTGTGGGTTTCATGACCTCACCATTTTTGATGAATTTTTTTGGACCGAATCTTTCGGCGGGCAGAGTGCAGTCTGTTGTTACTCGGATGATTATCGATCGAGAACGAGAAATTGAGACTTTCAAGCCCGAAGAGTATTGGGTGCTTAAATCCAATCTCACCAAAGACGCCAAGATGGGGTTTTGGGTGAAATATGATCCTAAAGTTAGTTGCGAAGCTGACGCAAAGATCGTTTTATCTGGATTGAAAGGCAGCGATAAAAACGACGCAGTTTATGTCGTGTCATCCGTGGAGTCTTCAGAGGAGAAGAAAAAGCCAGTTGCCCCGCTTGTTACCTCTGAGCTTCAAAGGATCATGTCTAAAAAGTTTGGTCTAAGTGCAGATAAGACTATGAAAGCTGCTCAAACCCTTTATGAGACCGGATATGTTACGTATATTCGTACTGACTCTGTTCGCGTTGAAGAGGATGCTTTAAAATCTGTTAGAAAATTTATTGTTGATGAAGGATATGTTCTTCCCAAAACCGCTAACGTTCATAAAAATAAAGATGCTGCACAGGATGCTCACGAATGTATTCGTCCAACAGATTTATCTATTCGACCTAATACTCCTGAATTAGCCGATCCAAGCGAGAAAAAAGTTTATGAGATGATTTGGAAATATTTCGTGGCAAGTCAAATGATGCCTGCGATTTATGACACCATGAAAGTTTCAATTTATTTGAAATCTGATAAGAAAATGATTTTGAAGACTTCTGGAAAGGCTCTTAAAGATAAGGGATTTTTGGAAGTGCTCGGAGCGACTGACGATAGTAAAATTGACATTCCTTTATTAAATAAAGGCGATGAGCTTACTTTGCTGGGTAAAGATCCTGTTACTTGTGAGCAAAAATTCACTCAACCCACGGGAAGGTTTTCAGAAGATACTCTTATTAAAACTTTAGTTGCTAAAAGTATTGGACGCCCCGCCACTTTCGCAGACATATTGTCAAAAATATGTAATAGAAATTATGTCGAGAAACACGGTAATGTGTATCATGCTACTGATCTTGGTAAGACGATTACTGATTCTTTGGCTGAATTTTTCACTTTTATGAATTATGATTATACATCTGAGATGGAAGATAAACTGGATTCTATTGAGCAGGGTAAAATAGAATCTACAGACATGCTTGGTGCGTTTTATAATCCTTTCAAAAAAGAATTAGATAAGGCTTACATTAGCAAGGGCTCCGCCCCATGTGAAAAATGTGAAAGTCCGATGATTGTCCGCCAAACTAAAGTTGGAGGAAATAAATTTTTAGGATGTTCAAATTATCCTAATTGTAGAAATACTAAACAAATAGAAGTGAAAAACGTAGCTTAACTTAATTTTATATATTTAGGCGCCTCGGCGCCGGATATATGTAATCGTCAGGCTTCACTATTGAAGCCCGACAAACGATACTATTACATAGACGAGGTTAGTTGATAAATATGAAGTACAACAAGTCCTTCAAAAGAAACCCTAGCAGAAATATGAAGGGAGGTGATTTCGAAAATATTTCAGAGTTTGCGCACATACAACCTGTGCAAGCTCAACATCTTGAAGTTAAAGTGCTTTACGGCAATTTTGACAAAGCGATGACGGCTTTCCGTACTTTAGTACAAAAGGAAAGAATCCTTTCTCTTTATAAGGAAAAACAATCTTATGAAAAACCATCTGATAGAAAACGCCGCAAGCGCAACGAGATGAAAAGAAAAATTCTAGAATTAGAAATGAAAAGTAAGTATTCTGATGATACTTCTTCAAAAGAAGATTCTAAGTTTAAAAAGAAATCACGCATCCAAGAAACTAAATAAGTTGGTATAAATGTCTAATCGTCCTTTTTTCAAAAATCCTGCTCGTGGGCAAACTCCCAAGTTTAAGCCTTATGTCCCCCAATATAAAGTTAGGGGTCTTGAGCCCGAATACATCGCATCAGCAACCGTGCCTGATACGATGAATCGCGTTCAAGCAATAAGGCAACCCACGCCAAGATCTAATGATAATCCGAGGCTTAGACCACCGCCATCTATTTCGAAAAACGTTCCGTACGCCGAGCTTCCTTCCGAGGTCATAAGTTTGGGCTCTATGCCAAATGTTGGAAACAACATTGAAAACACATGGGGTCCTAATGAGGAATACTTTGATTTAGATCAAAGTTTAAATGTTCCACACCATCAATTCATTGATAACAATGAATATGATAATAATAATTATGCCGATTTACCTGAAATGATGGAAGCTCCGCCTACCGAACGAGATATAACTGTTTATGATGACATCGATGATAACGACGATGTTGGTGAGGTTGCGTCTAGCAAATCATCAATAAACGGTGACTATATCTTAGTGATTAAAGATAGTATTATAGCCAGCGGCACACTTGAAGCCGTTGAAAAAGAAGTAAAGAAATTGGTATTTGGAGAGCATCCGCTCTGTAAATCAAGCGAAATTTCAGTTGATGATATAGTAGTTTTAAAGAAAATGAAGATTAAGGTCGGAGTTTTCCTTACTGATTAAGGAGTTATTTTGGAACCTAGAAAAGCCACAGATATTTTATTGATGATTGAAGCGGGAGTGAATCAAATCCTTGCAGAAGTTAGATCTTTAAGTTTAAACAATAAAATTAACTCGAATAAATTGAGCGAAATAATCAAATATTTACAGTCTGATGACCCAAACCTTCATTTTACCATGAAGGAAGATGTGGGGTCGAAAAAGCCACATTTCTCTATTGAAGAGGCGGAGGCACCTGAGCCAGATTTAAATATTAAGATGGAAGCTGACCCATTAGGCTTTAGGCGAACTTCTAGACCCGAGACCTATGCTACGCCAACTCAAATGGCGCAAGTTAGCAAACCTACTGCGCCAGTACCTCCTGTTTCAGTTATCCAAACGAAGGTTCCGCCGCGAGCACCACTTCAAACATCTAATGATGATTGGAAAAATATTTCTATGCCCAATCTTCCTAAGATTCAGGCTGAGGAAGCGACTTCAAACATCAATAAAGTCTCTGTAGAGCAGAGAGTCGTAGATAAGGGCGGTAAGGCTATTTTTTTAGCATTCGTTGAAATTACAAATAAGCTAACCAACAAGATAGAGACTAAAACCAGAACAACTAGTTCTGGCAAATGGCAAGCTGTACTTCCTCCCGGAAATTATGACATTAAAATTGTTAAGAGCGAATCTATGTCTAAAGAAAAGCTTGAGCTTAATCAAGAAATTCAGATTGATGGAAGAAATCCGACACAACAATTACCCATGGTGATTGCGAAGTAAGACGGTTTATTTAACTCCTTTGTACTTGTCTAAGGCTAAAATTGTCTAAATGATCGATATAGATCATTTATGACAAAGAAGTTTCAGGTAATAGTGGCAGATTGTCCTTGGGTATTTGCGGATGAACTTAGTATGTCTGACGTTGCTCGCGGCGCTGCCGCAAATTATCCGCTTCTCGACATTGAAGAGCTTAAGAAGCTTAAGGTTCCTGAAATTGCCGATCCTAATGGATGCATTTTGGCTCTCTGGGTTCCAAGCTCTCTTCTCCAAGATGGCATGGATGTAATGAAGGCTTGGGGCTTCGATCAGAAGCAAACTTATATTTGGGTTAAAGTAAAAAAGAACCCGCTAGATCTTTTAGAAAGTTTTTTTAAATCATTTAAAACTGCGCCTACCAAAGATAATTATAAACATTGGAAAAGCGTAATGGCTAGAACTATTGTGGAATTTCCGATTCATAATATTCTCGCTTTTTTTATGGGAAGATTATTTAGACAGACTCATGAAATATGTCTCATTGGAACTAATAGCAACAAAATATATAAAAAGCTGAAGAATAAATCTCAGCGCTCAGTTTCTTTTGGAGAAAACTTAAAACATTCTGCCAAGCCTGAACACCTTCAAGACTCTTTAGATATTATGTTTCCTGGAACCGAAAAATTAGAAATGTTTGCCCGCCGGATGCGCCACGACTGGAATTGCATTGGCAATGAGGTGTGTAATGGGGAAGATATTCGCGATTCGTTAAAGAATTTATTATAAATTTTCCGGTATTGACTTCCTAATTTTTAATGATTAAGATACTCCTATGGCAAAGAAAACGCTTTTACTCGACGCGAGCTATCAAGTTCAATCTTTTATTGACTTTAAAAGAGCCCTAAAGCTCTTAGTTAAAGATGATAAAGTTGAGGTTATCTCTTCGTGGGAAGAAACATTTAATTATGGTAATGGTAAAATGAGGCAACCCTCAATTTTACGATTAAAGAATCATATTAAAAGAACTTATTTCAATTCTAATTTTAGCCGAAAGGCTTTGGTTAAAAGAGATAAAAGTACTTGTCAGTATTGTTCAAGGCACCTTAGCGCCTCAAACGTTACTATTGACCACGTTCTACCAAGGGCACAGGGCGGCGGCACAAGCTATTCTAACTGCGTTGTTGCATGTCAAACTTGCAATAATAAAAAAGCTGCGTTTACTCCCGAGCAAGCAAATATGAAGCTTCTTAGAAGACCAACACATCCAACCTTCATTTCACCTAGAAACGCAATTGATCATCAAGAGCACTGGCATAAGGATTGGGATGATTTTTTGAATATGTAAAAATCATAATGATATCCTTAACTTAAAGGATAAAATGCGGAATGATAAATATCATCCCGCATTTTTCATTCAATAATCTTGAATGATTACACCTTTGATATATAGGAAATCACCATGGCAACTAACTCAGATAATTGCTCAATATGCGCAGAAGAATTTGAAGATGACAAATTACAACTAATAGCTTTATCCGCTATTAATGTAACTAAGTTTAAAATTTGCAATAATTGTCTCAAGCAAGCTGATGCTGAAGGCGATTACGAAGATGTCCGCAATATGGTTAAAGGTTATTTAAAATCAGAATAATTCTATAATTGTGATTTCATACTTATCTTCTTTTATCTTTTCCGGATTTTGAGGGCGCGGAGGCTCCAATTCAATATATAATGGGGCTGGCTCGCGTTCTCTCTTTTTCTTTTCATAGATAAACGGAAAATAATGATTCATGGTGTTCTCATGGGATATATTGAAATATTCAGTATGCTCTGTGAGTCTTGCGGTAAATTATCTTTTTTACATATTAAAAAATCCTGTATGAAATGTCAAGGTGCGGTGTTAATAAATATCGCATTGCTTTGTGAGCCTTGTGCCATTTCAGCAAAATCATGCTCTGCCTGTTTAAAAAAAATACACTCACAATTAACCTCCAAAAAAATCAGCCCCGGCTGCAAAAGTTGTGGACGATAGTTATAAGATAAATATGATTATTACAGACGAAGTTTTGTTACGCACGCCTTGCGAAAATGTTTTGCTTGAAGAGGTAGATGAACTGCGCGCCAAATTAGAAGCAGAGCTAAGAGAGTCTAATCGATTGGGAAAACCAGGTATTGGATTGGCAGCCCCTCAAATTGGTATTTTTAAAAAGATGGCAATCGTTAGATTGGGGCATGCCGATTTGGACGTAGATCTAATTAATTGTAAAATCAGCCAAGGCTTTGATGAAGCAATATTTGATAATGAGGGTTGCCTTTCATTTCCTGGAAGAATAGAAACTACTAGAAGATTTCAAGAGGTTCATGTAACCGAAAATTTAATTTATCCCCATAGCTTTGTAGCTACGGGGCTTCTTGCCGTTGTAGTTCAACACGAATTAGATCATTTGAATGGTATTCTTTTACCGGATAGGGCGCTCCCTTCCACAATAAAAAAAGTGGGACCTAATGAGCCATGCCCGTGCGGCTCCAAAATAAAATTTAAAAAATGTTGCAGTAAGACTCGGCTGTGATTTATCTTACCGATGAAAGAGATTTAAAGAATTCTGAGGGAATTTGTGTAATTTATTTTTATGCGCAGTGGATGCACTGTCACGCAAAGATGAAAATTGCTTTTGAAAGCATAAATACAAATATTATGCTTTATGCCATAGACATAGATAATTTTTCTGGGTTGCGTAAAAGATTCGGAATAATCAGCATTCCTGCGGTTATAGTTACTGGAGATGGCGGAGAAGAGCTTAAAAGAATAAATGGGATGCCATTGACGGAAGTTTTAAAAAAAACCATCAATGATATATATGATACATATAATCATTCAAAATGAAAGAGAATTAACATGACAGTAGATCTTACGGGAGAGTCGGCTAAAATTTGGGAAGAAATTAAACATGTAGAGTTGGATTTATTTGGTTTGCCAGATCAAACCATTGAGAAAAATTGCACTCCATTAAATATCGCCCCTGATAAATTGTATGTAACCGTTCCGGCGAGCGCGATTTTCGCCGCATTAGACGTGGCACTTGCAAAGAATTTTGATGTAGAACAAGTTGGTAAGTGGTATACGATAAGCAGAAAGCTTAAATAAGGATTATTATGTCTGAACCATTTGGTGGCGATGAAAGTGACGAACAAACCTCAGCTCGTCCTGGTTTAAAAAAAATTAAAGGCAAATCTATGTTTGATGGGAAGCCAAAACCTCCTTCAAAAGAAGCGTCTGAAAAAATAGCAAATGAAGCTAATGATAGATTAAATTCTTATCGTTCTCGTGCTATGGATTTAGCCCTAAAATATAGAAAAATTTTAGACGATAAAACTTTGCCACAAAATAAAACCACCTTAACTACCGATATAGAGGCTGAGATTCTGGGAGCCCTCGGACAATTAGCGGTTGATATGAATACGGATGAGGATGAAGTTGAGAGCATGGGATCAGTTGGTCTTAATTCTTTACTTTTAAGATGTTTGCTCCTTCAAAGAGATAGGGTCAATTCTATAGATTACGAAAATTCAGTTTTAGAAAAAAAAGTAAAATCTTTAGAATTTAAATTGGAAAATATTTTACAAGTACTTGACGGCAAAAAAACAAGTGAATAGTATAATATGGTAACAAGAGATAATATTCTTTCGCTTATTTCTGACGAAAAGGAAAGATTTAGGAATTATTCGCAATTATGCAGCCAATACGCAATTCAACAGGATCCGATAGCTCTAGCGAAGAATCAGGCGATTTTGGCTTTACTGAACCAAATACTACTTCTAAGCAGTTCTACCAAGATTTAATAGCTAAAGCGAATTGCGTTTCTTTAAAAGCTTTATTTAAAATTTACGGTCTCCAATTAGACGAATACAACAAGAGTTGTAATTGTCCCTTTCCGAATCATCAAGATAAATCGCCTTCATTTCATTATTATCCAGATACTGATACTTTTTATTGTCATGGTTGTGGTAAAGGGGTTAAACCAGTTAATTTTGTTGTTAATATGGAAAATCTAAGTCCTTCAAAGGCTGCCTCTAAAATTTTAGAGTTGTTTAAATCCAGCTCTAGTTTTACGGGCTCTCCGATTAAAGCCATAAATTATGGCGAGCGCCTCGAAATATTAATGAACTTCTCTACCGTTATTAGAGAGTTCATTCAGGCGCACCCATCAGATAAAGAAGCTTTAGCTTATGTTGAGAAATTAAGCTCAGTACTTGATAGAGTAAATAATAAACACGAAATTAATAATCAGATGTTAAAAAGATCAACGCTCGCTTTAATAAGAAAAATTAGTTTATACAAATTATGTCCGCAATTTTAATTTTAGGCGATGTTCATATTGGCAAATCAATGTCAATAGGAAAATCAGGTATAGGCACAGCTCTAAACTCTAGAGTTGTCGATCAAGTTAATTTGCTTGATTGGACATTAGATCAAGCGTTAGAAAATAATTCAGAGCATATCGTTATTACCGGAGATGTATTTGAAGACCCCAAGCCCCATCCAAATTTAATATGTTTATTTGTTGATTGGGTACAAAAATGTAGCACGCATCGAGTTCAAGTCCATGTGATTATGGGCAATCATGATTTTTTAAGAACTGGAATTTTTTACGTATCTCCTTTAGATATTCTGAGTCATTGCGAATTAGACAACTTCTCTTTATATAAAGATATCGATACGATAACGATTGATTCCACATGCATAACCATGATGCCATTTAGAGATCGCAAATCTTTTAGTTGTGATTCTAATGCCGCAGCAGTTGCCCTATTACAAGATTCTTTACATTATGAATTGGCATCTATTCCGACCACCTATAGTAAAGTCCTTATAGGGCATTTTGCATTAGAGGGATCTATTCCTGTCGGTGATGAAATTGATGATATTGCCAACGAATTATTTTGTCCTTTAACAATGTTTAAAGGATATGATTATGTTTGGATGGGACATGTTCATAAGCCTCAAGTGATGTCTAAATCACCCTATATTGCTCATATAGGCAGCATGGATGTTTCTAATTTTGGAGAAAGCGAACAATCAAAAATTATCGTTATTTTTGATACCGAAGACTTATCTTTTAAAGAGGTTAAACTTCCAACGCGACCACTAACTAAAATAGTAATCGCCGTGCCAAAAGATACGGCAGATACGACTCAATTTGTTCTAGATCTTTTAGAAAAAGAAAAATATATTTTTGATAAAGCCATCGTTCGTCTTGAAATTTCTCTATTATCTCCAGATTTAAGCTCTGTCGATCGAAGCAAAATAGAAAAGTTTATCTATAAAAAAGGAGTATTTAATATTTCCGGCTTTTCAGAATCTAAGAAGCTGGCACTTATTATAAAAGACGAGGCGGATATCAGCATTGATACGACTCTAGACGCTGGTTCTGCTATCAAAAAATGGGCGGACAAACGATATCCTGATGAATTAGACGGTCTCAAGAAGAATAAATTCATGGAAATTTCTTTAAGTCTTTTAGCTCAACTCAAAAATGAGAGTAAAGAATGAAACCAGTTTATCTTCAAATGGAAAATTTTCTCTGTTATGAAAAAACAGATGTAAATTTATCAGCCATTACTACCGCTTTGATAATTGGAAAGTTAGACGGCAATGATAATGTATCTAATTCCACAGGAAAATCAACAATATTTAGAGCTATCGAATACGTTCTCTTTAATGAAGCTCGGGATTTAAATCTCGAAGAGATTATTCGTGATGACACCAACGCCTGTAAAGTAATCTTTGATTTTGCTCTTGGCAACAAAATTTGGAGGATTTCTCGATCAAGAACGCGCAAGGGTACGGCTGACCTATCTCTTTATGAGAGGACAGACCACGAAGAGGCTGGGGTCGATCCGCATTGCATGACCGAAGCCACAGATTCAAAGTTTAAATTATTTTGGCTTGAAAAATCAAGCCGCCGTGCCGCAGACACTGAAGCTGATTTAGAAAAATTAATCAAGACTAACTATAAAGCATTTTCTAGCGCTTTTCTTTTCGCTCAGAACGACTTTAACTCTGGGCTAGCAAATATTACAGCTTCAAAACGAAGGGCTTTCTTTAAAGAGTCATTGCCGATAGGCGTGTATTCTAAGCTTGAAAAATTGGCTAAAGAAAAAAGCTCGCTAATAGTTAGAGAGCTGGATAAGAAAAAAGCGGTTAGAGATAATTATCCTGATTTAGATGCTGATAATGTTAAATTAAATGCACAAAAAAACCTAAATGTATCTTTAGTTTTAACAAAACAATTTAAGATTGAAGAGCAAGAGAAAGAAGTTCTCTTTTTAAGAGAAAATGCAAGCAAATTAAATAATCAATATACTACGTTGCGGGCACAAATTTCATCCGTCTTAGAGAAACGAAAATCATCTGAAGATAGAGTTAAGCGTCTAGAGGCGACGCTATTAGGCGCCACATTTAAACGTAAAGATATAATTGCGCAAGCCAAAGATTTAAATGAACAACTTAAAAAGTTAAAAGAAGATGAAGTGACAGCATCTGCTAATATTAAAGGTTTGGCTACACCAGAAGAAATTACCTCTAGATTGGAGGAGCGTCGCTCATGGCTTGCTGAATCAAACGCTGAGATTAATAATCTACGTGCAAATATTGCTGAATTAGAAATACCACTATCTAGTGATGCTGTTTGTAAGCATTGTCGTCAACCGAGCACAGACGCACATAGGCGCGCGTGCGAAATTGAAATTAAAAAAGAGATTCTTGAAAAGAAAAAATCTTTAGATAAAGCTTTTGAGGGCGTTAAAACGCAAGTTGCTTTCCTTAAGGCGATGGAAGATACTCTAAAAGAAATTCAATCAAAGCATAAAAATCTAGAGATTATAAAAAATAGTCTCGTTTCAAAAGAAAGAGAAATTTTTGATAAAAAAGCTATTTTTGATGATCATTCAAAAATTATTGATCATCAAAAAGAAGAGCATCAGGTTGCTATCCAAGAGCTTGATGCGGCAAAAAAAGAAGCCGAACAAGCAAATGAGCAAAAATTAATCGAATTAAGAGATTCTTTAAATGTTTCAGTTTCTCTTTTAAAGTCTGCCGAAAAGATATTGGGTTCTTTTAACCAAGAATTAAGTGATGTTAGAACTGAAATATCTATTATCGAAAATAATATTAAAAAGAATGAAGATACAAGAATTCAAAAAAACGATTTACTTAAATCAATAATATCTTTAGAAGAAGATTATTCTATTTATCCCGACATTATCCAAGCATATGGATCTACCGGAATCCCAAATCTTATTATCCAAAGTCTATTAGACGATCTTCAAATTGAAGCTAATAAAATTTTAAGTAAAATCAAACCTAGTTTGCAACTTGAATTTTCTGTCACCAAAACAAATGCTGCCGGCGAAATAAATGATGATCTAGACATTAAATATTATCATAACAATAAGCTTCGTTCGTTCGGAGCTATCTCCGGCTCTCTTAAGCTATCAGTTATGTTTGCTTTAAAGTTAGGATACGCATTCTTATTATATAATACTTTGGGTACCGATATAAAGCTTCTAATGTTAGATGAGGTTGATATGCCTTTAGATAAAGAATCTATTGATGCTTTGGCTGATATTATTAAACATTTTCAAGATGATTTTACTATTATGATTATTAGCCATAATGATAGGTCTAAAGAAAAGCTTGAGAAGTTTTCTAAAGTCATTTGCGTTGAACAAAGCCAAAATATGACTTCAAAAATTAAAATTCTTTCATAAGGAATAATATGTATAAAGTGGCGTTGGTGGGGAAAGCAGGAACGGGCAAAAATACTGCAGCCGAGATGATGATATTTTCATTGCCAGATATTTATTGGCATTGTTCTGCGGACATATTGGCTTTTGCCGATCCTATTAAAGAGATAGTTTATAAAATGTTTCCACACGTTAAGAGGGAACACCTTTTTGGTCCATCTCATTTTCGCAATGAAATTATTGCTGGAGCCAAGGATTCAGAAAATAACCCATTGACTATTAGAAGAGCCTTACTAGACATGGGCACTCGTATCGGTCGCGGTTACAATGATAATGTATGGCTTGATAATATGGGGTATAGAATTAAGGATGCTGAACAAGCAAAGCAAGATATGGTCCTTATTACAGATGTAAGATTTAGAAATGAATTTGATTGGCTAAAGTCTCAAGATTTTTTTATGATTAAAGTGGTTAGAGACGACTTAACAAGTATAAATCATATAAGTGAAACTGGTCAAGATGAAATTAAAGATTCAGAGTATAATTACATTCTTAGTAATAATGGCACCAAAGACGACCTAATTAAAACTATCAAAAAAGATATAATTCCAATATTATCATGTGTATAATATTGCATTTATTCAAATGAATGCGGATGCAATATTAAAAAATGACTATGTAAGTAGATATCAAGCTGCTGGAGAGCAGAGGTTTTATCATAATTTATTGTCGTATGCCGTTAATAAGTTGATAAAAATAAAGGATGAAGAATTTTTAGGCATCTCTCCTGAATTAGAGTTCTTAGAACATTCGGAGAGTTTTTTATTTTTATATCGTCGAGAGTCAGATCCTGTTTATTTGGAGCTTTCTAGAGTTTTTCGCCGTGCGGCTAATAAAATCTATCGAATGATGTTGAAAAAAGGGATGACTCAAAGAAACTCTAAATTCTTGAATGTAGTATAAAATGGCAGTTATAAGTTTAACAATAACAGAATCATCAGAACAAGTCGTCGCTGGGATACCAAGATCAATCGCCATTACGGCCAATATGGCATCAACTATATTTTACACTACGGATGGGTCTGATCCAGATTTATCCTCCACCATTTACACTGCGCCTTTTAAATTACCAACGAATCAATTAACTTTAGTATTAAAGATATTTGCATCTAACGGAGTAGATAGCTCTCCCATTATTAGCACTACTTATCAAACCGATTTATTGGGACAGAATGCTAGAAATCCACATTCTGGTACCGACGCTCAAGCTCAGTCTGTTCCTAAGGCAGATCCTCGTCCATTTGGCAGCACCCCAATTCAACCCGACGCTCATTTCTTAGGTCCAGCCGAAGCAGGATCCAATGTAAATGATCCTAATTTACCAAGCACATCAAATGCTTTTGATGCCGATGGAAATCCTAGCACATTTACCAACGCTACGTTTCAAGGCATTGCCTCAAAAGATCTTTTGGTAATTCTCTCTGAAACCAACGCCATTGGAGAAAGAGGCTATGGTATTGGTACTCTACCTGAAAAGTCAAAAGTTCAAGCGCCAGTCCCTCCGCCAGAATATTCAAGTACTACCGATAAACTTTATAATCCTAAAGCAATGGTAATTTTTCAAGACTATACTCTTCCTGGAAATGTAGATGATCCAGTTGATGTTAATAGAATGTCTTTCACGCTAGAAAATGTCGAAGAGACCAGACAAGGAAATCAATTTTTCAATGTTGGTCCAGACACCCCTCCGCCTACCGGTAATTTTGTTAGACAGCATTATAATCCAAGAGACAACACCATTACATATTATTATTTTGATTCAAGCGTGAATCGATGGATTATTTCTAAGACTGCCTATACGCCAGCGCCAACTGCTCATAATTATTCCGGAGTGGTTTTTGGCAAAGGATCTCGGGCAGTTTTCGCGTGGCGTCAATTTGCGCAACGTTTTCTTTATTAATTTTTTACAGCTAGTGGTCGATATATAGCTATTATGCAAAAAGACCTAAGATTGTCCGTTAGTAAAACTAAAACTTTTATTGACTGTCCGAAAAAATTTAAATTTTCTTACGTAGAGAAACTTCCTCGTAAAGAGTGGGATTACCACGTTCTTGGAAAATTTTGCCATAAAGTTCTTGAAGATTTTCACATTGCTTATCTTGCTAGTTGTACCGATCCGTACAATATTACGATGAACAAATGTTTTAAAGCTGCTCAAGCCGAATATACGACAATGACCGCAGAGATGACTAAAGAGGCTTTTGGAATGCTTCACGAGTATCTAAAGATAGTGTCGCAAGATAAAAAGAATAATCTCGTTGCCAACGTAATGTCAGTTGAAAAAAACTTTGAAGTTAAAGTTGGCGATCATTTAGTTCTCAATGGAATGATTGATAGAATTCAATTAGATCCTGATGGCGTGATTCATGTTTGCGATTATAAAACTTCAAAAAATAAGAAATATCTCGCCAATGATTTTTTTCAATTACTTACATATGCATACGTAATTATTTCTGAAAATCCAGATCTTGACAAAGTGAGAGCGTCATATATAATGCTCAGACACAACTTTGAGTACATAACCAAAGATTTTTCAATAGCAGAAATTATGGCGGTCGAAAGCAAATATTTAAAATATGCCGAGACAATTAATACTGAAGAAATATACCAGGCAAATCCAACAGCCTTATGTTCCTACTGTGATTATTTAGATTTATGTCCGGAAGGCAAATCAAAGTCTTTTGGCAAGCCATTTTATGGAGAGGTAGCCTGGTAATGCTTATTAAAGATATCAATAAACTAAAAAGAAAAATGCAAAAAGCCTGTGACGAAGCGATTGATGGTATAATTGATCAGATGATCTTAAATGAAGATGTTTTGAAAATATCTTCACAAGATCCTAGTCGTGAATTCAAGGCAACCAAATTGAATATTAAGCTACTCGTAGATATTAAAGATCCGAGTGACCCAGATCCAAAGTCTTGGCAAATTTATTGTAACCCAATAACAGATTTAGAGTAAGAGGATAAGATGGAAATTTCAGTAAAAGAAACAGAATATTGTAAATTGGATGTTCATTATGAGGCTGATGAAGAGCTGATTGATGAAAAGAAAGTTGAAGTGCTTTCTTTATTTAAAAAGGCACCAGTTAAAGGATTTAGAAAAGGTCGCGCCCCAATTGATGCAATCAAAATGCATTATAAAAATCAAATTAATGATGCGTTAAAGCGCGCCCTAACGGAACAAGCCTATCATAATACTTTGTTTGAAAAAAGCATTAAAGCTTATGGCACTCCTGATTTTAAATCTGCTCTTTTAGAAAAAGATAAATTTACTTGCGAATTCTCTTTGAGAAAAAAACCAGATTTTACTTTAGGTCAATATAAAGATTTGGAAGTTCCAAAGCCAGCAGAAGAGAAGCCGGCATCTCATTTATATGAAGAGATCATGCAGGATATTAGAATTCGTTTTGCCGAAGCTGTTCCTTTTGCCGAAGACGAGTTCATTCAAATGGGCGATAATGTCATTTTGAATTATCGGGTATTTGATGGCGAAAAGCATCTCTCTGAATTTGATTCAGAGGGTGAGATGGCAGCAATAGGTAAAAGCAGAATACC
>Ga0315289_10001128_pt1 | contig 41758 bp, 65 predicted proteins | sample YL17G11_40_MG_FD_203452 | JGI IMG/M metagenome (GOLD analysis project Ga0315289, IMG submission 203452) | Sediment microbial communities from Yellowstone Lake, YNP, Wyoming, USA - YL17G11_40 | ecosystem: Environmental > Aquatic > Freshwater > Lake > Sediment | place: USA: Wyoming | collected... | reverse complement strand
ACCACTCGCTGACACCGACCGAAATAGCCATCTGCAACATGATCCGGAACGGAATGCGCACTAAGGAAATCGCTGATTTGCGGGGCGTATCCGAGGCCACTATCAACCGTCACCGGGAAAAAATCCGACGCAAACTCAAGATCACTAACCAGGATGTTAATCTCGCGACTTTCCTCCAGTCGAGCATGTGGGAGGGAAATAGAAGCCAGGGCTCGCCCCTACGTGTTGGGGAACCCTAGGCCTCTTTCCTTGAGGCTGATGTAGCGCTGATGGCCGATGATGAGGTGGTCGAGCACTTCGATGTCGAGCAGCTTGCCCGCTTTCACAATCTGCTCAGTGACCTTGATGTCCTCGGGACTTGGCGTGGGGTCTCCCGAAGGGTGATTGTGAACCACCACTAATGCGGGGCAGTTCTCTCGCACCGCTTCTTTGAAAAGCTCGCCGACCTTTATCAGTGAGGTGTTGACATTGCCTTTGTAAACGCGGGTGACGGCGAGCACCTGGTTCTTGGTATTTAGCAGCACCAGCCGCAGTTCCTCCTGTTCCAGGAAGCTCATCTCTGCCTGCAGCAGGTTCGCGATGTCCGCGGGTGACTTGACGACCAGGCGTTCCTCCGGTTGAGTGGACATCAGCCTGCGGCCTAGTTCCAGTGCAGCTTTGAGCTGGGCTGCTTTTGCTTCTCCCAAGCCTCGCTCCTGACAGAGCTCGCCGAAGCCAGCTTTGGCCAGCCCGGCCAGGCCGCGAAACTTGGTGAGTAATCTTGCTGAGAGGTTGAGCACGCTCTCTGAGGCAGCGCCAGTGCGCAGTATGATTGCTACAAGTTCGCTGTTGGAAAGTGAGGCAGCACCGTATTGCTTGAGGCGTTCCCTGGGGCGCTCTGGGGCGGGTAGCTCCCTGATGAGAGGATAATATTATGGCATGGCCAGCGGATTCTCACGTAGATATACCTCAGTTGACCTATCCTTATAAACCCTGATTTCCCTGATAACCTCAATAAGTTTGGCCTTTTGCTGTGCCAGGGGTAATGACTTGAAATCTTGGGGGAATGTGGTGAGCAGATCCGCTAGTGTTCGGTGCCATGATTTCAAACCCTTTTCCTGCTTGACTGAGTTCTCTAGTTCCCTGGACTTCTGCAATAGACCCTCGTGCCTTTTCCTCACCGGCTCATTAGCCACTGAGAATTGCACCTCAGAGATTTGCCCCTCTTTGAGTAGCCGCAGGTGCAACTCGAACTCTCTCTCGCAGGCTTTTAGGTCTTTTTTAAGCCTGTCTGGCTCAAGGTCTTTGTTCCCCGGCACCGTTTCCATTCCCGCCAGCAACTCTAGGGTTCGTTTCTTGTCTGCGAACTCCCCCAGCTTATCCAACACCATCTTTTCCAATTCGTCAGCCCTGTGGCTGTTTCTATGGTCACACATTAGCCTTGAGGTCAGAGCCCGGTGGCAGAAATATCTCCGATGGTAATAGATACCATGGCTGGTGAGTTTGCCCACCATGGGCCCACCGCAGTACCCGCAGCGCGCTATCCCGGAAAGCAAGTATCCTGACGTGAAGGTACGGCCATGGGCACGGCTGCCACGTCGGATAGCCAAGCTGGCCTGCAGCCTCTTCCATTGCTTGTCAGTCAGGATCTGGGGAAAGAAGCCCTCGATGATTATAAGGTCTTCAGCATGGCTCCCGGGTCGCGGTCTTTTGCCATATACGAGATTTCCCGTAATAGCTTGGTCTGACAGTATCTTGCGGACGGTGTGTGAGGTGAAGATGTTGCCGGCTTTGCTTCTATGGCCCTCGGAATTAAGTTGATCGGCGATATACTTGAAACCGTGATTTTGCTCGGCAGCCAGCTCGTACATCCGCTTAATCACCGCAACTTCGGCAGGGTTGATAATGAACTCGGATATCCGGGCCCGGCCGTCAGGATCTATCTTGCGGATACCATCGAAACCAAAGGGGACGCGGCCAACATGAACACCTTTAGCGACAGCCCGGCCGATATTAGCTTTTATGCGAGCGCTGGTCTTTCTGCTTTCAGCGGTTGCAATGCCTGCCCTGACTAACAAAATTAATTCTTCTTTGATATCTTCATCCGTTGCGATGACTTCTATGCCAATATCCTGTAGACTCCAAATGCGACGTAAAATCTCTCGTGCGTCGCGACCGAATCTATCTAAATATTGCACGACCACGAAGTCAGCGCCCTTCTCTTGCAAGAAGTGCAACATAGATTGGTATTCTTTTCTGTTGTCCCTTCTGCCACTGGCGACATCGGTATATGTCTTGACAGGCGTCAAGTCATGGGACTGGCAGTAAGAGGAGAATCGTTGGCTTTGCGTCTCCAGGGAGACATGATGCTCCCCTGATTGCCCGACTGTAGAGACGCGGAAGTAACCAATAGCGCGTGAATTGGAGGAAGAGACCGGAGAATTCATTTAATCTCATAAGCCCGAAGGAATGGGAATATTCTTTAATACCGTGCGACTGGTATAAGTAAGACTCAGTTTGTTTTCGACATTATTTTCCTGAAGGAGTAGATCAATAATGGTTGACTCATTCTGCCATTGCGACCAATGTGTAAGGTCACTGTCAACAAAAATCTTATCTTGAATTGGCATACCATATTTGTCCGTCAGTATTCCTTTGAGCGCATCAAAGCTCGCAGTATCGCTAGAGGACTTTGGAAAGACATACATTGCTGTGTAGGCTTGTCCATCATCATTGAAGTCATATACAAGCATTACAATAAAGCCTTGGAGGTTAATATCAGAGTAATAGAGATGGTCGCTGTCTTTGCCCAGATATGCACTTGATCTTTCTGCCTGGCTCACTTGGGTTTTAGTCATGCCCCATTTCATATCTCTGAAATCCGGATTAGCCAAAGTAGGGATAGGGGTAGGAATGGCGGGTGATGTTCCCCCCGAGCAGGACAGTGTAACTGCCAGAAGTCCTAGAATGAGTAACCACAATGCGATCTTCTTCATGGGCAACCTCCCATCACACCTTAGTCCAGTGGCCAAAAAGAATAATGCCCCCTAAAACCTCTATTTGGGTTGCATTTATGTTTTGGTATTTCTCATTAGTCGATGTTAATTGTACTGAGTCATCAATCGTATGAAGGTGACGTATTACTACTTCATTCTCCAATCTCACAAGGTAAATCTTCCCATCAATCATAGGAGCGCTTGGGTCAACGATTACGAGGTCATTCGGCATGATATTGTCGCCAATAAGAGAATCTCCACTGACACGCAAGGCGTAGATGCCCTTAGATGCTTTTCCCAGTTGCCCTCTGGGGATTGATACATATCCTTCGATACGCTCTTCTTCTGAGGAAGGATAGCCTGCGGGCACTACGCCTTTTATGGGCACTTCAATGGTTTCTAGGAGGTCATAGCGTTCCCGAGCTTCTTTCAGGATGGCATCAAGGGGCCGAGGGACAATGTCTACTTCCCGCGATAGAAACCATTCAATAGGTTTTCCATAAAGCCGAGCAAGTTTTTGTAACTCATCGGAGGTAATGCCAGTTAAGTCGCGTTCCTTTCTGGAAATATTTGCAGCAGAACACCCAAGATATTTCCCTGCATCTTCTAGGCTTAAATGTGCCTCCAGTCGCGCCTGATTCAACCTGCCTGGGATTATTTTGCCGCCTAAGTACATGCAAAAGAAATATCACATTTCACGTAAAAAGTCAATAAAAGGGCTTGACAAGACCTTGCAAATATGGTAATGTGAACATAACAAAAGTTGCAATAACCTCTCGATTTTCTACTGGCTATACTTGCAACGAATGTAATGAGGAGCAAGACAAAATGGTAAAAAAGAACAAGACGGCAATGATGTTGAGAGAGGAAAAAAGGTTGGGGCGGCCCCTGGAAAAGATTATCCCTGAAACCTACGAAAGGTTAGGAACTTTAGAAGCAGCAGGAAAAGCCCTCGGCATAAAACCAAATACTCTTTATGTTTGGATGCTACGCTTGGGTATCACGAGGCGGATAGTTTTAATTCAAAGAGATTGAGGCAAATAACAATGACCACGAAGGTTAATTGCGACATTAGTCTTATACAACATCTATATCAGAACGAAAGAATGAGTACAGGCAAAATAGCTGCGCAATTAGCGATTTCTCCTTCGACGATACTCAGGAATATACACAAGTCCAGCATCTTACTTCGCCCTCCGGAGGAACGTCTCAAGGGACAGAAACACACGGAAGAAACTAAATTAAAGATGAGTCTAAACCGTAGGGGGAAAAGAAAGACCCTAGAACATAAACTCAAAATACGTGCTGCTCTTAAAGGGCAAGTTAGAACTCCAGAACAAAGAGCCAGAATTAAAGTTGCAGCACAGGCAAGTGCAGAACAAAGGACAATGAAGATTATCGGTTGTTTAAATCATCGATGGAAGGGTGGAAGAACAATAGATTCCCGCGGGTATGTCTTAATTAAGATGCGCAGCCATCCATCTTGTGATAAGCAAGGGTATGTGCCAGAGCATCGTCTTGTAATGGAGGCGAAATTGGGGCGCCTCCTTGATCCCAATGAAGTCGTGCATCACATAAATGCAATCAGGTCCGACAATAGACGGGATAATCTTCTCTTGTTTGCATCTGCTGGTGAGCATGTAGCTTTTGAGAACAGATTAAGGAACCATCGATGCCGCTAACAAGATATGAGCAAGAGACGATAATCAATTTTAACGAGGCTGAAGATACTGCCGATGTATTCACTTATAACGAGAAGTGGCAACGTCACTTGGAATCACTGGGATTCAAGTCCTATCGAACAAATAGCTTTGGCGGCAAAGATTACACCATCCCCAAACACATGATTCACCTGCCACGTAAAAAGATAGAACTGTCCCCCGAAGAAAAAGCCCGACGTGCTGAACAAGCCCGGGGGCTTACCCGCAAAGGCAGTCCTAGCCCAGCGACGCCATAAGCTTATGTGGAAACTAATGACGAAATGGGGAATTGGATGGATAGGTCGGAAGTAGAAATAATGCCAACGCAAACAAAGCCGAAGAAAAGCCGAATCCCGCAGCCTGAACTCGGGGTGATCATCATCGGCGATACCGAACTGCTGCGGGAACGACTCGCTCAAATATGGGCCGAAGCTATCATGGAGAAGGCAAAGGGGGAAACTGATGACAACCATATTTGAGTATAGGATTACCAATAGAATCACCAAGGAGATTCAAAACATCAGAGCGTTATCCGCACAAGAGGCTTGCGAGGCTCTCGGATGGTTGATCGGTAACTGTTATGTAGAGAATCGAGGTGCTTCAAATTCTCAAAGACCGATAAGAAGGAAACAGTCTATTCAAAAGGGGAAGGAATCTTAGATGGTCGAACTCATAGCGATGAAATCCCAGAGGTTGCAGGCAGCTATCAAGAGCGCCGAAGAGAAGGCGCAGCTGCGCGGTGAGGACCCGGCAGAGTACATAGCGGAGGCCATTGAGGACAAGGTCAACCAGGACAAGTATGCCTGGGAACGAGCACAGGATCAAGATTAAGCCACTTTGGGAGGAAAAGGAGAATCTATGTTACACACAACTTTCGCACTAGCCCATAAAGCGCACGCGTGCAAGGAATCCTATATTAAGTTCGCCGAATCGGTCGGTGGAATCAACAAATATGGTAAAGATACCCCGATCCCCCTAATTCAGGTGCTCGATGTCTGCGGACTCCTTAATGCCTTATGGTGTTTGTTCTGTGTTTTACCAGAAGAAGAAAAGGAACGGGACAAGATAGCCAGACTTTTCACCTGTGATTGTACCGAGCATGTGATAGGGATCTTCGAGAAGCACTATCCCGATGATAAACGACCACGTCAGGTAATCGACGTGGCTCGGCGTTTCGCTCAAGGAGAGGCTAGTCTCAATGAATTGGCCGCTGCCAGGGCCGCTGCCTGGGACGCTGCCAGTGACGCTGCTTGGGCCGCTGCCAGTGACGCTGCCAGTGACGCTGCCTGGGCCGCTGCCAGTGACGCTGCCAGTGACGCTGCCAGTGACGCTGCCTGGGCCGCTGCCTGGGCCGCGAGGGCCGCTGCCTGGGCCGCTGCCAGTGACGCGAGGGCCGCTGCCTGGGCCGCTGCCTGGGCCGCTGAACGAAAATGGCAGGAAGCTAAGTTTAGGGAGTACCTCGAATGTCCAATCTAACCCAATCCCAAATCGAGCAGGCAATCAAAAAGGAGAGTGAGGGATGGGCTATAGTTTTAACACCAATCAATAGTAACGCAAGGAAAGAGAAGCCATGCCCTAGATGCGGTACAACAGGACACAGGGCCAGAACCGATGCAGGTGGGAAGTGGCTTATGAAGTGTCTCAAGTTCGGTTGCCGAGGCCAGTGGACAGAAGATAAGGAGAAAGGAGAGTAGTGTGCATACCATTACTGACAATGAACACAAGGCCCGATACGAGTCTAGGTATTGGAACTGCCAAGGAAGGAACATAACCATCGTGGCCTCTGTAACCAAAGGCATAGATTGGGCAGCCTACATTGGTTCAGATGATTCAAGGACAGAGAAGGAGGCCATCGAATACGCACTTGAATATGGTAGTAAGTTGAGTATTGCCGATGCCAAGTATTTTTTCCCAGAATTGGCAGTTATGCCGTATCGGAAATAGAAAGGAGAAATGGAATGGTAGAGCAAACCAAAACCCTTGCGGGAATCCTGCAAGTCCTCGAAGTGAAAGAGGACCGTCTAAAACTCCAGATTGGGAATGTCAAACCAACGGCTTGGGCCAAATCCTGTACCACGGCCTTTGACGAAATCAAGGCTTTGGCAGGCAAGAACGTCATAGCGGATTATGAGGAAGGAGCAAATAAGCAATTCCCCAACAATCCCTACAAGAATATCATTAAGGTAGTGGAGAATACTGCGACCCCAGCGGTGGCCGAATCGGAATCCCATCCTACCGACAACGGCATGACGAAAGAGGACTGGGGGTTAAAGGACAAACGGATAACTAGGGTAGCGATAGCCAAGTCCATCATAGAGGCTCGCGGTGAGTGGGAAATAGATGCTTGTTTCCAGTGGGCCGACCGATGGTTCAACTGGGTGTACGAGCAGCCCCCTACAGCCCCTACAAAGCTCCAGGAAGGCAAGAAATCATCAATCATTGGTGAAGTACCCCCGGCGCAAGGACCCAGGACACCATTGCAGTTAATTGATGAGATCAATAGCCTCATGGGAACATTGAAGTTGGGTACAAAGGCGGTCAACCAAAAGGCCATTGACATCGCTACTGAGAATAAGTGGCCTAACCTGGCGGAGATTACCGCAGGAGGATACAAGGTACTCAATACGGGTCAGTTAGCACACCTGATCGCCGTAATACGGACTGAGGGAGCGAAGGGGGCAAAGTGAGAGAGATTAACATTCGCTATGTCTTAGAGAAAAAGGGTGAATTAAAACTCATAACCTACTCTATAGATAGAATTGAATGCTCATCGGAGATTTTCAATTTCGGCCTCCAAGGTTGGATTATCAAAGATAGACAGTTAGGCACAGGATTCAAGGACAAGAACGGCAAAGAAGGCTATCACAAAGACATCTGCATGGATGAAATATGGCACCTCTGGTTCATTGAATGGGTAGACGAAAATGCAGGTTTTGCCTTACAGCCTCTAGGGGGTGCTGTAAGGAATTGGGATATGATGTGGCTAGGTTGCATCAAGGACATGGTTATAGTCGCTAATGCTTGTGAGAATCCAGAGTTACTAAACGCCACCAAATAACGTGAGAAGGGAATGTCAATAGCCAATAAAGTAAAGAAAGGAGGGAAACATGGAAAAGGAGAGACAAGCAGGTTTTGCTTTCCATGTGCATCACGACCAGCTAATGGAGTTCTGCTTTGATTATGCGGAGAGAATCGAGTATATCAAGAACCATAAGCCTCAAGGCGAGCAAAAACTAAGGTTGCGCCTGTTTCGACTAATTCCCCCTAGGAGATTACCACAGGCTCTCATCGGGGCATGGGAAGTCTACGACAAGGCACGGGAAGCCTGCGACAAGGCACGGGAAGCCTGCGACAAGGCATGGGAAGTCTACGACAAGGCACGGGAAGCCCGCAACAAGGCACGGGAAGCCTGCGACAAGGCATGGGAAGCCCGCGACAAGGCACGGGAAGCCTGTATGCCAGAGATAATCAAGTTACACGAGGAGTTGTGCCCTAACTGCACTTGGGATGGCAAGACAATATTCGTGAAATGGTGCGCCATATAATCTTAACGTAAGGAGGGAAACAACTAAATATCGCGGTGCAGAGAGGGGGTTGGCGGGGACGACTACCCCCTCTCTTTGGGGCAAGCAGACCTGGCTTTTCTTATCTTTTCTTATACGGAATTACTAATGAAAGTAATCATAGCCTGCGAGTCTAGTGAAATAGTGAAAGAGCAATTCCTGCTAAGAGGACATGATGCCCATAGTTGCGACTTATTGCCTGGAGAAAAAGGATTGCCGAATCATCACCAATGCGATGTTCTAGATTTATTGAGAAAGTATAAGGGATATTTCGACCTGATGATAGCCCATCCTCCTTGCACTTATCTGACAGTAACGGGGAATAAATGGTTCGAGCCTGAGTTTATGACACGCTTCCCTGATAGGGTACAACGGCGTGTTGAGGCAATCAATTTCTTCATGACATTGGTAGCAGCCTCTATAGACAAAATCTGTATTGAAAACCCCGTGGGAATAATGTCAACACTGTGGAGAAAGCCAGACCAGATAATCCAACCATTCCAATTCGGGCATACAGAAGCAAAAAAAACTTGCCTCTGGCTTAAAAATCTAACCAATCTTCGGTACGGGCAGGCCATACAGCAAGCATTCGGGGATAATGCTATACCTAGTTTCACAGAGATTAAAGAACCTGAATATGTAACATTCGCAAGTGGTAAGCGTATGGCTAAATGGTATGTAGATGCTGCTAAGGGGGAAGATCGGGCAGGGATACGCTCTAAAACCTTTCAGGGTATAGCTGAAGCGATGGCAAGTCAGTGGGGCTAAATCTTATCTAATCATACCGAAAGGGGTGTCATGGCTCGTAAGCGGCAGATAGACCCTGGGATATGGGCAAGTGAGCAATTCATTTCTTTGAGCCCTCTAGCTAGGTTATTATTCATTGGCACGATTAGCCAATCTGATGATGAGGGTAGACTAAAGGCAAGCCCTCAATATCTCAAATGTATCATCTTCCCAGGTGACTTATGCACACCAGAACAAATCTTAGAATGGCGCAAAGAAATAAGTGATGCAGGACTAATCACGGTATATTCCGTTAATGATACCGAATACCTCCTGTTGCCTTCCTGGAAGAAGTACCAGTACATAAATCATAAGTTTCCTAGTCTCATTCCCGCACCACTACGGGAACAGTACGGTAACAGTACGGTACCACTACCCCCTATTGGTATTGGTATTGGTATTGGTATTGGTACTAGTACTGGTAGTGGTATTGGAAAGGACAATGTCTTCACCCTCTACGAAAACCTCTGTGGAAGTCTTAACCCTATTGTCGCAGACGAACTAAAGTTAGCCGAGAAAGAATATCCCCCTGAATGGATAACCAATGCCTTCAAAGAGGCTGCTGACCTCAACAAGCGGTCATGGCGTTATGTTGAGACCATCTTAAAACGCTGGCAAGTTGAGGGCAAGGCTAATAAGCAACCCACTGTTTCGAGGTATAAGGAACTATGAAACCCTATTATGAGGACTCAGCAGTACAGATATTTCACTGTGACTGTCGGGATATTCTGCCCTCTTTGCCGAAGGTGGACTTGGTGGTCACTTCTCCGCCTTTTAATGTAGGAAAAGACTACGGAGAGTTTGTGGATGATAGCCGCCCTTATGAAGAATACCTCGGCTGGCTTGATGGAATTTGGAATCAGTGTTTTGCTTCTTTGAATGACGGGGGCCGTATCTGTATCAATGTCGAGGATACGGGGAGAAACCCATATTATCCTGTTCATTGTGATGTCGTTTCGCGCATGAGGCACACCTGGCACATGATGGGCATTGTGATATGGGATAAACAGAACTGTCTCTCTAATACAGCATGGGGTAGTTGGCAGAGTGCTTCAGCCCCCTCTTTTCGAGGGATGCACGGGTACATCATAGTCGCGGGAAAGGGTGGGAAATTCTTTAGAAAAGAAGCGATTGAATCCGAGTGGACAAAGAAAGAGTTTCTTGAAGCTACCCTTGAGATATGGCGATTCTCTCCTGAAACGAAAGACGTTGGACATCCTTGCCCATTCCCCCTCGATTTGCCGATTAGGTGTATAAAGCTGTTTACCTATGTTGGCGATACCATTCTTGACCCGTTCATGGGTAGTGGCACAACGCTTCGGGCAGCGAAAGACCTCGGTAGAAAAGCCATAGGGATTGAGATAGAAGAAAAGTATTGTGAGATAGCAGCCAAGAGAATGAGTCAGACGGTGATGGCGTTATGATAGACGAGATTAAACTCCCACCCCATGATCTCGATGCAGAGGAGGCCGTGTTGGGTTCGTGTCTCATTGATCCCGAGGCTATCTATCGGGTGGGTCTTCTGCCAGAGGACTTCTATAGGGAGAAAAACCGCTTCACCTATGAGGCTTGTCAAAAGGTTGTCAGCAATGGAGCAAGAATAGACCAAATTACTGTTGCCCATGAATTAGGTGACAAATTGGAAGCCTGTGGCGGTGCAGCCTACTTGAGCCACTTAGTCGCCCAAGTTCCTACCTCAGTACATGCCCCATATTATGCTGACATCGTGAGGAAACATTCTCAAAGCCGAAGGTTAATCACCGCAGCCAACCAGATAGCAGAGGCGGGATATAAGGGGGATGGATTAGACAAAGCTGAGGACATTATAGCCAATCTTAGAAAACAAGCAGGAAACGCCAAGTATCTTACTCCGGAAGAATGGGCAACCGACGCCGTCAAGATGTATGGAGCATTACATCATTCCGAGGGGAAGTCACTGAAATTTGGCATCCCCAAACTTGATCGGCATACGGGTGGTGCTTTCCCTGGCGAATTCTGGCTGTTGGCTGCTCGACCAGGAGTGGGGAAGTCCACCCTTCTGCGCCAGTTTGCCAAGTCGTTTGCGATTTCGGGCAAGATTCTGTATGTCTCCGCAGAGGAGGGCAAGGATTATCTCACCCATCGGTTTGTTAGTACATCGAAAGCCTTGAATCCAATGCGTCTAAGAGAGGGAAATTTCTCGGGCGATGAGTGGACTGAGATTCAAGATGGGATAGCCGTTCTTAGCCAGAGTAACATCTATCTCTATGTGGATAAGAATATCACAACCTCGGCAATATCAGCACAAGTCAGTCGGTTGAAAGACAGATTCGGCCTAGATGCGGTAGCAGTGGATTATGTCCAGAAGTTGCAAGATAAGTATGGCACGAAAGCCTACGAGAGAGCTAGTTACATCTCAGGCGCACTGCTGGATATTGCTAGGGAGAATAACGTGGTAGTTGTGGCAGCGTGTCAGTTGAACCGGGAGTTAGAGAAGGAGAAGAAAGACAGACGGCCCAAGTTGCATGAACTGAGGGACAGTGGGGCACTTGAACAAGATTGTAGTTGTGCGTTGTTGCTCTATCGGGCAGACATCTATGAGGACTTTGAGGATCCGAAGTGTCTAGCAGGGCAGGCAAAATTATTCCTTGCCAAGCATAGACCTGGTGCTGAACTTGTGAGTATCGGTCTGAAATGGCTTGGGCAAGAATACGGAGAATTGTCTTATGATTCTATCCCTTGAATGGGACTCGGTTAAATGCGAATACAGGGAGGCAAAGTGAATGGCGAGAAAGATATACCTAGCTTCTAGTTGGAAGAATGCCGATTTAGTACGAAACATAGCAAAATACCTTGAGAAGCATGGTTTTGAAGTAGATGCCTTTTGTTGCTCCACAGACTCTCGATATAGTTTCCATTGGTCAGAATCTGTTGATACCGAAGAAAAGTTACTGGAATATGATGCCCTATCTTTTTGGGGTGACGAAAGAGTCCGGCGAGCCTTCAGGGAGGATAAAAAATGGTTAGATTGGGCAGATACCGTTGTAATGGTAATGCCCTGTGGTAGGAGCTCACACCTTGAGGGTGGTTATGGTAAGGGGCAAGGGAAAAGGCTGTTCATGTATGGCGAGTTCGCCAAAGGGGAATTTGATGTTATGTATGGCTTTGCAGATGGTTTATTTAGAACAAATGAGATAGATAAATTGATGGATGCGCTTCTATGACCCGTCTCCCCTTCCGCTACTTCTGCCGCCGATGTGGAATCTGGCATGAATCGTGGTCGAAGAAGGGAACGGGGCACAAGAGATTTATAGGATGGTAAGGAGGGAGGGAAGCCATGAAGAATTGTCCACACTGTAATGTACCAAGAAAAGTCTGCTATTGTGATAAAGAAATCACAATCATCTTTCCAGGCATAGCAGTATCGAAACTCAGAGCACGGCAAGGCAAGAACGGCCAGTGGTACACACCGTGGGAGACTAGGGAGTACGAGAACGAACTGGCCTTGATTGCTCGAAACCAGATGCAACTCCAGGAAGTCGAAGCCTTTGAGAAAGACATACCGCTTAGTATCGCAATCGCCTTTGTCAAGAAGGGCAAGCTCACGGCAAGGCCAGATATTGATAATTGTATTAAAGCAGTGTTAGACGCACTCAAGGGAGTCTGTTACCACGATGATGCCCAGATAGTCGAATTGCTGGCTGGCAAGGCTAACCCGAGGAGTAAGGAAGTAGTAGGCGTAGCAATCAGGATTCAAGCGAAAGGGGAAGGCTAGAACATGGCAGACATAATGAGTCGAGAGGAATTTCAAATACTATTAGTTCACATGAGGCACGACCCATTCTGTGATAAATGCCAGGAGATTCTTGCCGAGTTCGACAGGCTCAATAGTGAATTGGCAAGATGGCAAAATCTGGCTGACGAAGAATACAAAAGGAGAATAGAGGAAGAGGATGCAAATAAGGAACTCAAGGGTTGGCTCGACAGGATAAGCGAGCCACTAGATAAAGCCAGACGGCTAGGTGATGCGAATTGGGCTATAACAAAAGATGAAATTATAGATAGGGTTTGGGATTACCTCGACTCGCTGGAGAAGCCAAGCGAAAAGCATCATGTTAAAGATTGCAGTAGGCATATGTGTTGGATTGATGGCTATTGGATACCTACAAGGGATTGTCCTATCTGCAACCCGAGGCGCAGGACCCTAGAATTTGAACTGCCAGATGAACTTGAGGGGAAAGAGATAATAAGTGGCAAATTGCATCTCGGGAGTCTAACAATCCTTGCTAAAGAGGACTTGATTCATAAATACTTCCGATAGATTGTGAGGTGATTCAATGCCGATTCTGGACATTAGCAGCCTGGAATATCTGAGGACTCGCAGCAACAGCCAGATCAAGGCAGACTTCATTGACTACCTGCGCATGGCAAATGAGGGTGTCCCTGACTACATATCATCGGTCTACCGGGCTCTGGCAGCTCAGGAGATAGTTAAGCCGCGGAAGCCAGGTCAGAAGCCGGAGCGCCGCGAATTTCACACCTTCAAAATGACAGACCGCAACGACCTCACAGTAGTATTTATCAATATGTTGGAAGCGCTCAAGGTTGCCCTGGCCGTGGGTTGGGAACTTCCGTGGGTACAGACAGAAGCCTGCAAGATGAGGATTTTACAGAATATGACATATATCGAGATCGGGAAAGCCCTCAGATGCGACCGGCATACGGCGAAGGGATACGTTGACAGGGCTTTGACCCTGATGGTTGAAAGGGTCAAGCGTGATGCCCAGGAACAGGCGAAATTGGATGCGAAGGAATAGTACATTGATAGTAAGCAAGGAGGTTGAATAATATGATTATTGATAGGGCAATTCAAATTTTGAGTAATTTGAAGGGCGCAACTAATTCTGCTTCCAGAAAAGAAACGGATGAAGCTTATCAGTTGGGGATAGAGGCTCTTGAACGTGAGAAGGGTAGGCGAGATATAGTTTTTTCTCGCCTTTGGGGAGCATTGCCAAGCGAGACACCATATTGACTACTATATTACTACTAAGCGAAGGAGATGGATGTGAAGATAGAGAGAGCCATCGCAAACCTCAGAGTCGGGCGAAAAGACGCCGGTGCGATTCCCGAAGCAGAATATACTGAGACCATCGACCTGGCCATCGAGGCCTTGAAGCGAGCAAAACACTTACGGGAAACAGACCCGAGATACGCTGATAAACCCTTAACCGGAGAAGATTAGATATGGTTAAGTTCGGTTTTGGTGGATAGGAGAAAATGAGCAGATATTTACACGCTTATGAAACCTTTGATTTAGACAGTTGCCTTCGCCTAGCTCCGGAAGGTCACTGTCAATGGTGCGGGAAGCCTCTCACTGGTAGATGCAAGGTATTTTGTAAAGCGGTTAAGGTTGAGCTTTACACTGGGCGATTCGATGATAGGCGTGTTTGTGCTGATGCGTTCTTTGCCTTTTGGCTTACTATCCCTCGATTCAAAAGAGTCGTTTTTATCAGGGATAATTTCACATGTCAGATGCCAGGTTGTGGCCTACATCCAACAATCGCCAATGAACACGGACTGGTCATTCCTGCCATAGGCCTGCTGGCGATTGACCATATCTACCCATATTCCAAAGGGGGGAAGACCGATCCCTCAAATCTACAGGTGCTTTGTCGCAAATGCAATGCAAAAAAGAGAGATAAGACAGACTTCGCACCGCAACTGGTGCTGATTTCAGAGGGGAGTCAAATATGAGCCATCCACCAAAAGAGAACTAACCGAACTCGGCAACCTGCCACGCCTACCATTGACAGGGTATGTTATGATAAAGTCAACAGTATTATCGAAAGAGGCTGTCCGGTTAGCCGGGTGGCCTCTTATGTATTTTAGCGGAGAAGATGAACAGCAAAGCAGGCGCAGTAGTAGAAAGAGCCAGGCAGGCCGAGGAGAACTTGGTTATCGCTATGGACATTAAGGCAGGGAACCCGGTGTCTGTCGGGATACCCCAAGTCCGACTCAAGCGCCGTCTTTCCCTCTACAGGATAGCCGAGTATTTGCATGACGCTGGTTTCACGGTTACTCTCCACAATCACCCCAAAACAAAGGCAAGGTGGCTTGATGGGTAAGCGGCAGAGTTTGACCTATAGCGTGGTCTATATATTCAACTTAAATTATACCATCCTGAATAATCCCCGATTCTATGCGATTCTGCCCTCAAAGGTGTATCTGAATTGAAGGTAATTTATACGCCCAAAGGCAAGGCTCTCGAATATGCACCACTGGCAGTCAACCTCTACGATGGCTGTCAGCACGGATGCACCTACTGCTACGCCCCGAATGTACTGCACAAAGACAAGACACAGTTCATTGATGCAAAACCCCGGCCTAATATCATTCAGAGGCTAATCCAGGAATCCACTAAACATCTCCAAGGTAACAAAGGGCCGGTGCTTCTTTGCTTCACCTGCGACCCCTACATGCCCCTTGAAGAAACCTATGGCCTTACAAGGCAGGCTATAACGATTCTACACAATCACGGTTTCCCAGTATCTATCTTAACGAAGGCCGGGAAACTAGCGCAAAGGGATTTTGACTTATTGACTCCCCAAGACTATTTCGGCCAGACGCTTACCTTTGTCGACGGAGAATCGCTGAACTGGGAACCCGGCGCTGCATTGCCCAAAGATAGGCTTAAAAACCTGGAGATAGCCCACGCAATGGGGATACCCACCTGGGTAAGCCTGGAGCCAGTTATCAATCCCGCGCAGAGTCTAGAATTGATAAAACTCACCCATGAATATGTCGATGTGTTCAAAGTCGGCAAGTGGAACCATGACCCAAGAGCCCAACTCATTGACTGGGCAGATTATGGGGCTAAGGCGGTTGTCCTATTGCAAAAGCTCGGCAAATCATATTACCTGAAAAAAGATTTAACTGAATACATGAGGTCGAAATGAGAAAGATTGCGCTAACACAGGGCAAATTTGCAGTGGTAGACGACATTGATTTTGATAATTTATCGCAGTTTCGGTGGCATGCCGTTCGAATCGGTCAAATATGGTATGCTGGACGCTCCGCAAAAGTGAACGGCTGTTTCAAAGAATGGCGGATGCAGTGGGATATTATGGGGCATATATTGGTAGACCATAAAAACGGAAACGGGCTAGATAACAGACAGGAAAATCTACGCCCGTGTACTAAAGCCCAAAATATTCATAACTAGCGAAGGATGGCCGCCCCATCAACCCCATACAAAGGATTAGTGAAGCATGTTTATAAACATTGTATTATGTGGGAGGCACAAATAAGAGTAGACTACTGCAGACTATATTTAGGATTATTCCGTTCACCTGAAGAAGCTGCGTTAGCTTATAATGATGCCGCCATAAAATACTTTGGTGAATTTGCTAGTTTAAACAAAATAAGGCAGACCCGAGAAAGTATATGGGGAGCAGTAATTGAACAACGGCAATAGTAAGAACGGCAGGAAGAATAACGTCAAGAAGAAAGCCCGACCACCCTATAAGTTTGACGATATTAAAAAAGAGGCTTATTTCACATCGTTGCGAAACGGTCTCGGCAGGATGGCCGCAGCTCGCTCTGTTGGCTGTACGCCTGAGTGGATGGAAAGGCTCATGCGCCGCGATGCTACCTTTAAGCAAGCAATCTCGCGCGCTGAACTCGAAGCGAACCAGAAGGTCGAGAACGCACTTTTCGAGGCTGCGGTATCTGGCAATGTCGTGGCCTGCCAGGTATGGCTTTATAACCGGATGCCGGAACGCTGGGCGGACAGACGGCAGCAAGTTCTAACCGGCAAGGATGGCGGAGACCTAACCTTCACCTTGAGGTTTGATAATGCCAGCAACCCTGACCAAACCTAGACAGATAACCTATCAACGCCCCTGGCTCTATCCGAAACAGTACGATGTCAACTTTTGCCCTGAGAGATATAGCATCACTGAGGCCAGTACTAAGTCAGGGAAGACTGTGGGTGCCTTGGTGTGGCTTACTGAGCAGGCTATGGCTGGCAAGGCGGGCCGCAACTACTGGTGGGTAGCACCTATCTATCCCCAAGCCAAAATCGCCTTCAGGCGACTCAAGAGGGCGCTTCCCCAGGAAGTCTACTCAGCCAATGAGTCCGAGTTGACGATTATGCTTGTAAATGGCGCAGTGATATGGTTTAAAGGTTCTGAGCATCCTGACGCTCTCTACGGCGAGGATGTTTGGGCAGCGGTGATTGATGAGGCGAGCCGTGTCAAGGAGGAATCTTGGCACGCGGTGAGAACCACTCTGACGGCAACTGGCGGACCCATACGAATCATCGGCAACGTCAAGGGGCGGCGCAACTGGGCATATAAACTGGCTCGGCGAGCTGAGTCAGGCGAAAAGGATATGTCATACCACAAGATCACCGCCCATGACGCTGTAGAGGCCGGGGTTATCAAGGCAGATGAGGTAGAGGATGCCAAGAGGCTGTTGCCTGACTCGGTATTCCGTGAACTCTATCTGACCGAGCCAAGCGATGATGAGGGCAACCCCTTCGGACTAACAGCGATAAGAACTTGCATATCACCTTTGAGCAATGGCGAGCCTATTGTTTTCGGTATAGACCTTGCCAAGTCAGTTGACTACACGGTAAACATTGGTCTAGACAGAATGGGTACAGTATGCCGATTCGAGCGATTTCAACTTCCCTGGCAAGAGACGATGCAGCGAATAAATGACGCGGTAGGTAAGGTCCGCACTATAGTTGACAGCACCGGCGTTGGCGATCCGATTCTTGAGTGGTTGCAGCGTTCTGGAAGGAATGTTGAAGGGTATCATTTCTCAGCCCCAAGCAAACAGCAGTTGATGGAAGGACTCGCGGTTGCCATTCAGCAGCATAATGTCAAGTTCCCAGATGGGATAATAGTCACCGAGTTGGAATCCTTTGAATATCGCTATACTAGGACTGGCGTTCAATATTCTGCTATGGAAGGGATGCACGATGACTGTGTGTGTGCCCTAGCCTTAGCGGTACATGGTACACGACCTATTCCAGTAGAGCAAGAGCGAATAGTAGTCTTCGATGCCATGAGTCTAGTGAGGATGGAGGATATATGAGCGTTGACTGGTTCCGCGCCAAACCGATTCATTGTCGCTTGTGTCTATGCGGAGGCGGCACACTGGTCAAAGTCGAGAACGGAATATATCAGCACAAAGACCCTCGATTCTGCAAGGCTATCAAGCGAGAACTTAAAAATAGAGAATGGTGGGAGTCACTAAAGAGGGGGATCCAGACGGCCAAAGACTCCAGAGAGGCATTAGCTCCAGCCTAGTAAGGGAATAATGGTCATGGCTGAAACAGATGTGATTGTGAATGTGCGCCTGGAATATTGGACGGTGGGCGATGAAGTAGTAGACCTCTGGCTTATATGGTTTGGCAGACACAATCCCAGCCTAATAGCGGGAAGTAATAATATATCGCCGAGTTAGAAAACAATATGCCAACAGCTATTTTCTATCCCGACCTTCATCCTGAATGGGAACAAAAATTCGGAAAGTTACCTGCCGTAGAACAGAGAAGACTTGCTGAAGTATATGAATTCTGGACATGAGCTTGACCAAGGTGTCCTGGCCGGATTTCCCAGAGAATCTATAGAACTATTAAGAGATTTATTCAGCCAAGGCGAGGTTATAGAAGCATGAGGAGCTATTAAATGATCGAAGAAACCAAGTTTGAACGCAACTTCGAGTTTGATGTCCTGCTGAAAGAGGCAACTGATACCGTTGAGCAGGAACTTGCGATCGAAGACCGGGGCTGGATAAATCTCAGTGCCACATCTAGCGAAATCCTCACTGAGTCCGAGCGCGTTTCCATGCTCAAGCGTTCCCGGATTTACTTCTACAAGGACCCGCTCGCAAAGCAGGCTATCAGGCTCTGGACTGATTACACATTTGGCTCCGGCATGACCTGGCAGGCCGAGGACACAAATACACAGAAGATTATCAACCAGTTTTGGAATGCCAAGAAGAATAGCAGAATACTGTCAGCCGAAGGACAGCGGCGTTCATCGAATAAGCTGCTTGTGGACGGCGAGGTCTTTTTCGCGCTCTTCTTGGGCTCCAAAGACCAGGGTGCTGCAGTGCGCCTGATAGACCCGCTGGAGATAACCGAAATCATAAGCAACCCGGAAGACAAAGACGATGTGAAATTCTACAAACGGGCTTGGTCTACACCGCAGGGCTCACCACAGCAAGCCTATTATCGAAACCACTTGAATATCGAGAACGAGTCCTGCAAAGATGCTATGGGCTCAGAACGGAAAGCCGAATCAAATAGCCCCATAGTCTACCATAGCGCATATAACACCCTCGGGTTGCGCGGCGTTCCCCTCTTAGTACCAGCACTGGACTGGATTAAGCAGTACCGGCGCTTCCTGGTGAGCCGTGTGGCAATCATGCTGGCTCTGGCTAAGTTCGCCTGGAAAGAGAAACTGAAAGGGAATGCAACCCAAGTGGCAGCGGTACAGGCTGCGATTGAAGGCAAACAAGTGCCAGCTGGCTCTAATCTCATTGAGAACATGGCGATTGACACACAGCCGATCAGGACCGATTCAAACGCACGCAACGCCTACGATGATGGGCGTATGCTCAAGCTACAAGTTGCCTCAGCAGTCGGTATTCCGGAGCAGTATTTCGGGGATATTTCTATCGGGAATCTGGCTACTGCCAAGACAGTCGAGTTGCCCATGCTCAAGATGTTCACTTCATATCAGCAGGTTTGGGCAGACACATATAAAAGCATAGACGAGATAGTGCTGGAACACGCTAGAATTGACCCGAGCAAGTGGTACATAGACCGCGACTTCCCGCCTATTGCCCCAGAGGACGTAGCAGCAGCAGCCCAGGCCATGCTCACTATAGTCCAGGCGTTCCCGCAGTTCGTCGATTCTCCCGATGTACAGCAACAGGCCTTGATGGCACTGGGAATCAATAACGTGGCCGAGGTTATAAAGAATCTGACTAAGGGGCAGAAAGAGGCCGCGGGTGACCCCTTTGCTCGGCTGGCTAAGGACTTGAGAGAGTGCAAGAAGCAATTACAGGAGGCGATAGCAAATGGCGGGAACGGATATAGGCAGGGGCCTCTTAGGGAAATGGAATTTGTGAGTGATGACCAACGTAAAGCGGTCTTCGCAAATATAAATAATGGGGGGGGGAATCTCTCCAAACAAAACAGTGAAGGGCCAGGGTCTTTCAAACAAGAACGATGACTATCCCGTATTTGATAATAAAGATGCTTGGAACAATGCAAGTCATCCCAAAAATTATAACAAAGGAGATAAGGTTATTGTTTGGAGAGGGGAAAGCGCTCCTTGCGAGCGAGGTATTATCGTTGGCAAGGGAGATCACGAGGACAGCTTTTCAATAGATGTTACGCATTTCTCAGGCTCGGAGGGTAATGTGGAAAAAAGCATACGCAATATATTACCTGTGAGTTCTATTAAATTTTAATCTTTCTAAGTTTATTCCAGTAGGGAGAATTGCACCTAGGACAGAATTTAGGTTGATTATTCGGGTTACGAGGATACCACAAGTGGTCACAACGGAGGCAACTTAACTGAGATGGTGCAGGATACATCACCCCATAGATTCTCTTGGCATCATCGTAGTTGCCAGGAAAATCCCAATTATGGACAATAAACTTGAATAGATCACTTGGGTTAGACCACCTAGAATCAGGGTCATCGTTAGATCGTAGATTAGTTGCCCATTCGTTAATTTCGTTGTAGTTCATTTCTGTCCTCCTTTTCTCTTTCTGGGACTATATTACCACAACTATATAGTAATGTCAATAGGTAAAAGCGACTTTGTGTTAGATTGTAATAGCATCTGAAGGAGGTCAATCGTGGCGGAAACGGACACGGCGAGCGTAGCCAGTGAGCCATGCGCCAACTGCGGCGGCAAGGGCTATATCGAGCGAGAGGCAGGCTTAATCAGACTACGATGCGGTTGCCAGGTGCCGCCTGTAAAGGAAGCCAATGCAAGAGATACTGAAAGAAATGGACAGCCTGATAGAAGTAGTGCAGTCCCAGTTGCCCGCAAACCCCGGAAGCGCAAAGGCCGAAAAGCTGGCAAACGCTCTCGAAAAGTCAATGGCTGAGTATTTCAAGGGGCTAGAACAGGCCTTTCCGTTTCACAGGCTTGATGAGTTGTACTATAGATTGTGAGGCAGGAATAATGATCCTACCTGATGCCATAGATAGCATCCTAGACCCTCTGTTGAGGATATTTCAGGGGAATCTACTTACTCGGCTGAATGGACATATTGCGATGGTCTACCTTGCTGGCTCGGCTGAGATGGTTGAATACGGGAAGACCAAGGGGGGGAAGCCGATTTACTTCGAAGGACCTCCCATGCAGCAGGCGATTGATTACGCGGCCAAACACTGTGCAACACTTGTCACCGGCATAGATGATGAGACCAAGAAGCGGCTTGCGCAGATAATTGCAGACGGCATTGAGAATAAGCGAGGCGTGCCGGGGATAGCCAGAGATATTCGGGCACAATTCCAGGACATGAGCAGATACCGAGCAAAGTTAATATCTCAAAACGAGACAGCAGACGCTTTACAACAAGCCTTTATGGATAGAGCCGAAGCCATGGGTATCGAGGGGAAAGAGTGGATTACTGCGGGAGATGAAAAGGTTTGTGAGATATGTGGAGGCAATGAGGCCGAAGGTGTCATTCCTTTACATCAACCATTTTCGAGCGGAGATATGCGACCACCAGGACACCCAGGGGGTTGCCGTTGCGCCTTGGCTCCTGCGATGTTAGGGAAATAGCGGCAAAAAATTAGTCTGGTTTTACCGCTCAGTTTACAAAAGGCTCACAAAACGGCGGGTTTAGGCAATAGCCAAGCGGCAAGAAGTTGCCGCTTTTTGTTTTCAGGCGGTTTTGAACGCAGAACAGCGAGGAGACACGAATGGACATAACCACAATCATAGAGACCGCCATCAATGCCCTTCTCTTTGTGGGAATAATATATTTTGCTATCTTTCGGCGAGGCGAGAAATCAAAGGGTTCTGAGGACAGGATTGCCGCCCTCGAAGGCTTTGAGATTGAGACCAAGAAATCCATCATAGACCTCTATCTCAGATGCGAGGTGATTCAGACAACCGTGGCAACCTCATTGGCTAGTCTCCTTGCCAAATTAAATGACATCACTATCGCCAATGAGGGCAGAATCAGCCGATTGGAAGGCAAGGCAAACAGCGAGGACAAGAAGTAAAGGAGGGAACGTGTCAGAGAATCCAGAAACTCCTAAGAGGCTCAAACCAGGCACTACGAGGCTGGCGTTCATCGTTATCTGTGCCTGTCTAGCAATATTGGCTACGCTCATTGTAATCTATGCGGCCTATGCCCCTGTCGTTGATATGAAGGATATGGTGAACGTAGCTCTTGGTGCAGTCGTGGGAATTCTAGGCACAACCATCGCATTCTACTTCGCCGGTAGAACATCTTATGACTAACCCAAATGGGGACTAGTAAATTTGGAGGATATTGAATATGCCGTACACCAAAGACAATCCGCCGGAACGAATTAAGGGGTTGCCTGCTCACGCGCAGACCATCTGGCTTTTGTTAGTCGGCAATTTACTGCATACCTGATCTGGCATTGTTTGGAGCAGAAATGAAGAACACCTTCTCGGCAATCAAGGCGACCCTTACTGCGCTTGAAGACGATACCACATACTGGGCAGGTAAGTTCAATATCATTAATGCCTTTATTCCAGGCTGGTTTACCTTGGTGCGTTTGCCCCGATAATTTATATGCACATTTACGAGAGCAACATCGGATCCTTTTATCTCTTGGAGTGAATATCTTACCACAGGCAGCACAAGGTCGAGGCGGTGCATGGTTGTAGAAACGCTCACTCATTATCAATTTAGCTTTAACATAATCGCCAAGAATCTCATGTCTTTTGGCATGACAATTCTTACAAAGGGTAATGAGATTATTTAGGTCATTATTATAAGCATTTATATCGTGGTGATGTACCTGAAGGTTTTTGATGCCACCGCAATCGTTGCAACTACCATCACGGGCAATGGCGAGTTTCCGTAACTTATGGGGAATGGAAGATCGGAATTGTTTAGATTCTTTCCAGTTCGGGTTATTGCTACCTTTCTGGTATTCTTTTTGATAAGAGGCTTTACAGGCAATAGAACAAAAGGTGCGATTGATAGAAAGCTTATCACTTATTGCCATCCCGCATTGTTTGCACTTGCTTATTTTAAGCGGCTTATGGGATTTATTGAGACTTCCCTTCGGTCTACCCATAATGAAATCATAGCAGATGCTACAAAGAAAGTCAAGTCAGTAAATATCTATTTATGGAGGTGAACTTATGCCATATCCAACACTGGATAGTTTGCCTGATTGGGTTAAAGCAATGCCCAAACATGCTCAAGAAATATATCAGGCAGCATGGAACTCAGCCTTTGAACAATATAAAGATGAAGGGAAGGCAGCAGCGACAGCAATTACTGCCGTTGAGACTAAATACAAAAAGAATGACAAAGGCGAGTGGGTCGCAAAGGAGGCCAAGGTGAAAGAAGCCGATCTGAGTATGGATGATAAGCGGACAGCGATTCAGGCGGCATTGAATACCAAGTTAGGCACACCTTCATCCGAAGTACGCCCTGTGGGTGGTCTGTGGGTGCGCGACATTTTCGATGCTGAGATTGTCTACGAGATGGGCGACGTGACTTATAAAGTTTCCTATTCAATGGACGCTGAGGGCAAAGTCACTTTTGGCACACCCGCTAAAGTCATTCGGCAAACCGTTTACAAACCTATTGAGTCTCTACAGGCCAAATACTCTGAGATAATCCAGGAGTGCATCAAGCGAGGTGTGTCCGCCGATGCTCCCCAAGTGAAGGATGCGCTGGCCAACTGCACAAAACTCATATCCTCCGATAAGCCGGAGGAGACCGCAGTTGCACAAGTCCTCAAAGAAGCCGCGGCCTCTCTTCTTTGGCTCAGAGAGCAGGCCGTGACCAAAACAGAGGACGGTGAGAGCTTCCCTGCCGCTGCATACGGTTATGTGCCTGACCCCGAAAAGCCCTCGGAATGGAAATTACGCCTCTGGGAAGACCCACAGAAGAAAGTCACCCGGGCCCAACTTGGCCGCGCTGCTGCGGCTCTGTCCCCAGGTGGATTCCGAGGGCAGAAAGTCCAGATACCGAGCGACGATCTGGCCGCAGTCAAGCGGAAGATCAGAGCCGAATATGCCAAACTGGATGTTCCCGATGAGGAGATACCTCGTTGGGTGAAAGAGGCTGAAATGAGACAGATTGTTTCCGAGTATATCCCATTGATAGAGGCTAAGGTTGACGGTTCTGGGAAAGCCCAACTGATTGTCATTAAGCCCGGATTCAATGCTACAAGGGAACGCTATTACCCAGCTGAAGTGCTTGCGCGGGACTGCAGGATATTCGAGGGCGTAAAGATGTTCGCAGATCATCCTACAGAATCAGAAGAGAAATCACGGCCCGAGAGGTCGATACGGGACTGGGTTGCCACGCTGCACAATGTTCACCCGGTAGAGCAGGGTGTAATCATCGGAGAGGCCGATATCCTCGAACCCTGGCTGAAAGAGAGATTAGCCACACTGCGAGACAAGGGACTCCTGAAAGACATCGGAGTCTCTATCAATGCAGTGGGCACCGCTTCAAAAGCTGAGGTCGAGGGAGTCAAAACCAATCTGATAGAGCGCCTTGTGAGAGCCCGGTCGGTGGACTTTGTGACAGAAGCAGGCGCCGGCGGTCAAGTTGAACTGTACGAGGCCAACAGCGATGCAACCTGGGACGTTGACATAGTAACCTTAGAAACGCTCAAGGAGCGCCGCCCTGACCTGATGAAGATTGTCGAAACAGGTATCAGGGCAGAAATCGCAAAGGAGGCGAGAGCAAAAGTGGAAATTGAAGAGCAACTGAAAGAGGCCAAAACAACCATCGAAGCCCTGACCAAAGAGCGGGACGATCTGAAGGCTAAGTTTGAAAAGGCAGAACAGGACAAACTCATAGCTGCAACCCAAGCCAAAGTTTCTGAGGCTCTGGGTAAGGCGACTGAGTTACCCGATGCTGCCAAGATACGGATAGCCGCTAAGTTCGCCAACGCTACCAGCGATGAGGGATTGGTCGAGGCTATCAAGGCTGAGGTCGATTACATCGCTACCATTCGAGAGAGTGGCAAGGTCAAGGGCATGGGCGCTTCCAATCCTGACCCGGAGAAAATGAAGGCCGAACTCACGGAGAGTTTTGAGCGCCTGACTGGTGACAAAAAGAAAGCAGAAATCGCTGTCAAAGGGCGATAGTAGGACCGAAAAACTAACAGGAGGGAAAAGTAATGCCTTACGACATGACAGTCAAATCCGCTGGAGATGAAATTTCCAGCACCTATGAAGGCCGGCATATCACTTTACTGGAATCCCAACTCGTACACCCTACGCATAGTCCAGACTATGTTCACAAGGGGGACCCGGTACTTATCGGCACTGATTTGGTAGGAGTCGCATTCCGAACCGCTACAGCGGCCACTGACCTGATTGCTATTGACACTGAGGGCATCTGGGCTCTCACCTGTACCGCCGAGAACTATAGTGGTAATAGCGCAATCGCCGTTGGAGACCGGCTGTATATAAGTTCAGCGGGAATCATAACCAAGAACGACCATGATGTCCCATTCGGTTATGCCCTGAGCACACTGACCAGTAGCTACACTGACATCGTGACCGTTAAGGTTCATGCCGGCACTGCCGTAGCCCAACCTTAAGACAGAGGAGCCATAAATGGTAATAACTGGTTCGCCCAGAAAACCTAAACGCGAAGATGGTTTCACTACGATATTCACTAAGGGGCGAGTGGAAAGATTTATCTTCTCCCGAATCAAGCCGACCTTAATGACTCTGTTAAACCTATTCGCCGATAATGTTCCCCAGCCTATGAAAGAGAACACGAGATGGAACAATACAGATGTTCTGATTGACATCCGTGATCGATTTTTCCAACTGGAGAACAACCCGAGCCGCGAGGGCGCTTTCAGGGCAATTTGGAACTTCATCATCATCATGTATGACTTCGACCCCTATTACCAGCAGCGAATTGACTGGTTGATGGAGCAAGTGAAGAAAGCGCCTTGGGAACCGCGAGAACCTGGGCGACCTAGACCGCCTCAATGGAGAGAATTCAGTGGCCAGTGAGGTTATAAAAGACGGAACTCGCTGCGATTGCGGCGGTAAGGTCGATAAACTTTACCCATTGGAGTCGTCTAATGTATGGCAGGGCAGATGTTTTGTCTGCGGGAAACTTTTTACAGTAATCGAAGAAAGAAAAACGGAGGTTGAAAAATGCCAGAGTTGTTAAAAATCATGGAGGACTGGAACGGCTACGTTTCCCTTCATGAAGTCAAGAAATCCGAGGACTATGAGCAGAAACTGAAGGAAACAGTTGACCTGCTCACCAATGCCAGAGGCCTTGCACCGCATAAACACAAGTTCCTGGTGCGCGAGGCCCTGACCACGAGCGACTTCCCCTATCTGTTCGGCGATGTGCTTGACCGCCAGGTGCTGGCAAGCTACAAGGCTGTCGATCCTGTCTGGAAGGCATTTGTCCGACCGGGAACCGTCCCCAGAATTTTCCCCCAGGTCGGAGGATATCGGTTTGCCATCACCGGAGGCGACCAGTATCTGGATGAGGTGGCTGAAAAGGGTGAGTATAAGGCGAGCGAACGGGATGAGGCTAGGTATCCGATCTACGTTAAGAAATATGGCCGTCAGTTCGACATTAGCTTTGAGTCTATTGTCAATGACGACCTCGGAGCCCTGCAGGATACCCCGGAGCGCTTCGCCCGGGCTGCTATCAGAACTGAGCATCGCCTAGTGACAACCGCTTATGCCGGCGATGTTGGCACCCATGCTGGAGGCAACCTCTATCAGAATGCTGTCAACGAGGGTGTTCTGGCACTGACTCTCGCCAACCTGGAGACCAGTTGTCAGAACATGATGGCCTTCACCGATGCCAATGGCGAGCCGATTATGAACCGCCCGAAATTCCTTGTAGTCGGTCCAGCGAATGAGTTCAACGGTAGGGCTATCCTCACCTCTGCCTTAAAGCAATGGACAGAGGTAGGGGCTGGTGCTGGAATCCCAGTGCCTACGGCTAATGTGATGTCGCAAATCGGCCTGCAACTCATTGTAGACCCCTATATGCCCATCATAGATACGGATGGTGCCGGGAGCTGGTATCTGTTTGCCGATCCGAGAGACATTGCGGCAATAGAGACTGACCATCTGGTCGGGCATGAGACACCCGAAATCTGCATGAAGGCAAGCGACAAGGTGGCTGTTGGAGGCGGCTTAATTTCGCCGATGAGCGGCGACTTTGAAACCGATAACGTCATCTACCGGGTGCGCGATGTGTTCGGTGCAAACAAACTCGACTGGAGAGCAACCTACGCGAACATTCATGCCTAAAAGTGATTGAGGGCATGAAGGACTGGCTAGGGAAGGCTCTAGGGCTTACTCCTTTCCTCCTATCCTTCCCTAGCCGACCAATTAGGAAGGGGCAATATGACAGATATTGAGATAATAAGGCTTTTGATTGCCGACACGACTGCCCCGCAACACTTCACAGATGCCCAACTTCAGGCATTCCTTGACATGGAGGATTCTGTGGTGCTGCTTGCTGCTGCTCGAGCACTGGAAGCATGGGCAGCGAGCCTCAGCAAGTCCACTGAGTCAGAGAAAATCGGAGACTACGGCTATACTAAGAAAGCGGCAGCCAACAAGATTGATTTGGCAAAGCAGTACAGGGAAAGCTACGGCGGCAATGATATCCCTGCTCTTGGAATTGCAACCTTAGACTTGGTAGGAAACACGGAGAATCAGTACGAGGTTTGACATGGCTTTTGCCGACTTACTTATATCCACCTGCATTGTGAGCCGCTATAGTTCGGTTTCTAGCGATGCTTACGGCCAGCCTATAAAGACATGGGTAAACATACCACCTTGGCGACCCTGTCGCCTTTCTATGGCCTCTGGCAAGGAAATACAGGTCGGTGCCGAGGTTGTGCTTGCCGATGCCAAACTGTTCATTGGCGATGTAGACATAACCGAAAAGGATAGAGTAGTTATTGGCCCTCTGACCTATGAGGTTCTATTTGTAGCCACAGTCCAAGATGGAGCAGGCGATCACCACAAGGAATGCTATCTCAGAGTGGTACGCTGATGGATGTTAGAATTAAACTTGAAACCAACATAAGAGTCGATGCCGTCAATAAGGCTGTCAAGGAAGCGGCTGAACAAGCGATGAAGGATGTCGTGGTTGATATTCATCATGATGTCGTGGAGGGATCGCCTGTCCGCACTGGCAATAACCGGCGGTCTATAACTTCTGATATTGAGGGATTGACAGCACAGGTTTATTCTACAAGTGGCTATGGTGGCTTCCTTGAAACAGGAACGTGGAAGATGCCCGCCCGCCCCTATTTCAGACCAGCCTTGGATAAATTCTTCACCGCTGAGAAAGTATCCGAACGCATAAGGCAACACCTCGAGGCCATGAAATGAACGCAGACACGAATAGCATAATCCGAGCCTACCTGGTAACCAAGACAACGCTGACAGACATAGTAGGCCAGAGGATTTACTGCCCACGACTGCCCAAAGATGCTTCGCTGCCGGCGCTTGGTTACTTCACGCGAGGCGGTAGGTCCAGCTCCTATATTCCAGGGATAGTAAGCCCATCGGTTCAATTCGACTGCTGGGGAATATCATCACTGGCAGCGCGCCAGGTCTACCGGGCCGTCTATGACAATTTGCAGGGGCTAGAAAAGACGGCGGTCGTGGTAGGAGGCAACACATACTACATCCTCAGTACAGAGGAAGAAGTACAAGGGCAGGATTTGGTAGATATCGAGCTTCCAAACTATTTTCGAGTTTTGGCATTCTTTTCAATGATGATTAGAGCCGAATAGGAGATAATACTGATCAAAATGATTAGTGCAAAACCGCTTACGCCAGAACAGGTAATGAGAGAGGATGAGATTTATTCATTTATTAAATTGAGAGATGGTGCAAGAAAGGATAAGAACTTTTTATCCGCCGACGAAATATCTAATCGATTGAAACGTATGGGCATTTCTTGGAACGATACCAGGAAAGGAACTGAGTATGAATTCACGAATGATATATGGGATGGGGAAAAATTTATTAGGGTTGCTAGGATTCGAGCATCAACAGGAGAATTTCCTAGTCTTAATAGGTATCTTGAGCAATATTCGCAATTAGCCTACTTTTGTGGAAATAATATCTATCATTTCAGTCAGAATAGGAACTATGACGGGAAGGATATTTTCCAATGGCTAATGACTTATACAGAAGGATAGGAGGGGGTATGAGATAACGTAAAGCGGACAATTTAATAACCCAAGCAGAAGCCACTCTTTCGAGTGGCTTTTTTATTGAACAAAAACGAGGAGGTATAAACCTATGGCAGACCAAACAATGACAGTGGTGGCGATGCCCTTGACGGGAATCTTGGATGTGGCAGCACATGCGAGTGCCAAAGCAGGCAATGCGGCTGGCTCAGACTACTTTTACTATCCGAATGATGGCAAGACAATCTTGCTTTGCGCGGCAACCACCGGCGACACATTCACTTTTACAGCAGTTGCTTGCGAGCATGGACGGACTGAAACAAAGGCGATTGCTGTGGCAGCGGGTAAATTTGCCGTTGTTGCTGGCTTTCTCGACCCCCAACTCTGGAATCAGACAGTAAACAACATGGTCAAGTTCAAGCCCACAACGGGACATGCTGATGATATGTTGCTGGCCGTGAAGTTCGTCTAGGCAGACAAGGTAAATAAAATAAAACAGGAGGCTGAAATATGGGAACAACAGCGAATGTACTGGTAGGAGTGGCGGCAGTCTCAATCAGATACCCTATCGGTGGGTCCTATGTGGCTGTGGGCTATACGGAGGATGGAGTATCGGTCAACTACACCCCAACCTACACCGACATCGAGGTTGAGGAAGAGGTCAACCCGGTCAGGTCCATGCTGACCAAAGAGGTCACCGAGATCATCGTCAATATGGCCGAAACGAGCCTGTTCAACATCGACAAGGCTATCGCCGGTTCTATCTTGGCTGGCAGTGTCATAACTATCGGTGGAGGCACAGCCAAGGAGATGAGCGTCAAGGTCGTAGGTAAGAATCCTGCTGGGTTTGATCGCACAATCGAGTGTTACAAGTGCGTTGCAACCGGCACGGTGGGCATGAAGTTCCGCAAGAACGAGAAGACGGTTTGCCCTGTAACCTTCAAAGCCCTGAAAGAGACCGGGCACGATGTGATGACCATAACCGACTCAGCTTCGTAAAAGTACTGAAAAAGTATTACACAAGGAGGCTTTATGCCTGACCGCAGCGAGGAAGACAAGATACTCAAAGCGCCTATCACCGTAATCTTGGGGGGAATGCCTTACGAGGTTCCCCCCTTGGTTATCGCCGAGTCCCGGAAGTGGCGGGCTAAATTTGTGGAATTCCTGGGTCAGTATCCAAAGTTGGCAAAGATCACTACGGATAGCCCAGAATTCAGCGATGCACTCAACAATTTGCTGGTGGTCATGCCTGAGCAGGTCATTGACCTCTTCTTCGACTATGCAAAGGGATTAGACCGCCAGCAGATTGAGCAGCAGGCGACAGATGCCGAACTTACCAAAGCCTTTGAGCAGGTGGTGAAACTGGCATTCCCTTTAGTGACAAGTCTAGCGGGAGCAATAGCAAAAATGTCTCCATAGGTGAGGCTTTTGAGTACCTGCTGTCTGAGTGGCACCAGCCGCCAGACTACATAGCCAATAACTGGACGGACGAGTTGTTGGACTTGATGGTTGACAAATTAGCTTTGCGAAAAAAGAGGCAAGCGGAAGCTATAAGTGGCGGTAAGAGCGAAGATATTGTTTCGGACAAAGAACTATTCCGTCTTATGGGACTCAACATTAAGTAGGAGAAGCGAGAGTGGCGATTAGCATAGGCGATGCCCTCCTGAAGGTAGGTTTAGATACTGGCGGCTTCGATGCTGGTATGCAGAAGCTCAATGCCCAGATAAAAGGGCTTCAGGAACAGTCAAAGAACACGGCACTGGCCTCGAGGGAACTCACCAAGGTAGGCGCAGGTATTACTGCCGTGGGAGTTGGTATCGCTGCCTTTTTAGGTTTGGCTGTCAAGTCTGCGGCCTCAGAAGAGGCAACCTTTATCAGGCTGTCCGGGACACTCAAGAATATCGGGGTTGACTATGAAAGTGTCAAAGGCTCGCTTGACAAGTTCATTATGGCAGAAGAGAAGGCCACCGCAGTCAACCACGACAAACTTTATGCCTCCCTGACCCAGCTTCTTAGCATCACAGGCGATTACGACAAAGCCACAAAGCTCTTGCCGATAGCACTTGATTTAGCTGCTCATGCCAATGTAGATTTGGCGACTGCTACCGATGTGGTCGCCAAAGCCTCTACCGGCGTTGCCAGAAACCTCGCGGCCTATGGCATCCAGGTCAAGGCAGGTGCGTCAGCGACCGAGATACTAGCCGCGATACAAAAAGCGTCTGCGGGTTCGGCTGAAGCCTATGGGAAGAGTACCGCCGGGGCTATGGAACAGGTCAAGAATGCTCTTGGCGAACTCATGGATTCTGTCGGTTCAGTGTTGCTTCCAATGATGAAGAAGGTTGCTGAGATAGTAAGTTCTGTTATCAATTGGTTCAATAAGCTGCCTGGCCCTGTTAAAACGGCAGGAGTAGTAATCATTGCACTCGCTGCTGGTTTGGCTCTGATTGTTGGCCCCGTGGTTTTGCTCTTGGGTATGCTGCCCACGCTAACCGCAGGAGTCGCAACCCTCGGTACGGTATTCCATATAGCACTAGGCCCCATTGGTTTAGTGTCCCTGGCCATCATGGGCTTAATCGCTGCAGGAGTAGCCTTGTGGCATTACTGGGATAAGGTGTCCGACTGGTTCAAAGACATCTGGAGTAAAATGAAGCAATCAGTCCTTCAAAGTTGCCTGGGTATGCTCGATGGGATTTCAAAAATCACCCAGTTTATCCCTGGGTTAGGCAAGCAGGTAGATGAGGCGCGGGAAAGTCTCAGGAACATGATAGACTCTGAGAAGATTTCCCGAGATGCTCGAGCTGCAGGCGTTGCCACAAGTGGCACTACGGATGAGATGAAGGCCGCCACAGAAGCAGCGAAGGAATATGCCAAGAAGGAACAGGATTTAACGGATGCCCTTGAAGACAATGCCACGCAGCAGGAAAAGGTTACTGCCGAACTGAAGGATGCCCAAGATTTATACACCCACACCGAGGAAAATGCCGCAGGTTTCAAAGGTGAAATTGACAGGCTAACAGGTGTCCTAAAGACGCAGAAACAAACCCTCAAAGATGCTGAGACGGAACTAGGCAGACTACAAAAAGTCTATGACACAGCTGAACAGAAGGTCCGCGACTTTGAGGATGCCATAAGGTCGGCTAACCAGAGACTTAATGAGCTGTCTACCCCCAGGCTCCCAGGGATGCAAGCGTCTGAAGATGCAATTCAAGCTTTACAAGTCCAGATAGACCAATTGCTTCTCCAGCAATTACAATTTCCCGAGTTCGCCGAATATTACCAGGTGGATATAGATAAGCTGGAAAACCAGAAGAACATTCTGGAGGCTCAGGCCAAGGTTGATTTCGGACCTCAATTATACAAACTCAAAGAGGGTGTCGAGGAGATTCAAGGTGCTAATAAAGAGACGATATTTGGCACTGCGATGGACGAGATTGTTGCCCTTGGTATATCTCTGAATGGGCCAGGGGGATTAAATGAGCAACTAAAAAGTGCTAATACCGAGTTGGGTACAGCCACAACTGCACTCGAAAAGCAGAAGGTTAAGGTAGGGGAATATGGCGATGCAGTAGTAATTACCCAAGGGAAACTCGATGATTTGAATGATACAGTTGCCACGATACTGAAAACTCAAAGCGATGGCATACTGGTGCTGAAGAATAGCCTGTGGGAACTTCAGCAGACCGCAATTACGACGCAAACAGAATTAGATAAGGTGAAGGCCGCAGCCGATGCGGCAGCTAGTGCAGCAGCCCGCATTCCCAGCGTTCCCCTTCTTGGTGGGACGACTGCAACAATAGGGCCAGCGGGTGGTACAACAGGTCCGACAGTTCCGACTGGTGCCATAAACCTTTGGAGGGATAATATAAATGCCCAGTGGGGATGGTCTGATACTAGCGGTAGTCATACGGGATTGCCCCCACTTGGTACTTCTCTTTCCTCAGCCCAGAAAGCCTTCCTAGCATCCTACGGTATAACTGGATACCAGCACGGAGGGTTGATCAAGGAGCCCACACTGCTCTTCGGGCTGAGATCGCGCAAGCCTTACGCCATAGCGGGGGAGGCAGGCGTCGAAAAGGTGACGCCGGTCGACAAGGAAGAGAAGGGGAAGGGCTTCGGGTTTCCCTCCTTGAAGGAGATCATCCCGCAGTCTCTGTTCAAGTTGCGACTGGGCGGAATAGTCACACGCCCCACGTTTGCCATGATAGGCGAACAAGCGCCTCAGGTCCCCGAGGTTGTAGCACCGCTGGATAGGCTGAAGGACTTTCTGGGGCTTGATATGCTCAAGGAAGCATTGAGTCCCTTGAAACAGTTGGCGCTGGTTAGCACTGCCGCTTCCGGAGGCGGCGATGTCATCATCACCATCAACGTATCGGGCCTTACGGTGAGAGAAGAGGCTGACGTGGAGAGGGTAGCTCAGCAATTAGTGGACAAAATCAGGCTCAAAACTGGCTTGAGAATCTAATCAGGAGAAGGCAATGACACTCGCAGTTAAACAATATGCGGCATTCGCAGAGGCGCGTTGGAAAGGATTGTGCCCTGACCTTTCTGCAGTAGGAACTCATCTATATGTGTGCATCACAACCGATGAACACTCGCCAGACCAAGACGGCGATGTCTCCTATGCCGATATAAAAGACTATGAGATTACGGGAACGGGATACACAGCTGGCGGTGTCGAGGTCACGTCAAAGACTGTCACCCGTTCGGGGCTTGATATTACCCTTGACTGCACCGATGCCACTTGGAACGCTGCAACATTCGCTGGCCGGTGGGGACACCTTTACTATCACAATCCTGCCGCCGATGCAGACAAATTGCTTCTTGCCTTCTTCGACTTTGAGACGAATCTGACTGTGACCAACGGCGTCTTTTCCTTGCAGGTCGATGCCGACGGTTTGCTTGTCGAATCCGTTACTCCATGAAGGAGGGAATCGTGCCAGAGGAAACAAAGGAGATTCCAGAGGTTAAACCCGAACCCGAGAAAGTGCCGAGAAAAGACTGTATTGTCAAACTGGGCATAGGGCGCAGCGTGACGAAAAGTAATCCAGTGAGGACGAAATAATGGCAACATACGGCGGAACAAGCAAACAACCAACAAAAGACAACTCCATTAGATCAGACCAGACAACTTATAACCACGGCGGGTCAGCTTATATCGTAGTGGCGACACAGATATGGCGTGCGTTGCTTGAGTTCAACATCTCTGACTTCGCTGCCCTGATAGACGGGGGAACCATCAATACAGCTTATGTCTACCTGTATTATCTTGACCACTGGTTATTGAGTTCCGCTGTTGGCAGAACCTACAACGTAGATCGGGTTAGGAGAAGCGATTTGGAGGAGGGGACTGCTGAAGGTGCGGCAGGATATGCCAACTGGAGCTATTACAAGACAAGCGCTTCCTATCCTTGGGAAACCGCCGGATGCGCAGGTACAAGTTTGGACATAGACACGACGCAGAGATCGCAGAAGGTGTTACCGGGGGCCGAGGGTGCATGGGTAACTTTCGATGTAAAGGCCATTCTGCAAGAAGCCATAGCCAACAGTAGGGCATATTTAGGACTAAGAATTCAGGACAATAGTGAGAGCGGTTCTTATTGTGGGCGGTTTTACAGCAAGGAGAATGCTACTCTCAAACCGTATCTCCTAGTAGATTATACTCCCTTAGTAGGTCCCACAGTTTTATCCTCTGATGCCACTAATTTAACGGGAACTGCGGCTACTCTTAATGGCTCCTGCACAGTAGCAAGAGATACGAACATAGTGGAGAGGGGTTTTGTCTGGGGAACTTCCGACGGAGGAGACTTAGGAGATACAGAGCCCGGTGCTCCTTGGGACTATCATAATCATGATACTGATGGTCAGCCCTGGACACCTACATTTAATTTTAGCCATGGCATAACGGGGCTTTCGCCAAATATCTTATATTATTTCAGGGCTTGGTGTAAGAATAGTGCAGGAAAATATGGCTATAGTCCAGTAAAGACCTTTGAGGCAGACCTTCCTACGATTTCTTCTTCTGCGGCTACGAATGTGACGAAAACTGCCGCGAGGGTAAATGGCAACCTTACTGACGATGGCGGGCTTACCACAGATGTCAAACTCTATTACGGAGAAAGTGATGGAGGGCAGACACCAGGGAGTTGGGATCACTGCGTAGATCTCGGCAATAAATCCATCGGGACTTTTTACCACGACCTCTCAAACCTTCCCTGTGCTACGAAACACTACTTCATTTTCTCTGCCACAAACTCCTACGGAACTTCTTGGTCTGCGGCCGGGCAGTATTTTACTACACTCCCGCCGACCTATATCATTTCAGGTCATGTCTACTACGGGGCAAACCCCATCGAAGGCGTGACGGTGCTCATGTACAACACAGACACAGGGGATTCGGTTATTTTGACTACCGACGCAAGCGGCTACTATGAAAATGTCGACATAGATGATGCCGAACCCGTCTGGGCGGTGGATTTCCTCTTCGATATCAAGGCAACTCTGACTACAAATCTTGGCGTCGGCAATGCCGATTTGGTCTACACCGCCTTAGACCCCAATTATCCAGGGATGTATGGCAACGCTATATCGGTGAAGTATCTCAATAACGGGGCGAACAAGTCCCTTTCTGTGAGTGTGGTGAGCAAATGTATCATCGTTCAACTTGAGACAGATGGCAGTTCGGTGATACAATCCACCGCCTCTGAAGTCCTCGCTGCCGTGAATGCTCATACAACCGCTAACACGATGGTTCTGGTAACCAACAAGGCGGGGAATGATGGTTCTGGCGTGGTGACGGCGATGGCTGAAACCCTACTTAATAACGGCGAGAGTTTTCAGGATTATGACTGGCCTGAAACCAAGCCTGCTCCTTTCGGCTCGTAGTATAATGGGCTCTTAAAGGAGAGTCCATGAAAAGATACTTATTCGCCGTCCTGATTCTGGTATTACTCGGTTCGACCTGCATCGGGGGGCAAGAAGAAAAGACCATGACTACTGTCTATTGCTTCGGGGATAGCTTGACTTATGGTTATCCGACCTATAACAGATATGAGACTACCCTTCTAGGTTTGTTGGGGACAGGATGGTCAACCGTCAATAAAGGCATCATTGGAGATACTACGACTGGAATGTTGGCACGATTTAATGCCGATGTTTTATCCCATCATCCGGACTGGGTGATTATCTGGGGTGGGGTCAATGATGCCAGAGCTAGTGTTTCTGCGGCTAGTATTGAGTCAAATCTGCAATCTATGTACAGCCAAGCTCATAATGCTGGAATTAAGGTGGTTGCTGTAAACATCGCTCCTTTCAAGGCAAATCAATGGAGTTCCTCAAAGCAGACTGTCGTAGATACGGTCAACGGTTGGATTGCAAACACAGGGACGGGCATTGACTTTAGGGTAGATGTTTATTCCGTATTGGAAAATCCTAACAATCCCGACTGTTTGCTGTCCGCCTATGACAGTGGCGATAACCTCCACCTAGCCAATGCTGGCTACGACAAGGTGGCGGAAACGATTTACCCCATATTTTCAATTCAAAATGTCATCGTGCAGCTCGGCATAGGCAGGTCAGGTTCTGGCGGCATTAGCCTCTCTCATGGAGGTAGTCAATGGGACGAGATAGCAATAATTTCGCCTAAGTATGTACCGGGCAAAAAGGGGATTAAGGACGGTCATCTCAGACGATTCGAGCCGAAAACGGGCATAATCAACTGCCAACTAAAGCGTTCGACCTCCCGGTCATATGGCATAGGCGTCGGACTTCATTCTGACAACCTCATGGTGCTAGGCGAGCCAGGACAGTCAACCTCCTACGGCCTACCCCTGGAGAGGATATATCACCTGCCTTTTTGCTATTTCCCTCAGGTCGGAACAGTCGATGGTCACCTTCGCAGCTTTGAACCGCTAAGCCCCAAGGGGAGTCGGCTTGACTCCCATCTCCAACCCTTCACCCCGCTAACGGCACCAGTAGATGCTAACCTGCAAAACTTCACCCCAGTGCAACCGATAACGAAGCAAATCAACCTGTATATTCCCCTCAACATAATCAGGTATCTGGGCGTAGGACGGTCAAGTTCCTACGGCCTTGGAATAGATTTCCGCGCTGACTGCCGACCTTATCTGGGGATAGGAAGAAGCATCTCCTATGGGAAAGAATGGATAAAGTTCTTCAGGGCTAACCCCAAGAAGTTCGCCATTTTGATAGCCGGAACTGAAATCGGACATATCCGCACTGTTCCTCACAGGGTCGTTGACAGGGTTAAATCACATGGCTAGAGTATTAGGTTCATTTGAGAGGAATTCCCTCACTATAGAAGATCGCATTGAGGAACGCAGCATTTGTTCATTTACCATAGCGGATATTGAGGGAACACAGACCTATCTAGAGAAACAACCCATTGAAATCTATGATGACGAAGGGGAGTTGGCCTTTGCCGGGTTCATTGACTCCTCTAGCGAAACCCGCATAGCTCCTAAAGGCGGCAAGTATCATGAAATCAAGTGCGTAGACATGCACTATCTGGCCGACAAGATAATTGCCGCTGAATCTTATGAGAATAAAACAGTCGGGTATATCGTTGATGATTTGTTCGATAATTATCTCGCTGCCGAGGGCATCACCATAGGTGAGATTCAGGCTGGCCCTACTCTATCGACCTGCATTATTAACTATGTGCGCGTCAGCGATGCAATAGCCAAACTCGCTGAGAAAGCAGGTTTTATCTGGTATATCAGTTATGACAAAAAGCTCTATTTCGTAGACCGCGCAACATACACAGCGCCGTGGGTCATTACTAGGCTCGACATAAACCCACCGCCTTTACCAAAGTTGACTCGAAGCAGTCCTCAGTATCGGAACAGGCAGTATATTCGCGGTGGAAAGGCACTTACCGATCTCCAGACTGAAGAACATTATGGGGATGGCAAAACAAGAGCTTTCACGCTAGGCTATCCCGTTGGCAAAGTGCCTACGTTAATAGAAGTTGATGGAGTTGCTAAGACTGTAGGCATAAAGGGAATTGATACGGGAAAGCAATGGTACTGGTCTAAAAGCGACCCTATTCTATATCAGGATACCTCGGAAGGCATAGTCGCTAGTAATAAGATACTGCACGTTGAATATTATGGAGAATATGAGATTATCGTTATGGCCGCAGACGATGATGCTATTGCAGATGAACTCGCACTTGAGGGTGTCGGCACTGGCTACGTCGATGATGTGGCGGATGAACCTACTATCACGGATATCCAAGCTGGCATAGACTCGGCCCTTGCTAAGTTAAAGCAATATTCGCCACATGGTCGTATCTTCACCTTCACAACGTTAAGAAGTGGACTGAAGGCAGGTCAGCTAGCACCTATGAATCTTCCATTTTATGGCCTTTCAAATGTGGAAATGCTGATTGAGGCGATTACTATCAGGCGGGTTGATGGTGATATGCAATACAAAGTGACCGCCATAGAAGGGCCCGAAATGGGGGGATGGTCGAAGCTGTTCAAGGAATTGGCCTCCATTGGCCAGACATTCGTCAAGGATGTGAATATAGGGAGCGGCACTGTGCTGATAATCCTCAAGAAGTTCTCGGGAAGATATGATGTTTCATCAACCCTGATCCCTACCGAGTGGGCGTGTCCTATACCGTTACCAACTTTGTATCCGAGTCCAACACTCTATCCATGTTGAGGTAATTATGAAAACTAAAGTCGGTCGAAACTTATTGCGGGATGCCCGCCAAGGTACTGTCACCGATGCTCAGGTTAAGTACATAGCTTGGGGGAATGGCAGTGTCGCAATCTCTGAAGATGACACTACGTTGGAAAATGAGTTGGGTCGCCACGCACTGACCTCAAGGGTAGCAGGGGGAGTGGGAATACTTGATATGATTGCTTATCTATCCCAAGAGGATGCAGTGACCACGATTACCCGAGTAGGTTTCTTCGCTGGTGCTACGGCTACTGCTGCGGCAAATTCAGGCGTGATGACAGATGTATTCGAATACAGCAAGACCAAGACAGCTCTGGTGAGTTGGCAATTAGATTTACACGATCTCATTGAGGCAGGTGTTTAATGGCTGAATATGTAAAGACTACCTGGGTTAGTGGCACAGTTCCTGGTATTGATGCTGACAAACTCAATAACCTTGAAACCCAGTATGACAAGATAAAGTCAGAAGCCTTGACTTTCGCAGCACTTAAAACATTTGGTGTGATTCCCGTTTTGCCAGCCAGCAATCCTACAGAAGATAATCAGGCTACACGGAAGGCTTGGGTATGCTCTCGATTCCCTACGGGATTGATTGTAAGCGATCAATTACAACATTCAAACGATGCTCAAAAGGTTTCTTATCTTACCAGTTATGAAAAAAGAAAGGAAATGAAACTTAATGCTGCCTTGGCAGTAGTGCGGATTAAATTTACCTTGACGTGCGCCGGTGGTGGTACTGCTTATGGTCAAATATACAAAAATGGCGGTGCCATAGGTACAGAAAGAAGCACGGCATCTAGTGCGACTTTTTCCCAAGATTTTACTTCCCTTGTGACAAATGACCTTATTCAGATTTATGCTAAACATTCTGTGGGAGACCCTGCCTGGTCAGGAATAACGGACATGCAGCTTTATTACACTATTCAAATAACAGCCCTCGATACCCATACGCTAGTAACGCCTCTTGCTACTACAGATGCTTATACGGCACCAACAAATCAAGACCCATAGGAGGCATAATGTTAAAAATCAAAGAATATACAGACGATACAAGCCGTGATGTGATAATTGCATCTATGGGGTCTGCTGTTTTGATAGAGGATAAAATCACTTTCACCGGAAACTTTCTAATCTTTGAGGATGGCAAGTTGCCTCTTGATGAGAGGATTATTACGCTGGAGCAGGTTGTGAGTACCTATGACCCAAAGATAGCCTTAATCAATACCCTCAAAACAGACCTCGAAGCACTCAAAACGAAAGTAACCGCGATAGAGGCTAAAGTCCCGAAGTAAAGGGGAGGAACATGAAGCCAATAAGGATTGCCTCTCAGAATCCCGACCTTATCAACAGCTCATCCGACTGGCATCAGAGCCCTTATGGTCTAGGGCAGGGCCCGGTACAGTTTATCCGAATGGCACAAAGAGAGCAGGCGACCCTAATAGGTGATGGTGATCTCCTGGACCTGGTTATATTTGGGGTTGCTAAATATAAGGACTGTGAGACGATCAGAGATTTGAAACGCGCCCTCGGCGATTATCCTTTTGTCTACATTGCGGGCAACCATGACCCTGATTACATGGTGCGCCAAGTCCTCGGTGATATGAAGAATGTCATTGTCGTCAATTCCTGTGACATAGGGATCTGGCACTTCGAGCACGGGGACCGGCTGGCCGTGGATTGGAGCTGGCTGCGGCCTTTCTATCTCTGGATAGCCAAGGTAGCGTTACGCATTTGCCCCAAAGCCTGGTTAAAATTCTGTGAGTGGAGGAAATGGAAGCGCCCGGGCACACCCCATAATCCAGAACCCACAGGCCATGAAAGTGAATCCTATAATGAGATGACCGGTGTCGTCTGGAATAATGCCCTGAAAGAAGCCGAGAAAGCTAAATTGAATTTCTGTATTGGGCATACCCATGATGCGAAATTGATACTAGGCTCAAAAGATTATGGTAGTGTGGCCGATGATGGCGACTTGAACGATGGCAGTTACATTGAGATAAGGCGAGGTCAGCCAAAATTAAACTGGATTATCTCTTAGTAATATACCAATAGTATAGGTAACTATATACTTGACAGACCCATATTTTTGTGATATAATAGGGACATCATAGAAATGGGGTAGTCAAATGATTAAGCGGTTTAGGTCTCTCGTTGAAATGCTCAAGGTCTTCCCCGATGAACAAGCCTGTATCGATCATCTTACCTCGAAATTGTAGGCGACTGCATACAGATAGCAGCAGGTATTATCTTGTTATATCATTTTGTACTTATCTGGCTGAATTATCCGAATGGTATCCTGATTTACGAGTCAAACAGAATCTTACTCGGCTTTGAAACAGCTATATTCGGAGTAGGCGTTACCCTTTTCGGTATTAACCGATTCTGGGGAGATTCGAAAAGAAAAATCCCCAAACGCCTTGTGTCATAATGTAGCCCTCCCTGATGAGAGGATAATACTCCACTTCTCCAACCCCCTTCCCCGCGGTAAGCGTTCAGTAGTCAGCGTGTAGGGGCATCCGCCTCTGGCGGATGCCCCTAGGTCACAAAGTCGTTTAATAGCTGTGTGCTAGTCCTGCTCGCGTTGAACGCAGAGGTTATTTAACCTCGACAGTGGCGCCGGCCGC
>Ga0315289_10001127_pt1 | contig 41776 bp, 39 predicted proteins | sample YL17G11_40_MG_FD_203452 | JGI IMG/M metagenome (GOLD analysis project Ga0315289, IMG submission 203452) | Sediment microbial communities from Yellowstone Lake, YNP, Wyoming, USA - YL17G11_40 | ecosystem: Environmental > Aquatic > Freshwater > Lake > Sediment | place: USA: Wyoming | collected... | reverse complement strand
TGTGGGCGTTGCGCACACCTGTGGCACGGGCATCCTGCCCGTGAGAGTCCGTGGCATCGGCATCCTGCCGATGATTCATGGGCTGGAAGGGGACCCCCAACGCGGAATTATGCGTTGGGGACCCCAAGCCCATGCCACCTCGGCACAATCCCCACATGCAATTGCCCTGCCCGGCCCGTGAATTGGCTTTGTTTCGCACACTGGGCCCACCGGGAACGCCGATCTCCCGATCGGCAAGGTGGCGGAAATTGGGTTCGTTTTGCATAATTCGCCCCGGTCCCACGCCCCTGGGGCCCCGTCCCTCCCGGCCTCGCCGGGAATTGGCTTTGTTTCGCACGTTTGTCCCCAGCGGCGCCGGCCAATTGGCTTTGTTTTGCCGAGACCTCTTGCCTGCCCAACTCACCATAAATCTTTTCCTACAAAGGACTTGACTCTCTCGACCCTCCGATGGAATTGGGTTTGTTTGGCGCATTTGCCCTCGCCCGCGGGGGCTCTTGCGCTTCTCGCCGCCGGCGCCTATTCCGGTCGATCCGTGGCAAATTGGGTTTGTTTCGCACAATTGACCCCCGGCTCCAGCCTGGCTCTCGAATTGGCTTTGTTTTGCACGACTACTCACCACGTCGTCCCCGCCAGTCCCTGCGGGCTTGCCTCCAAATCATAAATCATAAATCGTAAATGATAAATCAAAGGGTCCGTCTCGGACCGGAGCGTCCCTCTACCCTGGGGCCGTGTTGCACGAATCGTGCCGGAATTCTGTGTGCGCGCGAGGTCAGAAAATCGCGTAACCCCTTGCGTCCAAAGGAATAAAAAATTTTTCGCACGCAGGGCGTTTCGCCTTCTGGGTTGTTGCAGGAATCTGGCCGCTCTTTGCGGGACGTGGATGCGTTTAGCGCTTTCGGGTACCAACGGGGAGACAGCCCTGTCGCGTGGCCCCCCAGACCGATGCGCCAGGCCGACCCTTGGGAGGCCCCCTCTCGGCCGGTGCCCCGAATGCGATAGATACGACGCGTCTTTGAGGTGCCAATCTGGCACCTCAAAAAAGGGCAGCGGCGGTCGCCGCTATCTGCCCTATGCCTTCACCGAGCAGGGCGTCGCCATGCTGTCGAGTATCCTGCACCTGATGCTGGAGGAAGAAGAGGCACCGAAAGAACCTTTCGGTTTTCATGGGGCCAAGAAAAGGTGATGTCTTGTCGGGCAACAGCCGCTAGCCCAGCCGCCCTCGGCTGGGAGATCGACAGGACACAGCCGCTTGAAGGCTGTGCTACAAGGTCCGATCGCCCTCTCTTCGTTCTTTGCGGCCCTATTCTCCCGGTTGTGTGGCATTCCCCCGAAAGAATCCCGCGACCGCCCCTTCGACAGGCTCAGAGCCTGTCCTGAACCGTGCGAAGGAACGGGCTTGACAACGCCTTACTCATGGACGTCCCCACAACTGGAGGGTGGGGTGGCCCCACTTTCATTTGTGTTTCCCCCAAACACGGGTAGAATAGGCTTGGTTCAAGTTGCAGTGAAGGGACTCAAGAGTGGGTCATAGAGCCGAAAACAGGATGAGGCTGATATCTATCACCGAAGGGAACCTTCGGAACCATCATCTTTATATCACCGGGCACCACGATTTCTTCCCAGAAGAGTGTTACGGTCCATCCGACGCCAGGAAGGGCATAAAGTGCAAGCTGACACTCCTCGTAGAAGGCCTACCGAACGCCGTTGAAACCGATATCGCCAGGGCCAATGGCAACGGACACCCCAGAAACTTCTTCCGCAAGCGTAACTGGGTCGGGGAGTTCTTCAAGATCCACCGCCTCAGCGAAGGGGACGTGGTTGCGATTGAGCGTCTGGACTCTCTTACGTACCGCGTCTATCCATTCAAGAACGGCGATCAGAAGAGCCAGGCAGTCAAGGCGCGCAGGCAGGAAAAACAGGCGACGCTCATCCCAAACGTGATTGAGCCTACCAAAGAGAGTGTCCGGTCCGGCTTTGGAGATACGGCATTCACCCGGAATCGGGAGGAGCCGCTCCATCGTTGGGTGCCGTGGATCGCTGGCTTCTCAGCGGCTTTCGTTCAAGAAGTCCTCGATGCTACGGTCTCGGGTGATCCGGCCGACGTCACTGTCCTCGATCCATTCGCAGGCGTGGGAACGACGCTGATCGAGGGCCTCAAGCGAGGCTGCAACGTCATCGGATTCGAAATCAACCCGTATGCCGCTCTAGCGTGCGAAGTGAAGATATCTTGTGCCCGGCAGAGACTCAAGCCGCTCGGTGAAGCCCTCAGCAAGCTGGAGGACCTTTCCCGGCGTCTGACGGACGAGAATGTCGAGCCGAAGTCGCATCCGCCGAAGACGTTCAAGAGCAGAATCCCATTCTTCAGCCCGGCTGTTGAGCGCAATGTTCTGCTGCTACAGGATTTCATCGCGGAGCAGAAGGACCCCTTCGTCCGGAAGGCCTTGAAGCTGACGCTTGGTACCGTCATGGTTACCTTCTCGAACTATTCCTACGAACCGAGCCTCAGCACTCGTTCGGCGGCAGGAAAGCCATTGATAGACCACGCAGACGTTTTTCGCATATTCCGCGACAAATTCTGCGAGATCGAGGCTGACACGGGGTTGTTCCAGCAGCAATTGAGACGATTCAAACGGCGGCCGAAGGCGAAGGTCTACCAGCGGTCGTATCTGCAAAGCCGCGACGTGCTGGAATCCGGGACGGTCGATGTGCTGGTGACGTCGCCCCCTTACCTTAACAACTATCACTACGTGCGCAACACACGTCCGCAGCTCTATTGGCTGGGGCTCACGGATGGGAACGGCGGCCTGAAGAAACTGGAGGAGGACAACTTCGGGCGGTTCTGGCAAACCGTTCGAGGTGGCCCACCTGTGGCGCTCTCGTTCGGACTGCCCGAACTAGAAGAACTCCTCCAAACGATTCGGCAACGGAACCCGGACAGGGGCGTCTACGGGGGAAGTGGATGGGCGAACTATGCGACGACCTACTTCAACGATTGTGCACGGTTCTTCGAAGTCACACGCCGTGCAATGAAACCGGGCGGTCTGGCCGTCGTGGTAATCGGCAACAACATCGTGCAAGGCGTTCACATTGAAACGGACCGATTCTTGGCCGAGATTGCTGGCTTGTATGGTTTTCAACTTCAGAAGATGCACCGAGTGCGCAGCAAACGGACAGGGTCGAGCATTGTGAACTCCTCTGTCCGAGTAGATGTCACCGAGGTGCCGACGCACCTCTACGAGACGGCCGTGGAACTACGTCTGTCTAAGTGAGCAGAAGGTACGAGAATCGGCAAGCGGTCAGTCTTCCCGTTTGAAGAACCGGTCGAGCCGTGACAAGACCTCCTCAAAAGACTCTTGCGGTGTGAGTTTGGCGGCCCACGGCCGACCAGGATGAAGGATGTCCCACCGCGGACGCTTCATGGCCCGTCTACCAGCGCCTGGGTCATGGTTGCCGAATCCATCGATCGCGACGTTCCACACGGGCTGATAATGCTCCACCAGAAATCGTTCCGCCAAGGTTATCCACACCGGTACGACAACGAGATAGCGGCATGTAAAGTCCTTCAGTTTAAGATTCTCTGCCTGTGCGATACTCTCGCTGTGCTCCTTCAGTCTCTGGCATAGCTCCCTGCCTCTCAGGACGCGTCGGCCACCCTTTCTAGCTCCCGTGGGCACGGCCTTGCCGACATAGATCGGCCGCGAATCTGGCGATTTCACAAGAGGCGAGTAGCTGCTGAAATCGCCATGGTAGTAGATGGCGTAGACGCCTGATCCTTCGAAGACTTCGTGGGGCGGCAGCGGCTCATCCGGTCCGTCAAGAAGAGCCTGAACAACGCTCCTCGCCAAGTTCTCATAATCTAATGGGTCGTATGCTTGCATGATTCTGTACCTCGAAGCGGTCAGTATCGCCGCTGATTCGATGTGAGTCAACCGTGTTTCCGTTGGCCCTACGTAGGGAAGCCCTGGGATTCAACGGGTCATCGCTCGGCCGAAATCTGGTGGGCTGAAGTCTGGAGCCCCCTGACTGGGCTTCGTGCCACCACGCAGGAGGAGTCCACTGGATGGGGGAGTATCACGTGGGTACATCCCGCCACGATATCTTTCTTCTCGTAGAAGAGCATTTCCCACCGGTGGTCCAACGCCTGTTGTTTCCAGGGCAAGTTGAAATCCTCCCAGAATGTCTCCAGGCTGTAGTCCGAAGTGTGTTCCTCCAGGAATAGAAGCATCCAATCGAAGCGAGAAGGTGGTAAAGTCGTTACCGGCTCAAAAATCCAGTGCCAGGTCATTGGGCACACCCCCCAATGGCGATGCGCCTGGTCGATATTCAACTCCCACAGATCATAGTCTCCCCTGACGTGCTGGGCGTAACACTCGGCGTCGCCTTCGTCTGTGAAACACCAAAGGATCTGGGGCGTTCCAAGCACTCTCCACAGTTGCTCGTAAGCCTTCCTTCGCTCCTGGCAGTCAACCAAGAGGCTGTTTAGGTGCGCAGAGTGCTTTACGCTGTCAACGCACGAGCCCTGATCGGTGATGTCAAGTGCCCGATTCTGGCATGTCCACAGTCGCATCTTCTACCTCTCACTTGTCCGGGGCAATTCCAGGGGCATGTCATTTATTTCGGTCCCGAATTGAGTGTGATGTCCGCAGATTCTTGATCTCAACCGGGCACGCCTTCGATTCGGTCGCACCAGACAAATGTAATCGGTCGACGGGGCTTCCCGCGGATCTCGATGTGCGCCCCCTGTCCATCGTCCGCCTTGCGAAAAACCCAAATGGAGCCGATGTCCTCCGGAGGCAGAGATCTGAGCGCGTCCAGGTCCGCGCCGGGTCTGCCGAAGGGAGGGAAGGGTTTGATCAGAACGAGCGAATAGCTGCCGGATTGCATGCGCGACCCAACTTCCAGCGTGAGCGTCCTTATCCCATCAGACCTGGGGCTGTACTTCTCAACATCGCGAACCGAGAAGTGGCTGATGTCTTCGATCCTACATAGTAGTCTCTCCACGGTAAGTCCTCCGTCGCACAGGTTGCGCTTTCGCGCCCGGCCTCTTCCAGTAACGTACAATAGGCGGACGTCAATGTTCTTGCGGCCCCACTGCAGGCGGAATCCCTCGCTGCTATCGTGCAATATCGGCCAGACAGGGAGGCGACTTGAGGAAAGACACGAGGAGAGACCACGGAACCTCGCGGCGGGCACATAGGGCATTGCCGTCGACCATCCTATGGGCGTCGGTGGAGACGTGAGTTCCGCGGAGACCCTGAAGGCGCCGTCAAGGTCGGCAGAGAGTCGCGGATGCAAGAGCCGCACAAGAGACCAGCAGCGAACCATCTTGGCCCCGAGTCGTCGGGGGCGGAGCCTGCGGAGGGGAGGTTAGTCTGTTTTGGGGATTGTTGTTGATTGTGACGGGACTGGGGGCGTGCTATAATCGTGCGTCCTTGATCGTGCAGATATTGGATCAATGCCTATGGCAAAGTGCAATTCAACCATGTCTTTGCAGAAGGAGGACCCATCATGGATCGCTCAGTTTCCCGTCGGACAATTCTAAAGGCTGGTGTGGGGACCAGTGCGGCGTGGGCGTTTTCGGCGGCCAGCTACGCCAAGGTCAAAGGGGCCAACGACCGCATCGCTATCGCCCAAATCGGCTGCGGGGATCGTGGTCTCAACGCCCACCTGATCAACGGGATCGGCCCGTTTGCCAAGGAGCAGAACATCGAGGTCACGGCAGTGTGCGACCCGTGGCGGGTGCGTCAGGAGATGGCGTCCGCCGCGGCCCAGAAGACGTACGGCCGGCCCGCCCGGAAATTCTCCTCTTATCGCGATGTCATGGCCCTGAAGGATGTCGATGCCGTGATGATCGCCTCGCCCGACGTGCACCACACGACGCACCTGAAGGCGGCGGCCCTGGCGGGCAAAGATGCCTACTGCGAAAAGCCGCTGGCGACGGACTTCAACAAGCTCAAGGACACCTGCGACGCCGTCAAGAAGGCGAATATCGTGGTGCAGATCGGGACCCAGTTGCGCAGCATGTCGAGCTTCACGGGCTGCCGCGAGGTGTATAAGACCGGGATTCTCGGGACGGTGGGGCGGATCGAGCAGTGCCGCAATAACGAGAAGCCGTACTGGTACAGCTACGTCAAAGACGTGAAACCGGAAGATGTGGACTGGAAGGAATTCCTGGGCGATCTGCCGCCCCAGCCGTTCAATCCGGTGAAGTACTCCGGCTGGTATGGCTATCGCGAATTCTCCGACGGCCCCGTCTGCGGCTACGGCAGTCACTACCTCGATCTCGTCCACTACATCACCGGGGCCAGGTTCCCCACCAGCAGCGTCTGCCTCGGCGGGACCTACACGTACAACGATGAGCGTCACTTCACCTGTCCCGACCATGTGCAGGCCATGTGGACCTATCCGGAAGGCTTCATGGTCAGCTACTCGACCTACTGTGGCAACGACAGCGCCAACAGCTTCAAGATCCTGGGTGACGAGGGCGTGCTCGATATGGTTTCCTGGACCGATCCCGTCCTGAGCGCCGAGGGCGGCGCCAAGCGGTCGGGCAAGATTCGCGGTAAGGTCCCGGTGAAGAAGGTGGAGATCGCGGACCACTTCCTTGACTGGCTCCAGTGCCTGCGGTCGCGCAAGACGCCGAATGCCTCGATCGACGCGGGGTATCAGCACGCGGTCGCCTGCCTGATGGCGGTGAAGGCGTTCGATACGGGCAAACGGATGATCTATGAGGTAGAAAAGAGAGAAATCCGGGAAGGGTAACGGCGCATTTCCGCGCGTGTGCGCTTGAGATTGCTTCGCTTCGCTCGCAAGGACAGGAACAGGTGTTGTATGCCCTTGCGAGGAGCGCAGCGACGAAGCAATCTCCTCCCGCACGATTGTGAACTTGCGATAGGTGGCAGTAGGTTTTTCCAGAGGGAATAGGGATGGACGGAACAAAGCATCTTACACGACGTGGGTTCCTCAGCGGGTCAGCGAAAGTGGGTGCCATGTCCACGCTGGCGTGGACATGCTCCTCGCTACGGCCGGAACAGGCTTGTGCGAGCGAAGGCAAGGCAGCGCCGTACATGATCGCCTGCTACACACGGCCGTGGGCGCAGTATGAGTACCGTGTGGCCTTGGACGCGATTGCCGAGGCGGGGTACAAGTACGTGGGCCTGATGACCGCCAAGGGCAAGAACAACCTCGTTCTTTCCGTGGCTACGACGCCCGAGGAGGCGGCGCAGGTTGCCCAGGAAGTCAAGAAACGTAATCTGAAAGTGGTCTCAGTGTACGGCGGCGATATCCCGGTGAACAAGTCGCTCGAAGCCGGCCTCGAGGGTCTCAAGAGGCTCATCGATAGCTGTGCCGCCTGCGGGACGATGAACCTTCTCATGGGCGGTACCGGGAACAAAGAACTCTACGAACGTTACTACAAGGCGATTGCGGAGTGCTGCGACTACGCGGCCGCCAAGGGCATGGGCATCAGCATCAAGCCCCACGGCGGGCTCAATGCCACCGGTCCGCAGTGCCGCAAGACGGTGGAACTCGTCGGGAACAAGAACTTCGGCATCTGGTACGATCCCGGCAACATCTTCTTCTACTCCGACGGCAAGCTGGACCCGATGGACGACGCGCCCAGCGTGAATGGCCTCGTCATGGGCATGTGCATCAAGGACTACAAGCCGCCTAAGAGCGTGGACGTGACGCCGGGGACAGGGGAAGTGGACTTCGCGGGGGTCCTGGCCAAGCTCAAGGCGGGCGGCTTCAAGAGTGGGGCCCTCGTCGTCGAGTGCCTCAAACCGGGCGATCTCGCCCACACACTGGCGGAAGCCAAAAAGACGCGTCAGTTCCTGCAAAACGTGACCGGTCAGACTTGAAGAGAATCGCAGGACATGTCCCCAACCACGCAGCAACTGCAAGCCGCAGTGGCGGTGGCCGACATCACGCCGCCCGTCGGCTATCGCATGTGCGGCTATTTCAATGAGCGTTTGAGCACCGGCGTCCTGAATCCGCTCCACGCCAAGGCCCTCGTTCTGCGGCAGGGCGACACGCGGGCCGCGATGGTCTTGTGCGACATCATCGGGATCTCGGCCGATGTTTCGAAGCGGGCCCGCCGGCAGGCCGAGCAGCAGACGGGCATCCCGGCGGACAATATCCTGCTCGCCGGCACGCACAGCCACACCGGCCCGTTGTACTTCGACGCCCTGCGGGATTATCTCCACGAGAAAGCAGTCGCGAAGCAGGGCAAAGACCCGTGCGAAGCGAGGGACTATCCGTCCGAATTGGTCGCCGGGATCGTCAAGGCGATCACGGAAGCCAACGTCAAGGTTCGACCGGTGCAGGCCCGGGCCGGGGTCGCACAGCAGCAGGGGCTGTCTTTCAACCGCCGGTTCCACATGAAGGACGGGACGGTGCGTTTCAACCCAGGCCTCCTGAATCCCGATATCGTCCGACCGGCCGGGCCCATCGATCCCGGTGTCGGCATGATCTTCTTCCGTGATGGGAACGGCGCTCGTGTCTTCGCGAGCTTGGTGAACTTCGCCCTGCACCTGGACACCACCGGGGGCACGCTCTACGCAGCGGATTACCCCTACTTCATCGAGCAGAACCTCCGTGAGAAATTCGGCCAGGATTTCACGCTCCTGTTCGGGACCGGCACCTGCGGCGACATCAACCATTTCGACGTGACGACGAAGAGCATCCGCAAGCCCGAAACCATCGGCGCGACGCTGGCCGGCACCGTGGGCGCGGCACAGGCGAAGGCGATCGCGAAGCCGAGCCTGGCGGTCAAGCGGGCCGTGGTTGAAGTGCCCATGCAGACATTTACCGCTGCTGAGATCGCGCAGGCCAAAAAGGACATGGACAAGATTGGCACCGCGGACATGTCCTTCCTCGATCAGGTCAGAACATACAAGATCGTGGACGTCCAGAGCCGCCGTGGCTCGACGATACCGCTGGAGGTGCAGGTGTTCCGGCTTGGCGATGAAGTGGCGGTGGTCGGACTGCCGGGCGAGGTCTTCGTGGAGCACGGCCTGGCGATCAAGAAGGCCAGTCCGTTCCCGGTCACGCTGGTGATCGAGTTGTGCCAGGACGACGTGGCGTACGTCCCGACGCGCAAAGCCTTCGGCGAGGGCAGCTATGAGACGGTCAACTCCCGCATCGCCCCCGGCGGCGGTGAAGCGATGACCGAGACCGCGATCAAGCTGTTAGAAGAACTGCATCGCACGTGAAACGTCAGGCCTTGTGAACTGTCATTGCGAGGTCCGCGAAGCCGACCGCGCCAGTCTCCTGCGTCATGGCGAGAGTTGAACCTGCGTCCTGGGAAGGGCGCGGCCCAAGAGAGCGCTTTTGGCGTTCCCCAGCGGAGTATCGTACGGGTGAATCGGAGGAGACGGTCCAAGGGGTGCTCTTGGCGTCCAAGTAGGAGGCCAGGCATTTCCGTCACGAAGATTCTGACTTGACCCGGTGTTGCGTGTGTGGCCCGTGTCTTCGGCGCTGGAGAACCTGGATCTGGCGGGGGAATATGTATTGTGTCACGGAACCGAATTCCTTGGCAACAATGGGGCTCTGCCCTGAGGGAGATCGCCTTTTCCTGGGCGGCCGTCAGCGATTACCCCCGAGCAGAAAGGAGAGCGCCAATGAAACCTCGAGTGCTTGATCGGCGATGGGTGGTGGCGACTGCCATAGTATCCAGTATCCTGTATGCACTGCCGCCAAGGGCGCGCGCGGAGTTGGTAAGCTCGGTCACCTTCGAGAACAAGTCAGGCCAAGCAGCCTTGGTCAAACTGGTCGGGCCGACCGCCCAGACGGTCGATGTGCCCGATGGGCAGTCGCAGTCCGCGAAAGTGGCGGCGGGCAAGTACTACATCCTCGTCCGTTACGGTGTTGAGCCAGACAAGTATCGCTATACCAGAGGTGAGCCATTTGACGTGGAGGAGAAGACGACGGTGGCCGGCACGGAGTACTCGCGGATCACCATCACCTTGCACCCCGTGATAGCCGGCAACTATTCCACGGCGCCCTCCTCCAAGGAGGAATTCGAGAAGGCCATCGCTGATGCGACGGCGCGCAGAGAGACAGGGCACCTTCCAGAAGACTTGGTGGAGCTCAAGAACGCGCAGTATGCCTCGTGGGAGGGTCTTGCCTCGGGCAGCGCCGAGGCGCATCAAAGGCAGAGAGAGGCGGTGCAGTTGCTCGGTCTACCCTTGGAGGTCAAGACGCGGAAGACCGGAATCGTGCTCCGACTAATCCCGGCAGGTACGTTCACGATGGGCAGTCCACGGAGCGAGCAGGATGCCTGTGTCCGGGCTGGGATACAGCGGAAAGACGTCGAGGAAGAGAGGCAGCATGAGGTCAGGCTGACTGAGGGCTTCTACTGCGGGAAGTTTGAGGTGACACAGGGCCAGTGGGAAGCCGTGATGGGCAGTAATCCCTCAGAGTTCAAGAACGCCGGTAAGGATGCGCCAGTAGACCAGGTCAATTGGGAGGATTGCCGAGCATTCCTGGAGCAGCTTTGTGAGAAGGAAGGTGTACCGGAAGGGACATATCGGTTGCTGACCGAGGCCCGGTGGGAATACGCCTGTCGGGCGGGGACCCAGAGGGCGTTGTACAACGGGCCCATTGAGATGCGCGGACGGAATGATGCCCCCGCGTTGGATCCGGTAGCGTGGTATGGCGGCAACAGCGGGGTCGACTATGAAGGGGCGGTTGATTCGAGTAGGTGGCCGAACAAGCAGTATAATCACAGCCGGGCCGGAACGCATCCCGTGGGTCAGAAGCAGGCGAATGCCTTTGGGTTATACGATATGATAGGAAATGTCATGGAATGGTGTGAGGATTGGTACGGCGCGTATATTTCAGGGGAGGTCACGGACCCCCTGGGCTCCCGTTCGGGCGCGTACCGGGTTTTCCGGGGCGGCAGTTGGGGCAACATTGCCGGGTGCTGCCGTTCGGCAGGCCGCGGCGGCGGCACGCCCGGCAGCCGCCGGAGCGAGCTGGGCCTCCGCCTCTCAAGGAGTATTCCGACGATTCCGTCAAAGGAGACGAAGTCAATTGCGGAACTGGTAATACCGTTCGCGGATCTCCAACCCGACCCGGATTCTACCCTCAATGTTGACGTGGCGAGGGTTTTTCAGGGCGGAGTGTGGGTCTTTGCGACAGATATTGCGCCAAAAGAGGTCAACAGTACGATAAAAGTGACCTGTGGCAAGGAGATCGTCATTCTGACTGGACCAACCATCACATTTGAAAGCAAGACTTCGATGATAGTAGCATATGAATCGTGTCGGGTTTTGCCAGTCGGTGACAGGCAGAGAGAGGCTACGAATTCAACGTGCCTGAAGCTGTTGGAAGCAGGTAAGGCTCAGGAATCGTGTATCTTCATAAGGGTCAACTTGGGAAAAGGTAATGAATGGGTGGTCAGACCAAGAGCACAATAGTCTCAAGGCCCACGGCACTCCGGCAGGAACACGGGGGTGGGGACGCACGAGGAATGCCTGCAATTCCGTCAGAAGTCAACGCGCGCTACTTGATTCGTTCGGCCAGCAGGCTGCGGTGGCGGTAGCCGGTGACGCGGACGTCGAAGAACTCGTTCAACGGGAGACGCTCCCAGACCGCCACCAGAATCGGATAGCTGCCGATCTGCCGCATGAAGGTGGTGCCGCCGTTGTGGACCTCGCTGCACAGGTCCTTCAGGACCGTCCCGACGGGAAAGAGCCTTTGCAGCATGGGGATGTCGATTTCCTGTCGGACCTTCTCGATCCAGGCGGTGTAGAGCCGCTGGTTCTTGCGGAGGTACTTCTGGCCGACCTCTTCGTAGAGTTGTGTCCCCGGGAAGGGCACGACCCGGCGGATATTGATCCGGCGGATGAGCAGACCCTCGTCGAAGATCCGCTTCAACGCCGCGAAGTTTTTGTCCAGGGTCTCCGGCGTCTCGGCGGCCAGGCCGAGGAGAATGTTGATCCCCGGCAGCAAGGCGTGGCAGCCGTTCGCGCCGCGAAAGCCGCCGAGGCGGTTGACGAGCCGGATCGTCTCGAAAGCCATGTCGTAGGGGCAGTTGAGGTTGTTGGCTTTCGTGACTTCAGGGTCGAAGGACTCGATGCCCATCGCCGCGGTGCTGCCCGGCGTCAGGTACTTGACGAAGAGCTCCGTTCGCTGCTCGTCGATCATCATCGGGTTGGCGTTGTCGATATGCAGAATGGTCGGCTTGAGGGCGGCCAGGCCCGATAACATCGCCTCGAGCTTCTGTGGATTGCCTCCCTCGTAGCTATAGATGCACGACTGCTTGCCGAGTCGAAAGGCCCTGGCCCCGAAGCCCATCAGCGTTTTCACTTCCTCGATGACGAGTTCGGGCCTGCGCCACAGGACCGTCTGCTTGATCGGCTCGGTACAGAAGGAGCAGCCTCTTCCGCGCGGGCAGCCCCGGCCGGTCTCAATCTCGACGATTCGATTCGCCAGCCGTGGCATCTGCGTGATGAGACGAGCGCCTTCGAGAGCATGTGGCTGCAAATCCTCATAGGTATCGAAGACAAGCGGGTGCAACTCCGCGAAATCGTGCGCATCCGGCAATTGAGGTTGGGCGCCGCCTCGGAACTGCGTGCCGCCGGTCAAGACCGGTCCGGTCAAAACCTTGCGCAACGGGAAAGGCGCCAAGAGCTTGTTGACCTCGTGCAATGTCCCCGGACGGGCGCTGAGGTATTTTCCCGGCGTCTGTACGCCCACGATGATGACCAGCTCCTCGGTGTTTCCCAGGACCCGCTTGATCTCCTCGTACTCCCGGGTGTGGTTGAGCACCTCGATGTGCGTCCTGCCGGCGGGCGGGTCGATGGTCACCTTCGGCACTGACTCGACGTACCGAACCAGCCGGAGGTCGTCAATAGTTAAGTAGCATGGGCATCTTGCCCATGATTCCGAATCCATGGGCGGGACGCCCATGCTACTTTCCCGGGCATCCTGCCCGTGATTCTGATTCATGGGCGGGACGCCCATGCTACGGTACACACCGGCGGCGTAGCGGGGCCAGACGCCGATAAAGGGCGGGACGCCCAGTCCGGCGGGCTCGTCCGTGTAACAATCCAGAATCGCTCTTGTCATTTACTATTTTCCGTTTGCGAGTTACTATTAGTGTTCACAATCGATTATTTGCTGTTCTCGACCGGCGAGCCAGCAAATAGTAAGTTGTAAATAGTAAATTGTAAATCGAGAGGGGAGTCGATCATGATCCGCAAACGCCTTTCACTTCTGTTTTCCTTGTCCCTTGCGTTCTTTGTCATTCTGACTTCCGGCCTGTTCGATTCCGCGGTCTGCTCGGCCGCCGAGTCGATCACGATCGTCGAGCCGCCGAAGGCCGAGCTGCCGGAGCGGCTGGCCGCCCGCGAGATTCGACGCTATCTCTACCTGCGGACCGGCGAGCTTGTTCCCATTGTGGCGGCAACCGATGAGCGGTCCGCAGGCCGGAGTATCATCCTCGGGCATAAGGACCAGCCGGTCATCAATAGTATGGCTAAAGGCGCCGGGCGGCTCGCCGCTGCCGTGAAATCACTGCAACCGCAACAGTACCTGTTGAAGACCATCCCTCTGGCCAGCAGCGACGGGAAGCCGGTCCTGCTGGTCGTGGGCGGCGACGCGGTCGGCGTCCTCTACGGGGCGTACCAATTCGCCGAGCAGTTGGGGGTGCGTTTCTACCTCCACGGGGACGTGGTGCCGGATAAGAAGATCGGTCTGACGCTGCCGGTGCTGGATTTGCGGGGCGAGCCGCTGTTCCAGACGCGCGGCATCCAGCCGTTCCACGACTTTCCGGAAGGACCCGACTGGTGGAATACCGACGACTACAAGGCGATCATCGCCCAGCTTCCGAAGCTGCGCATGAATTTCATCGGCTTGCACACGTACCCGCAGGGCGGTGTGGGGCCGGAGCCGACAGTCTGGATCGGGCTGAAAGAGGATGTGAACGAGGACGGCACGGTTCAACTCAGCTCGCCTTCGAGCTACATGAACACCTTGCGTGGCAACTGGGGTTACGCCGCCAAGAAGACGAGCGATTTTTCCTTCGGGACGGCCCAATTGTTCGAGCGCGACGATTACGGCCCCGAAGTGATGTTCGGGGCAATGCCGGTGTCCAAGACGCTCGCCGAAAGGAACGCGGTCTTCAATCGGACGGGGCAGATGCTGAAAGAAGCTTTTACCTTCGCCCACACGCTGGGCGTCCAGACCTGCGTCGGCACGGAGACGCCGCTGACGATCCCCAACGTCATCAAGGAACGCCTCCTGAGCCAGGGCAAGGACCCCAACAACATGGCCGTCGTGCGCGAGGTTTACGAAGGCATGTTCGAGCGAATCACGCGGGCCTATCCGCTCGACTACTACTGGTTCTGGACGCCCGAATCGTGGACGTGGGGCAATCCCAAGGACCGGGAGGTCCAAGCCACGGTTGACGATCTGAAAGCGGCAATCGAGGCGGCCAAGAACGTCAAATCGCCGTTCCTGCGTGCCAAGTCAACCTTCACCCTCGCCACGTGCGGCTGGGTCCTGGGCCCGCAGAAAGATCGGGCGCTGTTTGATAACCTCCTGCCCAAGGAGGTGCCGATGAGCTGCATCAATCGCAACGTCGGCTTCGCTCCGGTCGAGACGGGCTTCGCCCGCGTCGAGGGCCGGCCCGAGTGGGCGATTCCGTGGATGGAGGACGATCCGGCGCTGCTGATCCCGCAGCTTTGGGTCGGCCGGATGCGGCGCGACGCCGCCGATGCCTTGGCCTATGGCTGCACGGGCCTGCTCGGCATTCACTGGCGCACGCGCATTCTCGGGCCGAACGTCTCGGCCCTGGCCAAGGCCGCCTGGGACCAGAAGCCCTGGAATCCGTACCTGGGCAAGAAGATCGAGATTCCCGACCCGAAGATGACCGAGGGGCGGGAAGGCGGCAATGTGTCCGCTTTTCCCAACAATGCCATCGCCGATACCGAGCGCGACGCTCTGTATCAGACGGTCGCGTACGACATGAGGGCGTATCGGCTCAAAGTGCCGAACGGCGCGTACACGGTCCGGCTGCGATTCTGCGAGCCTCACTACGCCGAGGCGGGCAAGCGCGTTTTCGGGGTGACGCTCCAGGGCCGGAAAGCGATCGGCAAGCTGGACATTTTCGCCACGGTGGGCAGAAACCGGGCGATGGACTATGCGTTCCCCGGCGTCGAGGTCTCGAACGGCGTCCTGGAGATCCAGTTTGACAGCATCGTGGAGTTCCCCTGCCTTGCGGCTTTCGCCATTGAGGGCAAGGGCGTCGCGCGCAGAGTCAACTGCGGCGGCCCCGCCTTGGCCGGCTACGAAGCCGACCTGCCCCAATCCAACGTGGATACCCGGCCGCGCGATCTGCCCGCGGAGGACTTCTACGTCGATTGGGCGAAGGGGGAGTTCGGCAGCGAAGTCGCCGAGCCGGTCGCGAAGCTCTTTGCCAAGCTCGACGGCGGACCGGACATGGGGATCGGCAAGCGGCGTGACGCCTATCTGCCCCGGCCCTCCACTTGGGTCGACGGCCCCGGCGGAATCCAGCCGGACAGCAGACCCTGGGACCAGGTCAAGCCGGAGTACACGTTCGTGGACGACTTGGCCGCCCTGCGGTCCAGGGTGCGAGGTCCGGGAAACCTCGAACGCTTCGACTATTGGCTCAACACCATGCGGTATCTCAAGGCGGTGGGGCAAATCAATTGCACCTGGGGCCGGTTCAACGCCGCGATGGGCAAAGTCAAGAAGGAGCAGGATAAGGACGGGCAGAAGCAACTGGCTCGCGAGACCCTGCTGCCGATCCGCAAGGAGCTTATCGGGCAGGTTGCCCAGGCGCACGCGCTGTTGCTGGCGAGTATTACGACGACCGGGGGGATGGGTACGGTGGCCAACTGGCAGCAGCATTTGCTGCCGAGCCTGCTCACTCAGCCGGGCAAAGAGCTGGCCGACATCCTAGGCGAGCCGTTGCCTGCCGACGCCATGCCGTCGGGCTCGTACGATGGCCCGCCGCGTCTGATGGTGCCGACGGTCAGGACAAGTTTAGCAGCAGGGGAGGACCTGCGGCTCAAGGTCATCGCGGTCGGCGCGAAAACGCCCGGCAAGGGCAATGTGTATTGGCGGGCTCTTGGCAAAGGTACCTTCGAGAAAGCGCCCCTGGAGCATGTGGCTCGGGGTGTCTACTCGGCGCGCATTCCTGCCGCCCAGATCGCGGGAAATGACATCGAGTATTACGTGCAGGCGTCAGTCGGCGCCGGCACAATCCGGTTCCCCGCGACGGCTCCCGTCCTGAACCAGACGGTGGTTATCGCGCGGGACGATGCTTCAGGAGCCGGCCGCTAATAAGGCAGGTCCTTCGAAAGCTCGCGTCGCCCATTGCCGGAGCAAATCCGCGCGGAATGGCACGGAATCCCCGGCAGAAGCAGGGACATTCCCGCAAACACCTGTCCGGAGGGTGGGATTTGTCAAGAAATCGGCGCGTTTTCTCAAGTCCAAGGCTCACCCAGCCCGATGAGACGGAACGTTGGGGTGTAGCTCGCGTACACGAAAAAGTCTCATTCTACAGTTGGCATGGCAAGCATGGTGCGGCTGGACAACAGGGGTGCCCAGAAACTGTTCGTCGGGCTTCTCGCGGCGCTGGCGGCGGGGGCGTTGCTCAATTGTCGGCTGGATGCCCCGCGGCAAGGTTGGAGCCGCCGGTGGGGGCCGCTCGTGCCGCACAAGTCGTTTCCCGGGGATTGCGGCCTGTGCCACGTGACGGAGCGATGGGACGTCCTCCGCAAGGATTTCTCGTTCGACCACGAGCAGGTCACCGGTCATCCTCTCGCAGGCGCGCACGCCGGGGCGGCCTGCCTGCGCTGCCACAACGATCGCGGTCCGGTACAGTTCTATGCCGCCCGGGGATGCGGGGGATGCCACCCGGACCCGCATACGTCCTCGCTCGGGTTGAATTGTGAGCGCTGCCATGAGCAGACCAGTTGGAGGCCGACCGGCCTGGTTGCCGAACACGCCCGGACGCGGTTCCCCCTGTTTGGAGCCCACGCCGTGGCGCCCTGTGAGCGCTGCCATCCGGGAGCCCCTGCCGGCCAATTTCGCGGGGCTCCGGTCGAGTGCGATCTATGCCACCGTGCCGACCTGGCGCGGGCTACCTCCCCGGACCATGCGGCGAGCGGCTGGACGACCGGTTGTCAGCGTTGCCACGTGCCGCTCGGTTGGGAGGGGGCGTTCGTTCGTCACGACTTCTTCCCACTTTCGGGCGGGCATGCCGGACTGGACTGCACGCGCTGCCATACGAGCGGTGTTCTCGGGAAGATTCCCTCCGATTGCTATTCGTGCCACGGTGCCAATTATCAGACGGCGCCCGGCCACGTAGCGAGCAGCTTCCCGCACACCTGTCAGCAGTGCCACAGCATCGCGGGCTGGCTCCCGGCGCGGTACAACCACACGGGGTTCCCCCTGACGGGCGTCCACGCCGCTCTGGCCTGCACACGTTGCCACACGGGCGGCACGTTCGGACCTCTTCCCTCGAACTGTTACTCCTGTCACGCGACGAACTATCAGGGGGCGCCGAACCACGCGGCCCTCGGTTTTCCGCAGACTTGTCAGCAGTGTCATACGACGACCGCCTGGACTCCGTCCACGTTCCAACATCGATTCCCCCTGTCGGGACAGCACAATCAGTCGTGTACGGCGTGCCACACGACCGGCAGCACCAGCACCTTCAATTGCCTGGGCTGCCACACGGCGACAAGCACAGATGGGCACCATTCCGGCGTGGCCGGGTACAGCTACAACTCGCAGGCGTGCTACCGATGTCATCCGACCGGACGTGGGGGGTAAGGCAGCAGCAAGTGTGTGCGGCGGGAAGACGGTCTGACTTCCGAGGATTCATGAAGAAGGCAGCGACGGCATACCGATGGCTGATCCTGGCGGCGGCTGTGACCGTGTCCACCCGTGCCTGCCCGGTCGCCAGCGCCGCCGAGGCGAGGGTGCAAGGCCGGATCATGCAAGAGGCCCAGGATGGCGTCTACATCGACGCCGGAGCCGACCAGGGCCTGCAACCCGGACTCGTCGGCACTCTTCAACTCGATGACGGACGGACGTTTGCGTTTGAGGTCCTGTACGCGGAAAGGCAGTCGGCGATGCTACGTCTGCCAGGTTATCGCGGGCAGGAAAGACTTAGCGGACGAACGGTCGAAATCATTTTGTCAGGGGAGCTGCTCAGTCAAACCGAGAGGAAGTCGGCCAGACCAAACGACCCCAATGGTGTGGCCAAGTCGTCAACGAAGGCTCCAAGTCCGGATGGGCAGGAAAAGTTCGTCCCCTTGCTCGCGCCGATGCCCCGCGGCCCCGACGCCTCGAAGCCACCATCCACCTCCCATGGGCGCATCCAGGTCCACCAGATGTTTCAGACGGACTCGCAGGGCGATCTGGGCTATTCCGTGACCCGCCTCAGTTCCTCCGGCGGCCTGGACCGGATCGAGGGCTCCCCCTGGAGCTTCGAGTGGTCGGGCGATTTGCGGTACCGTACCGGCGACGCCTACCTTTCCAGCCCCAACTACCAGGAGCCGCATCTGGGTCTCTATCGGGCGATGTTTCACAGGCCCTTTGACGACGGAGGGTTTCTTCGGTTTGGGCGATTTGTGCCGTACGAGCTGCCGGGGATCGGGTACGTCGACGGTCTCCAAGGCCAGGTGCATCCGGGAGAGCATGCCCGCGTCGGCGTGGTCGGAGGGCTCAAGCCCAACCGGCTCGATCTGGATGCCTCGGCGGATGAGCCTCTCATCGTGCCCTACGCCATGTTCACCGCCGGCCCTCGTGACAGCCGCCACTACTCCGGGACGGTCGGATTGCTGAACTCCTACTACAAAGGCGGAATCGACCGCTTGGCGTTGCTCTTCGACCAACGTGCCGGATTGGCCAAGGGCCTTACGCTCTACTCGACGGCGGTCGTGGACTTTGACGTGGGGGCCTCCCGGACCCGAAACGGGACGAGACTGACGCAATTGGATGTATCCGCCGTTTCGGAGCTGTCTTCCTTTCTGACCCTTCGTGCCGGTGTGGACCATTGGGAGCGGCCGGACCAGCGAGCGGAACGCGCGCTCGTGCCGTTCCAGGATGAGCGATTCTTCGACAATGGATACTGGCGCTATTGGGTGGGCAGCAGCCAAAACATGCCGTGGAATCTCCGCCTGGCCGAAGAAGTGGGGTACATCCAGTCGGATACTGTCGATGGCGACGTGCGTTGGCAGGTAAGCCTGACCCGCAGCGGCCTCGGCGCCTGGCAGAACGCCAGCGCGACGGTCGCCGTCTACAACCTCATCGCTGATGAGAACAACGGCTACGGCTGCCGGATCTCCGGGTATCTGCCCCTGAACAAGGGGACGGTGGTTGTCCAGCCGGCGGCGGGATTTCGCGTGCTCCAAGCCGCGCCGGCGCAGGATATCTCGCTGAGTTATCTTTCCGTGGGCCTCGACGGACGCCTCTCCCGCAACTGGAACCTGTTCGGAGGCGTCACCTACTTCAGCGGCGACGACGTGGGCTCGACGCTGTTCGAACTGGGTCTGCGGTTTGCCTGGTGAATCATGCAGAGGATGCGAAAGCACGGACGGTTTTCAGTGGGACTGCTCCTCGTGGCCGGGGCTCTGGCTGTCCTCAGTTGTCGCCTGGGCACGCCGGGACGCGGCGGGACCGGGGAGTCAGACCTCAGCACGGCGCATCAGACACGTCCGGTCAGTGGCGTGAGCCACCCCGTCAGAGGGGGCGGGAACGTCCGGATACGGTTTCACTCGATCCCTGCCCACGCCGTGCCTCCCTGCGCGAGTTGCCATGTCGAGCCGGGGGTCAACAGGGTCCAGGTGGACCCGGCCCAGTGTGGAGCCTGTCATGAAGACGGCGCCGCCCAGCCCGACGGTTAGTAGATCGAGCGGAGGCCTTTTTCGCTGATCTTGTCGATCAGCATCTTGAAATCCTTCAGCAGGAGGTTGAGCTGCGTGGTGTCTTCCAGGAGGCTTTCGTAGAGGCGGCCGTCGTTGATGAGCCGTGCGGCGGAGCCCTGGCCGTTGTTGACTTTCTCCATGGCCAGCCGCAAGTGCCCGACGGTCTTGCCGATCTCGTTGCTGGTGGCGACCATCGAACCCACGAGCTGTTCCATCTTGCCGTCGGCGCTCTTGAGGGTCTCGCCGCCCGTTGTGGCCAACCGGCGGAACTCCTCCATCGTCTTTTGGGCATCCTTCATCATGGCGATGGCACTATCCACCGCGTCGGGGAACGCCTCGGACGTCTTGCTCAGATTGGCCAGGGTGGCCTTGAAATTCCGCTGGTTGTTGGGATCGCCGATGATGCGGTCGGCGTTGCCGACGAACGTGCGGATGTCTTCCACGAGGCTTTCGAGCTTCTTCTGGCTCTCTTCGGGGAAGAACTCGCTGGTCATGCCGGTCGAGCCCTGCAGGACCATGCCGTTCTGCAGGAAACAGGAGGCAGGATCGTCCGGGTTCATGGGCGGGGCGGGCAGCTTGGCGGGATTCAATTTGAGCTCCAGGTAACTGCTGCCCAGCCCTCGGGTCATCAACTTGACCTCGACGTTGCAGGGGATGTCCACGTATCTCTTGCTGATGCTCAGGACGCAGAGGGTCTGGTGGTACTTCTGATGCGTCCTTCGATCCTCCCGCACTTCGGGCGACATCACGGCCGTCACGCGGCCGATCTGGTAGCCGCAGAACCGGACGGGGGTATCTTTCATCACGCCGGGGGCGGTCGGGAACTGGACGCACACCTGGAATGATTTCATGCGCGTGATCGTCGTGGGGAGATCGCCGAACTTGAGGATCATCCATCCCAGGGCCCCCAGCCCGACAATCACAAAGATGCCCACGACGACGTCGCGTCGTCTCTGGGCGGCTTCGTAATCGCTCACCTGACACTCCTTTCGATTGATTATGGATAATCGATTATTGATGATTGTTGGATGTCTTCTGCTGCTTCAATCAGCAACAATCCTTTATCAATCATCAATTATCCACGTCCTTCCATGAACAGGTCCCGGATGGCGCGCAACGGATAGCCGCCGTCGTTCAACCTTCGGATCAATCGGATGCGTTCGATGGCCTTGCGGTCGAACAAGCGTCGTCCGGTTGGAGTCACTTTTGTCGGCTCCAACAAACCAACCATCAGATAATATTGCACAGACTGCCGCGAGACGCCAGCTTTTTCCGCCGCCTGTCCGATAGGGACCAGTTCTACTTCGCCGTTCGACATGTGCCTGAGAATCCCTGGGTCTGATCTATGATTCATGATTCTGAACCATAAATCACAGATCGTCAACTCTGGAGGGTTTCGATGAGGGACAGAAAAGATTCCTGCACCTGGCGGAACGTGAGCGCGGCCAAAGCTCTCTTTCCGGTCTGGGCCTGCTTGAGACTCCGTGCCAGGCGGGGGGAGATCATCAGGACGTAGTCGAAGTCCTGTGGAATCTGATGCTGGTTCTGGCGGAAGGCCTCCCGCAGGAGTCTTTTCAAGCGGTTGCGCACGACGGCCTTGCCGGAGGACTTGCCGACTGAGACACCGAGACGCGGATAGCCATGCGGATTGGGAGCCATGTACAGGGTGAGCAGATGGTCCCCGGCCCGCCGGCCGTGGTCCAGCACGGCTTTGAACTGGCGGTTGCTCGCCAAGCGTCTCTTCTTTGGAAAGGGTAGACCCATTTACGATTTACAATCTACTATTTGCCACTTGCCGCTTCCTCAATAGTAAACGGCAAATGGTAAATCGCAAATCATCCGCCTTGGCGTGCCTCGGCGATTCTTTGCAGGGCGCGCAGCCGCTCGCTTTCGTGGGCCCGTTGGTGCGAGGACAGGGCGGGGTTCGCGGCGTTCTGGGCCGTCTTGTCGATCATCGACTGAATCTGCTCGGTCTTGACGTCCTGCAGAGGCATCGCGTCGTAGGCGATGACGGTGACCGTGTTCCGGGCCACGAGGGCACAACCGCCGTCGATGAAGAAGAACAGATCGTTCTGCCCCGCCGGACCACCCTGTGTGGGGGCCGTCTCATGGTATTGACCTGTCGCGGCCGGGGTGACTTTCATCGTGCCCAGGCCGAGCTGGCAGAGCATCGGCATGTGGTCGTACAGGATACCGAGCTGCCCATCGTGGGCGGGCAGGACCACCGATGTGGCTTGACAGTCCAAGAGCTTGCCCGCCGGGTCGATCAGATCGCAATGAAAAGCCTTGTCTTCAGGATTCGCCATAGCGCCGCGCGTTATTTCTTCGTGAGCATTTTCGCCTTCTCCGCCGCTTCTTCGATGGAGCCGACGTACATGAAGGCTTCCTCGGGCAATTGGTCCCACCGGCCTTCGCAAATCTGCTTGCAGCTTTCGATCGTATCGGCGGTGCTGACGTACTTGCCTTCCATGCCGGTGAACTGGCGGGTGACCAGGAACGGCTGGGAGAAGAACCGCTCCAGTCTTCGGGCCCGGGCCACGATGGTCTGGTCCTGCTTGCTCAACTCGTCGATGCCGAGAATCGCGATGATGTCCTGCAGCTCGCGGTAGCGTTGCAGGTACTCCAGCGCGGTTTGGGCGACGTTGTAGTGTTCCTGGCCGACGATGTTCGGGTCGAGAATACGGGAGGTGCTCTCCAGGGGATCGACCGCCGGGTAGATGCCCTTTTGCGTGATCGCACGCGCCAGCACGACGAAGGAGTCCAAGTGGGCGAAGGTCGTCGCCGGGGCGGGGTCGGTCAGGTCGTCCGCGGGCACGTAGATCGCCTGGACGGACGTGATGGACCCGGTCTTGGTGGACGCAATCCGCTCCTGAAGCTGGCCCATTTCCGTGGCCAGGGTCGGCTGGTAACCGACGGCGGAGGGGATTCGACCCAGCAGGGCGGAGACTTCCGAGCCGGCCTGGGCAAAACGGAAGATGTTGTCGATGAACAGCAGAATGTCGCCGATGCCGCTGTCACGGAAGTTCTCGGCGATGGTCATTGCCGCCAGGGCGACACGCAACCTGGCCCCCGGCGGCTCGTTCATCTGCCCGAAGACCAGCGTGGTGTGGGCCAGCACCGTGTCGTTGGTGCCCGGGATGTTGGTGCGCTGCATTTCGAGCCACAGGTCGTTGCCCTCGCGCGTCCGCTCGCCCACGCCGGCAAAGACGGAATAGCCGCCGTGCTTGGTGGCGATGCGGGCGATGAGCTCCTGAATGATGACGGTCTTGCCGACGCCGGCGCCGCCGAACAGGCCGGTCTTGCCGCCGCGAACGAACGGGCACAGCAGATCGACCACCTTGATCCCCGTCTCGAACATTTCGCTGTGGGCGGTCAGCTCGGTGAGCCGGGGTGGATCGTGATGGATCGATCTTCTCGTCTTGGCTTCGATGGGGCCGCGATCGTCGATGGGATCGCCGAACAGGTTCAGGACCCGCCCGAGCGTCTCCGTTCCCACCCCGATCGTCGTCGGTCCGCCCGTATCGACGACGTCTATGCCACGGCACAGGCCCAGGGTGCTGCCCAGCGAGATGGCCCGGACCCGGCCGCCGCCGAGATGCTGCTGCACTTCGCCGTAGAGGACCTTCTTCTTGCCGCCGAAGTCGAAGGTGATCTCCAGAGCGTTATAGAGGGCCGGCACTTGCTCCGGGGTGAATCTGGCGTCGAAGACGCTGCCGATGACCTGTGTGAGTTTTCCTACATTCATTCCAAAGCCCCCATTCCGCTGACGATATCCAGCAATTCGGAGGTGATCTGCGTCTGACGGGCACGGTTGTAGTCGGTGGTAAGCTGCTTGATCATGTCCTCTGCGTTATCGGTGGCGTTTCTCATGGCGATCATTCGCGCCAGATGTTCGCTCAGGATGGCATCCATGAAACAACTCTGGATCGAGTAGTAGATGAGCATGCGGGCCAGACCCTCGATGATCCGGTCGGGCGGAGGGGTCATGAGGAAGTCCTCGAACGTCAGGTCCCAGGGCCAGATCACCTGCGCGCGCGTCGTCAAGTCGTCCACCAGCTCGTGCAGCGGCATGATCGTCAGCGTTTGCGCCCGCTGGCTCGAAGCCGTATAGAAGCGCTTGTAGACGATGCCGAACGAATCGAGCTGCCCCGACAGGAACTGGTCGAGGAAGTCGTCGGCGATCGTGCGGATCTGCAGGTCGGTAGGCCGCTCGTCGAGATCGGTGTAAACCTTGGTTGGCGTCAGGCCATGGAAAGTCATCACCGATTCCAGCCGGCTGCGGGGCACGTAGATATCCAGTTGCTTACCGCGGGCTTGGGCCTGCTCCACGTGCACCTCGACGAGGTGGAAGACCTCGGAGTTGTACGCGCCGCACAGCCCCTTTCTCGATCCGATCGCCAGGATCGCCACCCGGCCGGAGGAATTCTCCTTCAGCAGGGGATGGTCGAGCGGTTTCTCCGGCGTGGCCAACAGATAGGCAATGCGCGCCAGGGCGTCCCGATAAGCGCCGGTCAGGGCCCAGCGGCTGGAATAGGCTTTGTACCGCGCCGACGAGATCATCTCGAGCGTCCGGGTCATCCGGGCGATGCTGTCAATGGCCTTGCGGCGCAGGAAGATCTGACGGATCGATGCCATGTCTTACGGCCGCGTCTCCTTGTAGATGGTTTTGTACTCGTTGACACGGTCGGTGATTTTGCCCGCCAACTCATCGCTGAGCTTGCCGGTCTTGTTGATCTCCGCCACCAGGTCCGGATACCGGTCGTTGAGCCACCGCAGCATGTCCGTAGCAAAGCCGGCGACCGCCGTGACGGGGATGTCATCGAGCAGTCCGGATGAACCGGCCAGGATCGTGACGACCTCCTCGCCCACGGACAAGGGCGAGAACTGGGGCTGCTTGAGCAATTCCACCATGCGCTTGCCGCGCTCCAGTCGGCGCTGGGAGGCCGGGTCCAACTCGGTTCCGAGCCGGGCGAAATCCAGCAGCTCGTAGTAGGCCGCCAAGTCGAGACGCAGCCGGGCAGCTACCTTCTTCATGGCTTGAACCTGGGCATCTCCGCCGACGCGGCTGACGCTGACGCCGACGTCGATGGCCGGCCGCACGCCGGCATGGAAGAGGTCTCTCTGGAGGTAAATCTGGCCGTCCGTGATCGAGATGATGTTGGTCGGGATGTAGGACGAGACTTGGCCTTCGAGCGTCTCCACAATGGGCAGGGCTGTCAGCGAGCCGGCGCCGAGCTTGTCGGACAACTTGGCGCTGCGTTCGAGCAGTCGGCTGTGCAGGTAGAAGATGTCGCCCGGGTAGGCCTCTCGACCCGCCGGCCGCCGCAGCAGCAGGCTCAACTGCCGGTAGGCCACGGCGTGCTTGCTCAGGTCGTCGTAAACGCACAGCGTATCGCGGTGCTTATCGTACATGAAGTGCTCGGCCAGGGCGCAGCCGGCATAGGGCGCGATGTACTGCACCGGGGCGCTGTCGGCCGCCGTGGCGGCGATCACGATCGTGTAGTCCATCGCTTCGTGCCGCCGGAGGACGTCGATCACCTCCGCAATCGTGGAGTCCTTCTGGCCGATGGCCACGTAGACGCAGATGACGTCCTTGCCTTTTTGATTGATCATCGTATCCAGGGCGATGGCGGTCTTGCCGGTCTTGCGGTCGCCGATGATCAGCTCGCGTTGTCCGCGGCCGATGGGAATCATCGAATCGATGCTCTTGATGCCGGTCTGCAGGGGCTGGCGAACGGGCTGGCGCTGGGCGATTCCCGGGGCTTCGGATTCCAGCAGGCGGATGGCCTTGGTTGTAATCGCGGGGCCGCCGTCGAGCGGCTGGCACAGCGGTGTGACAATCCGGCCGATTACCTCGTCGCCTATGGGCACGGACATCAGACGTCCGGTCGACCGCACGTCGGAGCCTTCCCGGATCTTCGTATAATCGCCGTAGATCACGGCTGCGAGAGAGTCTTCCTCCAGATTGAAGACCTCGCCGATGATGTCGTTCTCGAACAGGAGCATCTCGCTGGCCATCGCGCCTTCCAGACCGTAGATGCGGGCGATGCCGTCGCCTACCTCCACGACCCGTCCCACCTTGACCACGGCGAGCTTGGCCTCGTATTGGGCGATCTCCTGTTTCAGAATCCCGGTGATTTCACTGATATCGATCTTCATAGGTCTTCTTGTACCTGTTTTCGGGGTTCGCTACCTGGCTGACGGTGCGCGTGAGTCTGCCGCGCACGGAGTTGTCCAGCATCTGATCGCCATGGCGGATGATGATGCCACCCAGAATGGACGGATCTACCTGCACCTCCAGATCGATTTTGGCACGCATGGCTTGGGCCAGATCCTGGGCGAGCTTGTCGATCTGGTCCTGGCCCAAGCTCTGGGCGACGGTCACCGTCACAGCTTCATAGCCCTGATACGCGCGATGCAGTTGCCGGAACCGGGCGATGATCCCCGGCAGAAGCGCCCCGCGACTGTGGTCGATCATCACGCACAGGAAATGGAGCGTGAGATCGTTCAGCTTGCCGGTGAGCACTTTGCGGATCACGTCCCGCTTGGTCTGCTCGGCAAAGTACGGGGAGGCGAGAAAGGCCTCCAGGTCGGGCTCCTGCGCCAAGAGGGCGGCAACCGCCTCCAGATCGGCCGCGACCGCCTCGACAGCTTGGGCCTCTTTCGCCAGGTCCAGCAGGCTGCGAGCGTAAATATCGGCGACGTGGGCGGCGGTGCCCGTACTCATCACAGGCCTCCGTCGTGCTTGATCCGGGTCACGGCCTCGTCGATCAGATGCTGATTATCCTGGGGGCTCAGCGCCCGGCCCAGCACCTCACTGCCCACCCGCAGGACGATGTCGCCCGTCTGCTTCCAGAGTTCCTCCACGGCGGTTGCCCGCGCGCTTTCGATCTCCTCATGGGCGCGACGCCGCATGGCCAGGACTTCCTCCCGGGTCTGCTCGATCGTCTGCTGATGGTGACGCTGGGCCTCCTGCGTGGCCTGCTGGATCGTATTCTGACCTTGCCGCTTGTAATCGTCGAGCATGCGCTCGGCTTTCTGACGCGAGTCCTCGGCGGTCTTCAGTTGCTGCACGATGTGGTTCTGCCGGGCGTCCAGGGCCCGGAGCAGGGGCTTCCAGGCGAAGATGCCGAGCACGACGGCCAGGGTCACGAAAGCCACCACCGTCCAGAAGGAATCGGCGAGCGATCCGCTGAAGAGGTTGGGTTGGGCTTCGCCTTCGGCGGCGTTCGCCGTGGCGCCGTGAGGTGCTTCTTCCGCCTTTAGGGGTATGCACCACAGGAGCAAAGCGACAGCGATGGCACAAAACAATGCAATCTTAGCCATGGCAGTCTACGCCGCACCACGAAGCCAGAACACCGCCAGGAAGCAGATCAGCAGCGCGAAGAACGTCACGCCTTCGATCAGCGCGGCGGCAATAATCATCGAGATGAAGATGCGGCCGCCGGCCTCCGGCTGGCGCGCGATGGAATCCACCGCTTTGCTGCCGATCATGGCGATGCCCAGACTGGCGCCGACGATGATGATGCCGCACGCGATCGTGGCGGCGAAGAGCGCCAAGGTGGGAGCGGCCGCACCACCGGCCGCGGCGAGAACAGAACTGATCATGTAGTTCATTTCCAAGCCTCCAGGAATTGATTATGGATTATTGATTATTGATGATTGTCAGGACGCCTTTCACTTTCTTCATTCATCCATTATCCATTATCAATAATCAATTACGTTAGTGCTCCGAGCTGGTGGCCAGCCCGATGTACAGCGTACAGAGAAACGCGAATATGTAAGCCTGAATGAAGGCCACCAGCAACTCCAAAAACGAAAGCGCCACACTCGCCAGCACGGAAATTATCGCCACGCCAAAGTTCTGGAAGACGAAGATCAGGCCGAGGACTGTGGCCAGAACCATGTGTCCGGCGACGATGTTCGCGAACAGACGGATCGCCAGGGTGAAGGGCCTGACGAACAGGGTCACCAGCTCCAGCGGATAGATCAGCGGCAGAAGCCACTTCGGACAGGGCGGTGCAAGGTGAGCCAGGTAGCCGAAGACGCCGTGCTGTCGAATCCCATAGACGTGGGTCATCACAAAGGAGATGACTCCGAGAGCGCCGGTGATGAAGATATTGGCGGTCGCGGGGCCGCCGAAGTGGGATTTCTGGCCGGTCACCAAGCTGATGATCTTGTCCGTGGGGATCATGGCGACGAGGTTGAGCGTCAGCACGAAAAAGAACACCGTCCACAGGAATCCAATGTACCGGTCGGTGTGGTGTCCGATAATAGGCCGGGCCATCTCTTCCCGCAGGAACACGCAAACGGATTCGACCAGGTTCTGGAGCCCGCGCGGCACCAGACGGGGCGAGTGGGTCGCCAAGGGAATGAACAAGAGCAGCAGCGCCGTCACCACCAAGACCATGAACGCGTGATTGCTGATGGCCAACTGCCAGGCTCCCAGGTGCAAGGTAAACACCGGCACCACGGTGACTGGCTCCAGCGGATTCAGCTCCGCCAACGTCGTAAGATGAGTTGCGATGGTTGTCACGTTATTTCCGACGTCACTGCCTGCGGCCGTACCGAGCCGCGAAAATGGAACGCGGCAAGTACAATGAGACGCCTTCGCGCAAACACTGCCTCGTTGGACGCACAGGTTGATTGAGGCCCCCGGCGCGATTCGTCGCGCGGGGGCTCTCTCAAACAAGGTGGATACACTACCATTCTCTTTGGGAGTGGGCAAGACCCTTGAATTGATTATTTATGATTTATGATTTGCAGCCGTTGGTTCCGGCGCCGCTGGCTGCGAAGGCAGAACCGCAAATCATAAATCGTAAATCATAAATCCATAGGTCTCACTTCTTATCCGCCGTCGCGCCGGGCCACGTGTCGGTCCGGAAGGGCGACGCCGGCAGATCCGCCTGGTTGTACAGGTTGCAGACGGGGTTGTCCGCCCAGGCATAGCGCACGGCCACCGGGTCGGTGACCTTCTCGCTGCTGACCACGATCTTGTCGCCTTCGATCCTCGCGTCAGCCCAGACGAATTTGTGGTCCGCGCCGGCAATGGCGAAGCCCTTGAGCGGCTCGCCGCCCTTGGCGACCAGACCGCCGCCCACGGGATCGAAACTCAGGACAATCTTGTTGTCCTTCTTCTCCATGGACCTGTAGAGCGGGCCGGAATGGACCACGTCTTTGCCGTAGGAATCGGCCAGCGCCCACAGGGCCAGGCGCTTGCCCACGTCCTGCTTGTTTACCGGGTGGATGTTCTTGGCGTCTCCGATGTCGACAATCACGGCCATACCGGTGTTGGGCAGCTCCAGCGTCATCAGTTGTGCCTCCCGCAGCTCCGCCCAGGTGCTGTCCCCCGGCTCCTCCTTGACATCCATGAAGTTGGCCAGTTGCACGAACAGGAACGCGAAGTCCTCCTGTCCTTCCTGCGCCCAGGCGTTCCACCAACTCTTGATCATGGTCGGGAACAGGTCGCGATACTGGTAGGCCCGGCCGGCATTCGACTCGCCCTGGTACCAGATCGCTCCCCGGATCGTGTAGGGGATCAGCGGGGCGATCATCGCGTTGTAGAGGCCGGAGGGGGAATTGGGGTTTTCCGGCCCCATGGGGGCGCCGGGCCTGGGCGGGGCCTGTTTGCCCTCGGCTCTCGCCTTCTTAGCGGCCTCCGGCCACTTGGCCATCGCCTCGTCATATTTGGCTTTGGCCTGGGGGTAGACAGCCAAGGCCTCCTTGTAGCGCTTCAGAAGGGGTTCGAGGTTGGGGTTCTCCTGTAGGGCCACGGGACTGGTCCATGCCTCGGCGGCCGTGCCGCCCCACGACGTATGGATCAGGCCGACGGGCTGCTTGAGCTCCTTGTACAACTCCCGGCCAAAGAAGTAGCCGGCGGCCGAGAAAATGCCGACGGTTTCGGGACTGCATTCTACCCACTTGCCCGCACAGTCGTCCTGGGGCTTCTCCGCCACCTTTCGGGTGACGGTGAAGAGCCGAATCTGCGGGTAGTTGGCGGCGGCGATCTCCTGCTTGGCGTTCGCGGCATCCTGGGTCGCCATTTGCATGTTGGATTGGCCCGAGCAAACCCAGACCTCGCCGGCCAGGATGTTCTTGACCGTAATCGTGTTTTTGCCCTTGAGCGTGATTTCGTAGGGCCCCCCGACGTCCGGCGCGCTCATCTGAAAGGACCACTTGCCGGCATCGTCCGCTTGGATCGTCCAATCCACCTTGCGCCAGCTCACGGCAACATTGATCTCCTCGTTCGGGTCGGCCCATCCCCACAGAGAGACTCGGCTTCCTGCCTGGAGGACCATGTTGTCGCTGATGACCGCCGGCAGACGAACGTTGGCCGGCGCGATCGCGCACCACGAGACGACGGCGAAACCAATGGTCAAGACAAGGCAACGGCGGGATGCGGCACTTCTGCAATTCATCTCTTGGCTCCTTTATGTGTCCTTGGGATCAGCCGCCGCGTGGGAAGCATCCTCAAGCGGCAAAAGACCCCCGGCCCCAGCGCAGCAAACTATCCCCATAGTATACCATCCTGGCTCGCGGCAGTAAATAGCGTGTGGCGAAATGTCCCGTGTTTGGGAGGGCGGGTCCCGAACCTGAGAAAGCCCAGATTCGTAACCTCCCCAGTTGGTGTGCCTTGGGGCCGGCGTGGGAATTTTCGTTTTGGGTCTTTACGGAAGCGCCTCACGGGGGTATAGTAGCCCCTTTGGAATCCATAGTCGGGTTCTCAATCGGGGTTCATCGTGTTCGGGAATCCGTCCCAGGGAGGTCTTGTGTATGGCGACTAGGAATAGATACGGCGTTTATGCGGTCACCGCCGCATTTGTGGCACTCGTCCTTGTTCTGGGCGCCCTGCAGGGATGCAGGCGGACGAAGACCCCGGCGACCGAAGCCGCGCCGACGGAGGGCGTCAAAGCGGTGCCGGCGGCTGCCAAAGAGACGCCCAAGAGCCCGATTGAGACGGCCGCCAGTCTGTTCCGCGAGCCGAAGGTCAGTATTCAGAACATCGTCAAGGCCGGGAAAGACCGGTGGACGCCCGCCTTCGAGCAGTGGTGGGACAAGCCCGCCCCCGATTTTACCCTCACGGATATCGAGGGCCAGACCCATAAGCTCAGTGATTATCGGGGCAAAGATGTCGTGGTCGTCTTCTGGGCGACCTGGGTCGGCGCCTGCAAGCTGGAGGTCCCGCATTTGAAGGAGCTGCGCAGCGCGTATTCCCAGGACAAGCTGGCCATCCTGGCGATTTCGAATGAGCCGGTCGCTCTGGTCAAGGCGTTCGCCGCCGAGCAGGGGGTGAACTACACGGTTCTGACGAGTTCGGGCAGTCTGCCGACGCCGTTCGATCAAGTCAAGCTTTGGCCCAGCAGCTTCTTTGTCGGTCCCGACGGCAGATTCAAGCTGGCGATCGAGGGGATGGTTCCGGCCGCCGACGGCAAGGCGATCGTCCAGACACAGTAGGCGGGAAATTGCCAAAAATCTGTCAGGTGGGGGTGGACAGCAGCGGGGCCGCCCGCTATACTGCATCGTTTGTTCGGATTTGAAGTTGGCAATAAAACGCAGAGGGCAACGCCATGGCACATAAAAAAGGACAAGGAGCTTCCAGGAACGGACGAGACAGCAACCCCCATTACCGGGGCGTGAAGATGTATGAAGGCCAGGTGGTCAAGGCCGGCGCGATCCTCGTCCGGCAGTGTGGCACGAAGTTCTTCGCGGGTGCCAACGTGGGCATGGGCAGAGACTTCACACTCTTCGCCGAGGCCGAGGGGAAAGTGCAGTTCCAGGGCCGGCGCGTCCACGTCCTCTGACCGGAACCGCCAGTAGGGTCTTGAGATTCGAAGGGATGGCCACGAACCATCCCTTTTTTCATAGGTGATCTTTGTTCGTTGACGAAGCGCAAATCCATGTCAAGGCCGGCGATGGCGGCAACGGTTGCGTCAGCTTCCGTCGGGAGAAGTTCGTGGCCAGAGGGGGGCCGGACGGCGGCGATGGCGGCCGGGGCGGGCACGTGTACTTCGAGGCCATGGCTGACAAGGACACGCTATTGGACTTCGCAGGCAAGCACCACTGGCATGCGGAAAATGCCAAGCACGGCCAGGGGAAGAACATGTACGGCGCCGACGGCAAGGACCTGGTCATCCCCGTGCCGGCGGGCACTCTGATCTACGATATCGACCTCGATCTTCTGCTCAAGGACCTCAACGAGGTTGGCATGAAGGTCCTGCTCTGCCGGGGGGGCAAAGGCGGCCGGGGCAACCGGGCCTTTGCGACCTCCACGAACCAAGCGCCGCGCGAGGCCGAGCCCGGCAAGCCGGGCCAGGAGCGGAACCTCCGGCTGGAACTCAAGCTGATCGCCGACGTGGGCTTGGTCGGTATGCCGAATGCCGGCAAGAGCACCTTGCTCGCCCGCTCGTCGTCGGCCCGGCCTAAGATCGCCGCCTACCCCTTCACCACGCTGGAGCCGGTTCTCGGCATCGTGGAGTTGAGCGGCTTCCGCCGCTTCCTGATGGCGGACATCCCGGGCCTGATCGAGGGCGCCAGCAAGGGGGCCGGCTTGGGCCACGATTTCCTCCGCCACATCGAGCGAACCAAGATCATCGTCCACATTCTGGACATCATGCCGACGGACGGCTCCGATCCCGTCGCCAATTATCACGCCATTCGCAACGAACTGGCCGAACACAGCCGAGCCTTGGCCGAAAAGGAAGAGATCATCGTGGCCAACAAGATGGACCTCGACCCGGACGGCGCCCGCATCGCAGACCTGCGCCAGAGGCTCAGTCAAGACATCGTCCCCATTTCCGCCGCCACCGGCCAAGGCATCAGGGAGCTCACCGAGCTGCTCTGGCAAAGGATCAAAGCCGCGAAGGTCACCACGTGAGTTTCGGCATCGGTGCATCCATCGGAACAGGCTTGAGGACGGGAATCAAAGCGATTACAATGGAGTTGATACGGCACGGCAGGAGCAGATATGGCGACGCAGATGGCAGGCACAGATGCAATCCGAGAGTGTCGAGTGATTCTTGAGAGACACTACGGCTCGCAGTTCAAGGGCTTGGTCTTGTACGGGTCCATGGCGCGCGACCAAGCGGAAGTCGGCAGCGATATCGACCTCCTTGTCTTGCTGGATGAACCGTTTGACTACTTCCAAGAGCTTCGCCGCATCATCGACCTGTTGTACCCGGTGCAACTCGATACGGATCGACTCATTTCGGCTAAGCCCGCGCCGGTCACTGAGTTCGAGGTTGGCAGCATTCAACTCTATCGCAACGCCAAACGGGAAGGGATACGGGTGTGATGGCGGGATCTGACCGCGAAATAGCCGCCAATCTCGAACGGGCGGAACAATCGCTCGAAGCCGCGAGAGAGTTGGTGACGAGAGGTTACTATGACTTTGCGGCCTCGCGAGCGTACTATGTGGCGTTTTATGCCTCGACGGCCGCGCTATTGAAGGAAGGACTGGAGTTCAGTAAGCACAGCGGCGTTCTCGCATCCGTACATCAACGTCTGGTCAAGACCGGCAAGCTGGACCGGGAGCAGGGCAAGGAGTTGAACTGGCTTTTTGAGTTGCGCAATGTCGGAGACTACGGAGTGACAGCCCACGTGTCGCGGCAAGACGCCGAAAGAGCCATTCGTGTAGCAGAGAGCTTCCTTCGCGTCATCCAGTCTTTGCTTCGAGAAGGTTGATGGCCCGCGTTCAAGTTGACAATCGGCACGAAAGAGGGTAGAAAAGCTGCCACACGGGTCCAAGGGTGCACAAGAGAGCTTCCCTCCGCGTAAAGAACAAGGAATTGCCTCAGGATAGTTGCGGCGGAGGCGAGAGTTTCAGCCTTTGGAGTTCGGATAACGAGATATGAACATCATCGCGGTAGATATCGGCAATACGAACATCGCCGTCGGGCTCTTTCTCGACGGTACGGAGGGTTTCATCCGTTCGATTCCGGGAGAGGCCGAGCCGCAGTTGCGGGACTGCCTGATCGACTCCTGGCGGAAGATTCCCGTCCTGGAAGGCTCAAAAGAAAAGAAGCGAAACGGTGTCATCGTCATCAGCAGCGTCAAGCCCGTGTGGACGGATCTGGTCCGGCGGATTGCCCAGGAGGACCTCGGCGAAGAAATCCGCGTCGTCGGCGCGGACATCCCGCTGCCGATCGCGGTCTGGCTTGATGATCCCAAGAAGGTCGGCACGGACCGTGTGGTGGCCGCGGCGGCGGCGTTCGACGTGGTCGAAGACGCGGTGGTCGTGGCGGATTTTGGCACGGCGGTGACGATTGACCTCGTCGATGAGCATGGTGTTTTCCAGGGCGGCGTGATCTGCCCCGGTTTCGAAATCAGTGCCCAGGCCCTGAAGGATCATACGGCTCTGTTGCCGAAGGTGAACGTCCATCGGCCGAGCGGCCCCTACGGCAAGAACACCGCCGACGCGATCAACTGCGGCCTGTACTACTCGATCATCGGGGCGCTGGAGGAGATTGTCCGCCGGTACGCGGAGGGGATCGGCCGCTGGCCGCAGACGATCATCACCGGCTCCGGCGCCGAGATCATCAAGGAGGACTGCCCCTTCGTGGACAACTACGTCCCGCACCTGGTCGTCAGAGGCATCGTCCTGGCCTACATGAAGTCCGTCGAGGAAAAGAGCGAGGAACTGATCTAAAGGCATCGAAGGTGCCCACGAGACCTGAATCAGATCTGTTTATCACACGGCACGCCAAAACGATCCGCTTGGTTTCGTTCGGAGTTTTCTTGTTGGCTGTGATCGTGTTCGTGCTCTACCCTTGGGCTTGTGCGTTCTCGCGTGCCCTGGCGACCGACGGTCCCATCAGGCAAGGTGAGCTTCGATTCGCGTGGTCACAGTTCCTTGAAGGCATGGCGATCGCTTTCGCGGGGGGCGGCGCAATAATTGGCATATTTCCGGTCTTTCAGAGGAGCATTACGCGATTCAAGAGAATCATTCTCTTTGTCTTATGTCTATTGCCAATGACGTTCACCTTATTGAGTTCGGTAGCTGCTTCTTCCGGATTTGGTTGGCCGGTCATCAAATTGGGGCTTACCGTTTCCTCCGCCTGTTGGATCATCAACGGTCCCGCCATACTCACGGGCCGGCCCTTTCTTCAATTTGTCTGGCGCGTCAGTCGCACGCTGCATCTCACGTCAAGCGAGTATGCCGAATGGCGGTAAGGGCACTATGGCTGTCGTTGCGGCGGTGATGACCGGTCCGGGGATGGGGGCCATTGCCACAGTCCAACTGTGCGGCGACGCGGCAGAGGATGTCCTGCGAAAGGTCTTTCGGAGGAAGGGCGATAGACCGTTCGATTTGAACGAGAGTCGAGTCTTGCTCGGTTGCATTGTCGAGGCGGGCGAGAGCGTCGATGAAATCACCCTCGGTTGTGAAGGCCCTGGCAACTTCGCCCTCCATTGCCACGGCAATCCGCTGATCGTTGCGAGAATCATGGAGCTACTGCGGCGTCACGGCGCGCAGGCCGTGCCGGCGGAGCAGTTGCTTGCTGGGATATGGGCGCGCCAAAAGATGCACGATGCCATCAGCATCGAGGCGAAACTGGCGTTGGCTGCCGTCAAGACAATCGAAGGGGCCGCGATCATCGTCAATCAGGTCAAGGCTGGTTTATCGGAGAAGATCAGGCAATGGCAGGATCAACTTGATTCGATGCCTCTGGAAAGGATTGCCACCGAGGCTCAGGACATCTTGGAACACAGTGAGCCGGCCCACCTGATCATCTCCGGCTGCTCCATTGCCCTGGTCGGTCCACCTAATACGGGCAAGAGCACCTTGCTCAACACCCTGGCCGGCCGTGAGAAAGCGGTTGTCTCGGACATCCGGGGCACGACCCGCGACTGGGTCTCGGCCGAGATCCACATCCCACCCTTAGCCGCCACGATTATCGACACGGCGGGTCTCGACGCCACGATGGCCGCACCAAGCAGCCTCGATCAAGCCGCCCAACACAAGACCGCTGCGATTGTGGAGCGTGCCGATCTGGTCCTGTTGGTTCTGGATCTCAGCCAATCTGTCGAGCAGCTCTCCGAGTCTGTTGTCCAGCCGCTTGTCGGCAGAAGGGTGGTCACGGTCCTTAACAAGGCCGATCTGCCACCACGCCTCGATAGCGCACGTGTGCCCGATACGCTAGGACCGACGGTGCGGATCAGCGCCAAACAGGGCCGCGGCATCGACGATCTGATCTGCACCGTTCACTACGTCTGCGGCGTAGTGGATTTCGACCCGCCCACCCCCGTGGTGTTCACCGATCGGCAAATGCACTTGTTGAAGGCGCTCCGGCACAGTGACTCCGAGGCCAATGTCCGTTCGATCCTCTCCGACTTGCTGGGACCACCGGGGGCTCTTCGCTCGCCTTGACGCCGACCCTCACGTCGCACGTTCCTTCGAGGCCAGGCGCGCGATCTCATGTCCCGATGTCTCTCGGATCATGTAGACTTCTGCCGTTTGCCTCGCGGTCTCCGAATTCGTTTCTCCAAGGCGGTCGATTCCTATTCAGAAGCGGCCTAAGCTGGCTGTAAAGCTGGTTTTCTACACATCATGGGCAGCCACATCCCTTGACCCAGCCGATGTACAACTCCTTGGGATTGACTCTCTTATCTTTACAGTATCTATGCAACGTCTGCCCACCTGAGTGATGGCCGGTCTCCGTGCCAAAGAAACCGAACATATCGGCAATCAAGGCACCAACTCGAGTGCGAAAGCGCATTGACCTGCCTGTATTGCTTCCTGCATAAAGGGGGCTACAATCGGTCGCGGGCCGATTAGTCCATGGGTCTTTCGAGACCAAGTACACCGACTTGCCTTCTGGTGGTCGAGGATGAGAAACTGCGAGAAAGCTGTCCAGCAGTTGATCGACTGTGTAAGGCCCTGTCCACTTCATGTGCTGACCTCTTCGGAGTGCCCGGTTGAGGATTTGGCCAGACACTCTACCACCTCTTGAACGTCTTGGCCTGCATCGATCCGGATATCGGTATCGACGATGGTCAGGATGCTCACCGGCCTCGCTCCCACTGACACTGACGCAAGTTCCGCACCCATGCCGTGCCGTCCTGCATATCTTTGCGGCCTCGCCACATGCCGATAAACGGTTCGTCGGTCAACTTGATGCGTCTTGTGCGCGTGCCGGCCGGGGAGGACCGATATCGAGTCTTGAGAAAGGCCAAGAAGTCGATGACTTCCTTTTGTGCTTCCGGCGGCAGCGATGCCATTTCACGAGCGATTTTCGCAGCATCCATTTTTGACCTCACAAGACGATCCTTCTCCCATCTATCAGAAGTATACCCGATGGTTATCATCGGATCAAAAGGATTCCCGGTCTTAACACGGCCCAATGTGGGAAGAAGATTTGCGATGGGCTTTAGTTGGTCGGGGCGGTTGTGAAATAGGCCGGGGCTTGTATAATCAATTTTTATGGCCCAACCGATGGAAAACCTGAGTCCGGCGATGCGGCAGTATCGGCATTTCAAGACCAAGCACCCGGACTGCATCCTGTTTTTCCGCATGGGCGACTTCTATGAGACCTTCTATGAAGACGCCAAGACCTGCTCGAAGGTGCTTGGACTGACGCTGACCAGCCGGGATAAGGGCAGCGAGAATCCCGTGCCGCTGGCGGGCGTGCCGTACCATGCCATCGATGGCTACCTCAAGAAGATGTTGCAGGCGGGCTATCGCGTCGCCGTGTGCGAGCAGGTGGAAGACCCGAAGACGGCCAAAGGGGTCGTCAAACGCGACATTGTCCGCATCGTCACCCCCGGCACGCTCACGGACGACATGCTCCTCGAAGGTAAGAAGGACAATTTTCTCTGTGCGATCGATCTCGATGTCAAAGGTCATGCGGCGCTAAGCTGGGTGGATATCTCGACGGGGCATTTCTTCGTGCAGCGGGTCGTGGAGAAGGAATTGCTCAACGAATTGCAGCGACTCGCGCCCGCCGAGTGTCTGTTGGCGGACCGCCGGGGCGAGTTGTTCGAAGTGGAGACCCGCCGGCTCGCGAACGATATCGGCCGGTTGACTCGTGCGATCATCACGGAGCGGCCGAGTTGGTACTTCGATCCCTACCAGGCGCAGCAGCGGCTGCTCAAGCATTTTGGCACCGCGACGCTGGAGGGGTTCGGCTTCAGTGATGGCGACCAGGACCTCATCCCGCCCGCCGGGGCCATTCTCGAATACCTCAGCGAGACGCAAAAGACCACGCTCGGGCACATTCAGAGCCTGCGGAAGATCGGCCGCAAAGAATACCTGCAAATCGATCCGGTCTCTCTGCGCAGCCTGGAGATTCTCCAGACGATCCGTGCGGAGAGTCGCAAGGGCTCCCTGCTGGCCTGCCTGGATGAGACGCTGACCGGCATGGGCGGCCGGATGTTCCGCAACTGGCTGTGCATGCCCCTGTGCGACGTGGCCTCCATCGAATTGCGGCAGGACGCCGTGCAGGAGTTGAAGGAGAACCTGCCGACGTTGACGGCGATCCGCGAGCTGTTGTCCAACACCGCCGATACGGAGCGAATCGCCGCCCGCATCAGCACGCTCCGCGCGAGCCCCCGCGATCTTCTCGGCTTGGCCCGCACCCTGCGCCAGGTCCCCAAGCTGCGCGAGTTGTTAGGCGGTCTACAGGCGAATCTGAATGCTCAGCTTGCCCAACAGTGCGACAGCATGGACGAGTTGGCCGGTCTGCTGGAATCGGCGGTCGAGCCGGATTGTCCCACGCACCTCCGCGAGGGCGGCGTCATCCGCACCGGCTTCTCACAGGAGTTGGACCGGCTGCGGTCGATCTCCACGGACGGCCAAAGCTGGCTGCGCAATTACCAGAAGCAGGAGGCCCAGCGGACCGGCATCGCCAACTTGAAGGTCGGCTTCAACAAGGTCTTCGGCTACTACATCGAAATCACGAACGCTTCGGCGGACAAGGTCCCGGCCGACTACATCCGTAAGCAAACCGTCAAGAACGCCGAGCGGTACATCACGGAGGAACTTAAGAACTACGAGAATGAAGTGCTCACCGCCGAGGAGCGGGCTGTGGAATTGGAGCAGCGGCTGTTCGAAGACCTGCGGGCGGAATCGGCCAAGTACATTCCGCGTTTGCAGCGGCTCGCCGAGACGGTCGCTCAATGTGACTGCCTGGCCTGTCTCGCCTATATCGCCGGTCGCCGCAACTACAACCGGCCGAAGGTTACCGACGACGGCAAGCTGGTCATTCGCGAAGGCAAGCACCCGGTCCTGGCGGAGATGCTCGGGGCCGAATTCGTACCGAACGACGTCGAGTTGGGCGGCGGATTAGGTGATATCTCCGTAATTACTGGCCCAAACATGAGCGGCAAGAGCACCTATATCCGTCAGATCGCCTTGCTCGTGCTGATGGCGCAGGCCGGCTCGTTCATCCCCGCCAAGGAGGCCGAGATAGGGCTGGTAGACCGGATCTTCACCCGTGTCGGGGCGTCGGATGAGCTGGTGCGAGGCCAGTCCACGTTCATGGTCGAGATGACCGAGACAGCCAATATCATCAACAACGCCTCTGCCAAATCGCTCGTGATTCTGGACGAAGTCGGCCGGGGCACGAGCACCTATGACGGCCTGGCACTGGCTTGGGCGATCACGGAACACCTCGCCACGCGTCTGAAGTGCCGGACGCTGTTCGCCACGCACTATCACGAGCTGACCGAGCTGGCGGAACTCTTCCACAATATCCGCAACTGCAACGTGGCGGTCCGCGAGTGGATGGACGAGGTGGTTTTCCTGCATCGCATCCTGCCGGGCGGCACGGACAAGAGCTACGGCATTCACGTCGCCAAACTGGCCGGCCTTCCGAAGCCCATCCTCACCCGCTCCAACGAAATCCTTGAGGAACTCGAATCTGCCTTCGCCAAGGAGGCGACAGGGGATCGTCTCGCGAAGCACAAGACCAAGGAGCCCGACGGCGACGCCTTATTCGTCCAGAAGCACAAATCCGTCCTCGACAGGCTCGCAACGACCGACGTGAACAACCTCACCCCCATCGAGGCCATCAACCTCCTGAGCCAAATCAAACGTGAAATCGCCGACGCGTGATCCTTGTAAATTCGGAACCGGATTCCTAAAATACAAGGATGGTCAGCGATGAGACACTGAACGAGGTAAGGCGCCGGCTGGTGGACGGTTTTCACCCCGACAAGATCATCCTCTTTGGTTCCCAGGCCAGAGGCACGGCCGATGACCGGAGTGATGTGGATATTCTCGTGGTGTGCGAAGTCCCCGATGGCCGCCGAGCGCTGACGTTGGCGATGGACAGGGCTCTGTGGGGTCTGAGATTGGCCAGGGATATCGTCGTTCTGACGCCGGAAGAATACGAGCGAGATCGGCAAATCCCTGGAACCATCGCCCGGCCTGCCTCACTGGAAGGGAGAGTCCTCTATGAGAGCGCCAGATGAGGAGGTCCAGCGCAAAGTCTGGTTGTGGCTTCTCGCGAATCCGTGGGCAGCTACTCAACTCCAAGCCGAAATAGGCAAGGCGTCCCCGGACATTACCGGAATTCACATGTCCCCGCATACCAATTTATGACATAGATACATGCGATATGAGTCTCTATGTGTGCCTTGTCAATACAGGGGGTTCCAGTCCACGGTTTCGACTTCTGGTGGCTGAAAGTCCGGATTGGAGTAAAATCTGCGACATTTGTTGAAGTGACACCTCCAGCCGTCCGGTGACTCGGACAGGGGAGATACCCTTCCTTCAAGGAGGCAGTTTGTGCAGACGGCTTCCCGCGTCACCTTGTGTCTGTAAATCCCTGTTCTCTTGTCAAATTCGTATTCTGATCGATCGACCGATTGACTGCGAGCGGAAGTTATGTCTCGTTGCGCATGCGGCCTCTTGTTTCCGCCCGACCCAAGTGACGGGGCATTGGCTGATTCCCGCACGGGGGCAGGAAGAGTGTGGACAAGAGCGTGCGCATCGAACTCAGGGGGCTCCACGCCTGCCGATTTCGCGAGGAGGGAGACAAGCTGGTACAAATCCCTCTGATCACATAAAGAATAGGCCTGCAGAGCGGCAAGTGGCTGTGGCAACTTCCCTGGGTCCATACCGCCATGACACAATGGGATGACCCGCTTGCCAGCCATCCATGCTCCGCCAGCTTCGAAGTTGACCCACGGTTGTCGTACCGATCCGTCGCTGCAGAGAACAAGGACGGTATGCGATTCTTTCAACGCTGCCTCTATCTTGTCTAGCCATCGATCGCCCCCAACAATGTCATTTCCATCGGACGAGACAAAGAACTCAACCGACCCCTGGAACAGTCCTCCGATCTTGTTCTTGATCCATACCGCGATCTCTGACTCGCTTGCGACATGACTTATGAACACGCTCGCTGTCATGCTACCACTCCCGCATAGTCATGCGTTTCAATGTCTATGCCGATACTGTGCCTCCATGAGAGGCAGTCCCGGAGGACAGTTACCCTTGTTGTCCAGACTTGCATCCACCATTAGCCCGCAGATGTCCCGCCTTCCCCGATCTCAGTAGTAGGATCACGAAGGCGAACATCTCGAAGGATCGACATTCTATCACGGGGCCACGCCAACATGTACTATCCAACATTCACGGAGATTGTCCCCAGGTCGGCGGCGCCGTCCCAGCTCAGCAGAATACTCTTTTCGTAGTCACGTCCAGTGGCATAAATCTCCAGCGGACGGTATGCCACCTCTCGCCCATCGAACAACCGCGAGGGGAATCCCGACATCGAGAGGATCAGCTCATAGCCGCAAATCCATAATCCCATTCCGGCTAATTGGCCACCTCCTGCTATCATTTGCAGTTCCAATCCACGTGGCCCCTTAAAGCGATGCCCAGGAGATCTACAAACGTAGAGTCCTTGCCCAGCATGGAACTCCGC
>Ga0315289_10001126_pt1 | contig 41780 bp, 38 predicted proteins | sample YL17G11_40_MG_FD_203452 | JGI IMG/M metagenome (GOLD analysis project Ga0315289, IMG submission 203452) | Sediment microbial communities from Yellowstone Lake, YNP, Wyoming, USA - YL17G11_40 | ecosystem: Environmental > Aquatic > Freshwater > Lake > Sediment | place: USA: Wyoming | collected... | reverse complement strand
ATACGTCAACCGGTACGGGTTCGAGGCGTACATTTGAGAGACCTATGGTTCGCAACTGCTCTGCAAGGTACTCGGCAGCTGCGTTGTCAGCGGATGTTCCGGCCCAGCGGAAGCCGAGAAGCGGCGAGGTGCCGAGGCTGTTGAGGTAGGACTCTGCGCTCTGTGGATAACCCTGAGCGAACAGTTGGTCGATGGCCTTCTCAAACGTTGGGGCTGCAAGCGTGACACCCTGCGACAGCAGGGTCAGCGAACACAAGAGAAGCAAGAGGGTGAGAGCGTTTTTCGTCTTCATAGATACCTCCATCCATCTGAAGTTGCACAACTCTAACACATTGTGATACTAAGATAAACGGACTTCTGACAACAGACTGGCTGGAGAAGAGGGGCGCAACCCAACACCGCATTGTACCCTATGCGCCCTGCGCGTGTGAACGTGATCGTTCAACCCTTCTGTGCTGTCACATAGTATATTTCATAGGTAAGGGATAAGCCGGAAGGGGTCTTGAAATTATCCTCGTAAAAGATGTTCATCCAGTGAAAGAGCTCCTTCCTCCCCAGGCCTCTCGGTGCCTCCTGGGATACATTCTGGGCACCTATTGCCTTCAGCGTAGAAAAAATCGATTTTATGTCTGGATGATACTCCTGTTTTATACTCCTTGAGATGTGGATATTGATAAACCCGCTCTGCTCCATCATTGGAAGGAGAGATGATTCTTCCAAGAATTCATGGAAGTGCGGTGGATGACCATTGCCAGATTTGTTTTGTGCGTTACAATAAGATGATTTAAGCTCAAACAAGGTATCCTTTCCAAAAAGGGTAAAGGCGAAATAGCCTCCAGGTCTCAAGATCCGGTAGACCTCTTTAAATGAGGAGCTTAGGTTGTCCAGCCACTGGTAGGTGAGGCTGGATACCACCAAGTCAAACTGGTGATCCCTGAAAGGGAGGATTTCTCCGTCAGCTACCATAAAATGGAGGCCCGTTGCGTTGGCCTCCCTGCTTTTCTCTTCAGCCCTTGTTGCCATGGCCAGGGCAATATCACAACCGAAAATTCCTGCAAGGGGAAAGAGCCTGGAGATGTGCAGGGCGACGGTACCTGTTCCGCTGCCAATATCCAGAACCTGAGCGGAGATTATGGGGAGCTCTTTAACAAGGGCTACCAGTTCTTCACCGACCACAGTCTGTGTCTTTGCATACTCGTCGTAGGTTGAAGCACTACGATTGAAGGCTTTTTTGAGCCTGGATTTATCTATCATAGAGAGTGGAGGAATTCCGTTAACTCTTTGTTAAATTGGAGGGGACTGGTCAGGAAGGGTGCATGACCGCATCCCTGCATCATAATGAGCTTTGCATTCGTGAGACTTTCCTTGAGGAAGAGGGCAGCACCAGGAAAGCAAATCTGGTCTTTTTCACCGTGGATGATCAATGCGGGCAGAGAAATGTTCTCCACCGAATTCCTCAGGTCCTCTTCCATCAAGGAAGAAAGAGAGTCTGCTGCAGTCTCCTTTGATACATTTATTTCATCGTTGAGGGTCTTTTTTATGGCATCGATAATGTCTGACCTTTCTTCTTCCGGAGAGAGGATCAAATCCCGGAACATCTTAATGGCCTTCAGGTGGTCTCTCGTCACCTGTGACCTTAACCTTTTCACCACGCTCAGAGGCAGGGCATGAGCAAAGCCTTCTCTCTGGATCAGTGAAGGGGTGGCACTGACTAAGATGAGAGATTTTAACCTTTCAGGACAGAGAGAGAAAAGCCTGATGGCAATGAGGCCACCCATGGACCATCCAACGACACTTACCTCGTTAAGTTCAAGCCTTTTTAAGATGTGATCCAGGTCAGAGGCGAACTGCTGAAGTGTTGGCCTCTCTTTTCCCGTCTCTGATTTTCCATGCCCTCTTAAATCTACTCCTACCACCTGAAATTGGTCTTGAAGACAGTCTCTTTGACCATTGAAGATCCTGGAATTGAATGACCAACCATGGATAAAGAAGATAGGGTTACCCTTACCTGAAGATTCATAGTAAAGGCTGATTCCATCACATAAGGAGCAGAAAGGCATATCAGATCACCGCATAGAGGTAGGGTTCGAGGATTCGAGGGTTCAAGAAAAATATCAAATGCCAAAATCCAAATTTCAAATTTGACATTTGAGCTTGGTTATTTGGATTTTGTTCCATTGCCTTGCCCCCTTTATATTACCCCAAGTCTATGACCAATTTTTTCGAGAGCACATAATGCTACTTCTAATTCTTCAACGGTGTGGGTAGCCATGAGGGCAATCCGTAAGCGGGACGTACCTTCAGGTACTGCTGGCGGGCGGATGGCCTGGATCCATACCCCCTCATCAAAAAGCATATCTGACATCTTCACTGTCAGGTGTGGATCTCCGATCCTGATAGGAATTATGGGGGTTTCTGTTTTGGTTATCTGGAAACCGAGGGCTTGAACCCTTGGCTTGAAAAACCTGACATTCTCCCAGAGCCTTTCCTTCAACTCTGGCTCCTCCTCAATCACCTCTAAAGCAGCAATGCTCGATGCCAACACTACTGGGGGCAGGGCAGTAGTGAAGATAAAACTCCTTGCCGTATTGATCAGATAATCTTTGAATTCATGATCTCCTGCGATGTAGGCACCGAATCCTCCTAAAGCCTTGCTCAAAGTACCCATCTGGATGTCAACCTTTCCATCCAGTCCAAAATGTTCCACGCTGCCGCTTCCTCTCTTCCCGAGGACACCGGTGGCATGGGCATCATCCACCATCACCAGTGCTGAATAACGCTCAGCTATACGGACAAGGTCAGGCAGTGGTGCGATATCACCTTCCATACTGAAGACCCCATCAGTTACAATCAGCCTCTCCCGTCCCTTCTTTTTCCTTATCAATCTTTCGAGATTGTCCGTATCCCGGTGGCGAAAAATAATAACCTCTGCCCGGCTCATCCTGCAGGCATCGATGATACTTGCATGATTCAGCTCATCACTGAAGATCACATCCCCCTCCTGCATGAGGGAAGGGATAACGCCCAAATTAGCCATATAACCAGAGTTGAAAACCAGCGCTGAAGGGGTGTTCTTGAAACAGGCCAGCTTCTCTTCAAGCTCTTCATAGAGGTTGAAATTCCCCGAAACCAGGCGGGATGCGCCTGAACCGCAACCATAGTGCTCCACAATCTTCAGCACCTTCTCCTTCAATCGGGGATGGGAGGTAAGACCTAAGTAGTTGTTGGAGGAGAATTGGATTACCTCTCTTCCCTCAACTCTTACTCGGTGCGACTGTTCCCCTTCTAATACCCTGAGTTTACGGTAAAGCCCTTTTTGCTTGAGTTCATCTATTGCGCGTTGGATGGATCTTAAGTAATCCTCTTTCAATGTAATACCCTATTGTCAACTCAGATCAGCGATAAAGTTTACCATTGAGCAAAAATTTTTTAATGGGGACTCACCCGGATTATTCCCATCCTTGGATCAACCCTTTCCACCCTTACCGTGACTCCATCTCCGGGCTGGAGTTCCTTGCTCAGGATAGAGACACCCACCTCAAGCAGATAATCTGTTAAAAGAAGGAGATAGCCTTTGGGATTTCTTTCTAAAACCATAGCAGTTACGTCTTGACCAACTATCCCTTCTAAATATCTCAAGAGCCAGTATCGAACCCTCTGCTGTTCAACCATTTTAATCCGGTTCTGGCTAATTTCAAGGTCTGCAATGATCCTCCTCAGTTCCTCCTCATTGTATTCGAGTTGGGTACCGTTGAGAACAGACTTTAACTGTCTCTGCACCACCAAGTCCATATACCTACGGATAGGTGAGGTGACGGTGGTATAGCAATCCAGTCCCAAGGCACTATGGGGATGAGGGAATATTCCTATTTCTGCCCGGCTCAAAAAACGCTTCTGGCGGTAATTGAAAAGGAGCTGGGGAACATCAGTATTATCTACAAACTCCCTCGGTTCAAGCTGAGAACGGTAGATAGTTGGCAACCCCCTCTCCTTAAAAAAGCTGGCTGAGAGCCAGTTAGCGAGGATCATGAATTCAGAGACAATGAGCTGGCTTGACGTTTCTTTCTCCCTCTTTTCAATGATAATGTTTTTGCCCTGATTCACCCTGATCCAGATTTCGGGGATGGAGAGGATTAATGCACCCTGTACAATCCTCTTTTTTCTTATCCCCTGGCTTAATTCAAAGAGAAGGTTAAACCTCTCGTCTTTCCCTATCGCCCTATCAACCTCAGTATAGGTAAGTCGCTCCTTAATCTGTATAATGCTCGGGACTATCTCAAAACTCAACAAATTCCCATCGCGGTCAAGATCAGTGAGAATACTTAAGGCTGGTCTTTCTCTCTCTGCTACCAGGCTGCAGAGATCCTCGGAAAGGACAAGGGGAATCATGGAGATTTTCCCCTCGGGAAGATAAATCGATTCCCCTCTTTCAAATGCCTCTTCATTGATCAGGCTATCAACTGGCAGAATCTCAGCCACATCAGTAATGTGGATACCAACCCTGAAACTACCATTTCCTCTCATTTCTAAACTCAGGGCATCGTCCAACTCCCGGCTGTTCTCATAATCAATGGAAAAACAGGGGAGTGAGGTCATATCCCTTCTCTTATTCCTCCATCCTCCCAAGCTGCACTGGGAGCAGACTCTCTCCACCTCCGAAGCTATCTCATTTGGCCATTCCATTGGTATCTGATACCGGTAGAGGAGCAGGTTTTCGTCCTCATCCCATAGACCCATCTTCACCATGAGTTTGAACGCTGCATCAGGCTGGTTAAGTTTTGCCCGGTTTAACAGTTCCTTGGTTTTGGAATAGTTAGGGCCTTCGTCTCCGTAGATTGCCATCTCTTTTAAGTATTCAATATACTCATCTTTCCTTGCCGGGCTCTTTACCTCCTTACCTTCCCAGATTGCCTTGAGCCATTCACTTCCCTCGCGCACCATCTCCTCCCTCTCTATTTCCCTCTGGATCTTGAGGATGTTTTGTTCGACCTGGAATGGGGTATAGGGGGAGAACTTATCCTTTTGGAGTTTGAAATAGATCCTGTCCTCAAAAAGTGCTCGAAGGACTGCACCCTCCTGATCAAAGGATGACCCTCTCCCAAAGACCACCTCAGATAAATAGGCAATGGAGAATGATTCACTGTCATCCTTAACCATTTCCCAGAGTTCTCGGGGGTAAACTCCACTCTTCAAGCTTTCTTGCTTCTCCACTGCCCTCTTAATCGTCTCCATCAACATTACCCTGGGTTCAGTGAGATTGAGGGTATAGGGCGACTTCAAGAGGATACGTTGAGAACTCAGGTTGATCTCCCGCTCTGTCTCAGTTAGGCAGTGCAGGCGATCCTTCTTCACCTCCAGGCAGATAGCTGAAAAGATTCTCTTATTTTCAATAAATTCAACGATTCTTCCTGGTTCCATTTCAATTGCCTTATAGCAAAGATAGTAATTATCGGGAGAATTGGCAAGCGAATTTTGCAGGCAGGTAAGCGAACGACGGGAGATTTGTCAAAGCTTAAGGAAGCTGCAACTTGAGAGGGTGACTGTTAGGCTAATCCAAAAGAGGAGTAATCACGCATGTAAGTTTCTTACTTGAGGATCTCTTTAATGGTGGTTAAGAGTTCGTTAATATCCGATGATTTCACGACATAAGCATCAGAGCTCCAACTTCTGAGGTCTTGTTTGTACTCTTCATAGGCGGTGCAGAGAATCACCGGTATGTCTCGAGACTTCTCTCGAATTAGTTTAAGGATATCAAGACCATCGAGACCAACCATGCGGATATCCAGGGTGATAAGGTCTGGATTGCAGTTATCGAACTTCTCTAACCCTTCTTGTCCATTAGAGGCGAGGATTACTTCATAGCCTTTGTCTTTTAACTCCTCTTGATAGAGCAAACGAATGTTTTCTTCATCGTCGATAACCAGGATTTTTTTCGTCTTCCTCTTCCTTTTTCTTATCATTTTTCACCTCATTTCTCATGTGTCCTATGGGTATTCCATTTTTTTAAAGGGTAGCCGTATGGTAAAGGTTACCCCTCTTTCGAGATTGTTCCGGGCCTCAATGTTCCACTTATGGTAGGAGATAATCTTCTGAACGATGGAAAGCCCCAATCCCACCCCCTTATCCCGGGTGGTGAAGAAGGGATTGAAAATATTGTTCAGGATCTCAGGCGGTATTCCCTTACCGGTATCACCAACCTCAATGATAACGGAATTGTCTTGCCAAGCCGGATAGCTCTTTAACGTGAGGATTCCCCCTTCTTCCATAGTCTCAGTAGCGTTGGAAAAGAGATTGATAAAGACCTGCTTGATCTGCTGGGAATCACAGTAAACCAGAGGAAGATCAGGAGATAGATCTTTTATAACCTGGATCCCATTATCCTTTAAGTTCTCTGAGATGAGGGCTAAGGTGTTCTCCAGAATTTGATTGAGATTATTTTCCTTAAAATCAAGCTTGGGTTCTTTGGGGAAGATAAGGATATCGGTTAGGGTTCTCTCGAGTCTCTCAACCTCTTTTACAATGATCTTGGAGTAACTTTTTTCCGTGGGGGTAGTGGAACTTTTCTCCAGTCTTCGTGCAAAACCACCAATGGCCACGAGGGGATTTTTAATTTCATGGACTACAACGGAGGACATCATACCGAGGGTAGCAAACCTTTCGTTCTGGATCAGTTTCTCTTGAGCGACCCGTAATTCCTCGTTCATCACCCCCAGATTTTCATAGAGACGGGAGTTTTCAATCGCAAGTCCGGCCTGATTAGTCAGCATAGTGAGGAGCTTCAGATCATGTTCGGTAATCGGCTTCTGGTTGAATAAGTTGTCAACCATAATTACCCCGATCGCCCCCTTCTTACCGCAAATGGGGACAAGGGCATACGGGGCTGGCTGGATCCGAGAAAAGATCAGTTGAGAGATGATCTGGTCCTGATGCGGTTCCATCGTAATAAACGTCCTTTCATTGAGGATGGTCTGGGCAAGGAGACCGCTCTCTTCTCGAAGCGGTATCATTACCCCTTTCACTGCGCGATCAATGGAGGAGGACCCCTTGCTTGCCCACCGTCGTGGTCGAGATTTGACCCATTCGAGGAAGCCTTTGCCGTTTTCTGAAAGCTCCCTCCAGATCCTCCCGGCCTGTTCAGCACTATCGGGACCGATTCCCAACTTTCCCTCAATCATCTTTTTACTCTCATTGACCAGAAAGAGCATGGCGCGGTTGAAGCCCAACCCTTTACCCATAGTAACTGCAGCTAATGTGATGTTGAAGAGGTCGTCCAATTTAATGGTGGTCATCATTGCCTGAGATAGTTCATAGATTAAGGAAAGTTCCCAAACGATAGACTCCTTCTCCTTGGTTGAACGCTCAGAGGTAATAATTGCACTCCTATGCTCCTCTTGTAACCGGAGACCACGAAGGCCGACAGAGAGTCCCTTTGCTACTACCGAAAAGAGGAGGATCTTATCCTCACCCCAGCTTTCAACTGAGTGATCCTTCATGGTTAAGACCCCGAAGACAGAATGAGCATCCATCAGGGGTATAAAAGCAAGGTTTAAATATCCTTGGTGCTCGCTCAGTAATCCTGAAAGATTTTCATCTCCTTGAGATCCATGTTTGATGATAATTGACCTTCGCTCAAAGGCAGCCTTCCCTATGACGCCCTCCCCAACAGGATACGTTCTTTCCGGGTCTAAATGTCCACTCTCGTTTTGGGCCCATAGTTTCAGGAGATTTTTCTCAGGATCCAGGGTGTAGAGAGAACAGACATCCAGTCCACAGTTTTCAGCTAAATAGTTCATTAAGAGCCTGAACCTCTGCATGATCTCAAGATTGGAGTTGACTATCTCAATCACTCCACTCAATATTTCAGTGCTTGTTCGTTGAAACGATTTAGGTTCATTCACCATAAAGATTCTTTAGCCCTCTCTGAGGAATTTGGCTGCATCTTCTGGAGAAGTAGGGTTAATATAAAAACCTGATCCCCACTCAAAACCTGCGATCCTCATGAGCCGGGGTATTATCTCAAAGTGCCAGTGGTTATATTCATTGATCTGAGAATTAAGGGGAGCGGTGTGGAGGAAGTAATTGTATGGTGGATGGTCCAATGCCCGATCCAGCTTTTGAAATGTATCAGAAAAAATCTCAGCCAAAAATTTATACTCCCAATCCGGGTTCTGCTCAAATGCTGATACATGTTTTTTGGGTAAGATCCAGGTCTCAAAGGGGAAACAGGAGGCAAAAGGGGCAATGGACAGAAATTCAGAGTTTTCTGCCACAATCCTTTTCCCTTGAGAGAGTTCCTGATCCACGATGTCACAGTAAATGCATCGCTCTTTATAGCCAAAATAATTTTTTGATCCAGCAAACTCCTCCATGGGCCTTTTGGGAACGACTGGCAGGGCGATAAGCTGTGAGTGAGGATGTTCCAGAGATGCGCCTGCTCCCTCTCCTTGATTTCTGAAGATAGAGATATAGCGAAACCTTCTGTCCCGCGCCAGATCAACGATCCGATCCCGGTAGGACCGCAGGATATCCTCAATGTTTTTAAGGGGCATGGTGGAGAGAAATTCATTATGGTTGGGTGATTCGATGATCACTTCATGAGCCCCAATACCATTCATCGTATCGTAGATTCCCTCAGCCTTTTTATTCAGATCACCTTCGATCCGTAATGCAGGAAATTTATTGGACACTACTCTCAGTGTCCATCCAGGAGTATTGGGACTGGAGCCATCAGGCCGATATGCCATAATCTCTGGAGGGGTTTTATCCTCATTGCCTGGACAGAGCGGACAAAAACCACCAGTTGATTTTCTCTCCGCAACTACAAAACTGGAAGGCCTTTTCCCTCTTTCAGTAGAAATGATTACCCATCTTCCTACCACAGGATCTTTTCTCAATTCAGGCATTTTCTCTTATCCCCTCTTCTACTTTTTAATAATTTTAGATCATCTTTTCTTTTAGGTCAACAGGTGGACCGGTATCCTTACACACTTTTTATTTTACCTGCCTTGAGGAGTATTCGGTATGTTTTCGATTCCCCACCTCTTAATTCCATTTTCCAATGAGAGAGGATTACTGAGCCCTGATACGTCCGTTCAAACCCTTCCTCAGACTGGGAAACCGTCTCCAAAGGAAACCTCCAGATCTCGGTAGGTTGGTCGAAATGACATGATAGCTCAAGATTTTTACACTCATCACGCAGAAAAAGCTTTTCTACCTCTCCCTCTTTCCCAGTGCTACTTAAGAGGTTATCGGTGATGTTTCTGCCTGGGAAGAAATAATATTTTTTAGGATCATTTCCTGAAAGGAGGTTTAAACTAAACTCGATGCCAAACCAGAAATAAAGGGGTACCGTGTTTTGATTCGTGATCTGGTATGCTGCCTCTACTTCAGAACTTCCACCCCGAACCGTGAAACTCTTGCTTATCCTGACGGGAAATTTCTTCCCCTCCTTTTCCCAGAGATGGCCTTCCCTTTCGAACGTAATCTTGATCTTTTCATGAGATGGGGTAGGGGAGATCTGCACAATCTTATAGGGTTGGTTAACAAAGTCACCCAGCTCAGGGTAGCTGGAGGTCTTAAACGTTTCTAAAGTGGTCTCGCTCCCGAGGAAGTGATCAAGAAAAGAGTAACGGTTATACCAATCATAGTGAAGGATTGCTTCTAAGCCTTTCTCCTTTTGGTTCACAATATCGTGGATGGACTTTGGTTTATGGTTATTGGTCCTTTGAAACAGTTCCTCCGTCTCTTTCAGTTTTCTATGATAGGCCTCAACCCTTCGTGCCAGGACATTGGTGAGGTTGAAGGATTCGGGTTTGTAATCCCACTCGAAGAGAGAACCTCCATAGCTCGGTTTGAAATAGAGGTTTATTGTATGGCTGGAGATCAGGAGTTCTGGCTTTGAGTCGCGATCGAAATCAAAGAGTTTAAAATCAAGCCAATTATCATCAAGATGGTTGACTTTATCGGAGATCTTTTCTGCATTGATTAAGTGTTCGTAAATGGCATGGCGGAGGTGATTAAGATAGAGGCCCCCAAAAAGTCCATGCCAGTACGCACAATTACACTGACCACGATAAAGTTCTCTCCTCGCCTCATGGAGATACGGTAAATTGTGAGTATCCTGGTTTGTGCAATTAACCTTATCACTTACCAAGAGCATCTTTTTATGCATAAGATTGCTCTCTGGATATTTGATTAAAAAGTTGTCGAACATCCCTCCACGGAGAAAGGGTTGATACTTTTCTTCACGATTCTGGGCCTTGAGTTCCTTGACCATGTCCTGGTAGCAAATTGCAGAGGAAGTGGGAAGTGCCCACTCCATCATTTCTTCGTACGAGGCATTGGGAAGGTATATCCTCCCCATGGGTGGAAAGGATTGGAGATAATCCGAGAAAGTCATGGTGTTAATGAGGACAGCATTTTCTTCCAGGAGAGAGAGAAACTTCTCCAGCCACCGCTCTTGGTAGACCCATTGGTGAGTTCCTGGCCACATGCCGAACTTCTCACCGTCATCGGCATAGGTTACAGCCATGCTGGTATTGTCACTGGCGAGAAATCTTAAATACTCAATGGTCTCCTCAGGGGGTTTAAAAGGGATGGAATAACGCAATTTCTTGTCAATGGGAAAGACAGCGATTGATAGCCCCTCTTTTTCCGTTATGTAATATCCAAAGATCTCCTCAGGGGAAAGGCCAGCATAGCGGAAGTGAAGATCATCTAAGATGGTATATTTTACGCCGGCTTGAGCCAGGATTTTAGGGAGGGAGGAATCCCAGACCCTCTCGGCCAGCCAGATTCCTCCGGGAGTATAACCGAACCGCTTCTCGGTAAATTCCCTGAGCATCCAGATCTGGTTAAGGATATCCTCCTCCTTGAGCATGGAGAAGATAGGTTCATAGAAACCGCCTCCTAGCATCTCAACCTGGCCGCGCCTTATCATCTCGGAAATGAGATCAAGCAAATGAGGTTCTTTCTTTTCCATCCACTCTAAGAGGGGACCGGTATAGTGAAAGGAAAAACGGATAGAGGGGTGTTTTTCCATGACCTCCAAGAAGGGTCGATAACATTTCTGAAAGCCATCCTCAAAAATAGTCTCAAAATTTCCCACTGGTTGGTGATTATGGATGCCGATTAAGAAATTTATTTTCTTCATATCTTTTTAGGTACTCCACATAATCTTCTCAAAGTTTTCATCAGGAACTGGGAAGGCAAAGTAACCATTCTGGGGATATCTCTCCAACTCAATCTCACCCCTCCTTGTCTCTAACATAAATTTCACTCGATCTTTTGGCTTAAGGTGTAAGTCTTTAAAAGGTATAGACAGTTCAATAATCTTGCCAATACAAATGGAGCCATATATTTTTAAGAGCTTTTCTGGTACACCCCTTTTACCCTGATAGAGTTGAAAAGATTCTTTATGACCTTGGCGCACAGCAAGGGGGAAAGTGATTCTGAATTCCTGGGAAGAGGTGATGTGGAGATTAATCTCTATCCCTTCTCCCTCCCCATTTTGAGGATGGAAGAGGGGGTCTAACCTGATGAATAGGTTCTCTAAATCAAAGCCAAAAAACATTCCAGAGAAAAACCCCTCTCCCTTATACATTGTTCCACCTACCCGGGGGCTATTATAATACCCTGCCTCATACCATTCATAAAAATTTGTGATCCTGCCATCAATCGTAGGGTGAATGAAACCAAAAGGTTCAATGGCTGATCTTACCTCATGCTCCTCAATCAGGGGATCCTGGAGATACGCGGGTATTTCATGCCCCATGATCTGGTAAACATTTCCCAGGTGGAGGCGGAAGAGACGGTCGAACTCCGGATCACTATCACTATTGAAATCATCCCCATACCACCAGAACCAGTCACTCCCTTCGGCAATGTAGATTTCTTCCCAGGCAGAGAGAACCTTTTCGGAAGGGAGATCATGGTGGGTCTTGAGATATTCAGAGAGAAACTCCCTGGTCCGGTTCAAACAGTTCCATGCCCGATTGTCTTCTGATGATCCAATCCAGATATTGAAATTGTGGTTGATCCAGGAACCTGAATAGAGTGACTCTATTGTTTCGGTTGGAGGATGAGCTTTCAGATAATCGCTCACCTTCACGGTATTCATATTCCTGTCTTTAATGAGCTTCCGGTAGAACTGGGATAAGAAGGCTTCCCCTCCATCAGGATAGGCTTCCCAGGGGTTCTCTCCGTCGAGGATGATAGCAACCAGGGGTTCTTCCTTTAGGTGTGAGGTTGCCTGAAAGATGTTCTGAAGATGGTGATAGAGATCTTCGGCGGCATCGTTAGGCTGGTTCTTTGCGTAGGTAAATCCAATGAGATCGGAGAGTCCACGCTCCCTGAAGATGATTGCTGTTTTCTCACCTTTATATCCCACTAGGTACGGTCTAAAGAGTTTTTCTCTCTTCACATTCTTCCCCACAGAATGGAAGAAGATCTCTTCATCAGTAGCAATCCATTGTATTCCGGCTTTTGTAAGGAGCGGGATCAGCTCTGGACAGACCGAACCCTCAGAGGGCCACATCCCTTGAGGTGGAACTCCGAATAAACTTTTATGGTATTGTACAGCCTTCCTGATCTGGTTATCGGCATCTTCAGGATGGTGAAATTGCTCAGGCAGGACAACTCCCGGATTAGAACGTCTGGCATCATCTGAATCTATGAGCAGGGGCAGGATGGGATGATAGAATGGGCTGGTGGTCAATTCGATCTGGCCCTGATCAGAGAGAAGACGGTAACTCGGAATTACCTCTTGAATTATCTCCTGCTGGAGGTTTAAGATAAATTTCTTGTCATCCTCCGAGAAGAATCTCCCTTTTTTAATCAATTCACCAATCTCTTTATTCTTTTTCCGAGAACAGTAACCAAACCAGGTGAGGTTGAACCACACCTGGAGATCGAGATATTCTTGAAAGTTGAACTCCTTTGCTATTTCCTCCAGGCTATACTCCGTATACCGTGTTCCCCTTTTCTGGAGGAGATGGAAGTATTCAGGATAAGGCTTGACCATAGTCTCCCAGTTGCACATAAAGAAGTTCATCAGAATGAATTTCTTCTCCTCAGGGGTAAGTTCTCTGGCCTCCTTTTCCGAATGATGCATAAAAAGGTCAAAGACCTTACCTTGAGAATAGTCTGTAAGCTGTACGAGAAGGGAAGGAACCAGATTGAAGGTAGCCTTGATCTCAGGAAAGTCTTCTAAAATAGAGACCATATCGTAATACCCCTTAATAGCATGGAGCCTTACCCAGGGTAAGGAGTAGACCCCGCTTAAAGGATCTTTATAAAAAGGTTGATGCATATGCCAGAGGAAGGCTATATTTAAAAACCCCATCTCACATTCTTTAAGGAATGAACCAATTATCCCTTTTGTTTCTCAGGACTTTTTGTTAAGGGGAAGTGAGGAGATGTGATAGTGAATTTGAGATTCACTAGCTCCTGTTTTAAAAAAATGGAAGATCCCTCCCTGATGTGAGAGAGAATTTACACTAATCTGGCCTTTTCCTTGGCCTTCTCCTTAGCCTCTTCCTTCATCTTGCATTCTATGCACAGAGTAGTTACTGGTCGTGCCCTCAATCTCTCCTCTGTGATCTCGTCACCGCAGATTTCACAGATCCCGAATGTGCCGTCATCAATCCGCTTGAGCGCCTCTTTGATCTTGAGGATCAACTTTCTTTCCCTTTCTTTGATCCTTAAGAGGAAGTTGCGGTCTGACTCCAGAGAGGCCCGATCCGTAGGATCAGGGAAATTCTCCTCCTTATCAGTCATTTTAACTAAGGTCTTTTCTGCCTCGGAAATGAGATCGTCCAATTGCTGTCGTAAGAGACCCCTAAAATATTCAAGCCTTTCCTTGTCCATGCTCCCTTTTAGGTACGGGTACTTACTTTTCCCTTTCTTTAAATTTATTATTGATCTTTTTCAACTTCTCTACAATACCACCATACTCTAACTCGGAGTAGGGTAACATTGCAGGGCCAAAAAATCCCTGTTTTCTCAGTTCAGTAGCCTTTTCTGAAATTCTATCCCTCACATGATCCCAATAGGGGTGATCAAAGACATCAGCTGGTTCGGTCAATTTTCCTTCACGGACACAGAAAGCAGTGCAGCTAACAATGGGAGGACCGTCAAAGAAAGAGATGGTTGAATTTCTCTTTACCGGCATTAAAGGCCCATTGTGGCTTCCCCGCATGAATCCAGCCACATAGTGTCCGATGGTAAACGGTGAGATAATTTCACCGGTAGCAGGAAAGGCCCCCTGTACTCTCACTAACATGATTGGATCATCTTTTCCCGTATACTTGCCTGCAATATTGTGCAGACGGGTGGTGCTCACCGCTGCTGCCTGTTCCCCATTATTCCTTGAATGGATGGACTCGACGACAAATTGCTCAGGATCACGCAGCAGGGCAGCAATATCGTAGAGTTCTTCCGGTGCATTGAGTTCTACTACACGATCCACTTCCGTATACGATACATCCATGATAGTATATCTGAAACCTTTATCCATGCTGGGGGAGAGCATGAGACCCGAATTGTACATCGGATCTGAAAAACCAAGATAGAGAGGAAGGTTATAGGCACCTGGATCTGTTTTGTCGGCTGCAAAAAAGAGGAATGGTTCATTTGGTCTCTCGTTGAACTCCATCTCAGCTACTGCTGGCCCTAACCCTTTTACATTTCCCGAAAAGGCATCCTTGAGGAGGTCCTGACCAGCGCCGTAAAGCCCCTGGGCCTTGGCAACTTCAGTTCCTGTCTTAAAGGCATCCCAGGCAAGTTTATGAACTTTTTCGTTCAGGACACCTTGCTGGTGTGTACAGAGAATGGCGATATCATCACCAGTGAAGCTTATGTTAGACTCAATCAAGAGTCCCCTCCCTTTTTCTTTTACATAATCTTCAACTGTCTTGAGGAGCTTGTTACTTGGTTTGATGTGGCCGCCGATGCTGCCGATATCCGCCTTAATTACACTGATGGTGATCTTCATCCTTGCCTCCTTCCGATGTGAGACTTGTAAAAAACTACTTGAAATAATTGGTAATAATCTACCATAAGTTTTTTGGCTGTCAACAGTTAATTAGGAGAGATCTGAAAATAGGATTCTTCATTGCTCAACATTTTTTCGACAATTCTAAATCTCGCTTCACTGCAAATTCATAACTCGCTCTTCGAGCTCAAACAACTGAATTTGCGGCTGTTCCACTTCGATAAGAATTGTTACCGAAAAAATCTTGACACGCATTCAGGACCCTATTTTCAAATTTTTCAGAAGTATCATGAGGGCTTATCCTACCTTTTTGACATTTGAGGAGGGGTGGCTTATCATTTCTCTTATGGTGGTAAGGGTTGATCTTAAGGATCTGCTCCTGGAAGAACTGGAAATGATCCTCGTTTCCCGGAGAAAGGAGAGATACCGGGCCAAGCAGATCTTACGTTGGATTTATCAAAAAGGGGCATCTTCTCTTGAAGAGATGACCACCCTCTCAAAGGTCTTACGTAAAGAACTTACTGAGATCTTTTTCATAAGCCAGCTTGCACCGGAAAAAATCGAGACCTCTGAGGATGGGACAAGGAAGTTCCTTTTCCCTCTCTCGGATGGGAAATTCATAGAAACTGTCCTAATTCCGGAGAGGAAACATCAAACCATTTGTATCTCAACCCAGGTGGGCTGTCAGCTTAAGTGTCGGTTTTGTCTCTCCGGAAAGAAAGGTCTGGTGAGAAACCTTAAGGTTTCTGAGATCGTTAATCAGATCTGTTTAGTAAAGAAGTATCTTGGGAATAAGGAAGAGAATCTGAATCTGGTTCTGATGGGTATGGGGGAACCTCTATCTAATTATGATAATACGCTTAGAGCCTTGAAGATTATCTTAAGCCCCTGGGGACTCAAATTCTCCCACCGCAAGGTTACCCTGTCTACTGCTGGCCTGATACCAGAGATGGAGCGACTGGGCAAAGAACTTCCTGTCAACTTGGCTGTATCCCTCAATGCCAGTAATGATCAGACCAGAAGCTATCTCATGCCGATAAATAAGAAGTACCCTTTGAGCAAACTCCTCAAGGCCTGTTCACGTTATCCCCTGCCTTCCCGCAAGAGGATCACTTTTGAGTATAACCTGATTAAAGAGGTAAACGATTCCCCGGAAGATGCTCAGAAGTTAATTAAACTGGTGAAGGGTATCCGCTGCAAAATTAATCTCATCCCCTTTAATCCGCTTCCCGGAGTTACCTTCAAAAGGCCGGATGATGAAACTGTCCTCACATTTCAGGAGATTCTCCATACTCATGATATCAGTGCCCTGATCCGTAAGAGCAGGGGTGCGGACATTCATGCAGCCTGTGGACAACTCACATACCAAAGATTAAAGAGTTGAAGAGTTAAGCAATACGGGGTTCGAGGATTCGAGGGTTCAAGGAAAATGCCAAAATCCAAATTTGACATTTGAGCTTGGTCATTTGGATTTTTCCCTATTGTCTATTGCCTCACGCCTTGAACCCTTTCTTTCATTTATTCGAGGTTCAATTCTTTCTGGTACTGAGATGGATCATAGGTATCAGGGGGTGGGGTGTAGTTAGCAGGGGCACCGGCCTGCTTTCGGGCAGCTTCCAGATCTTCTAAGGTAAGTTCGCGGGGAATACTCAGTTTTTGTCCAGGAAAGATATATTGAGGATCGCGAATCTGATCCCGGTTGGATTTGTAGAGAATGGGCCAGAGATAAGAATCGCCATAGACCAACTTTTTGGCAGAGATATCGGCAAGGGTTTCACCCTTTCTTACGAGGTAAACAGAGGGAAATCTCTTTTCCAACCATGCAGCCCACAACTCATTGGCCTTTTCCCTGGCTAAGGCCATAGTCTTCTCAGCATCTTTTTTTGCCTCGTCAATCATCTGTGCCGCATCCCGGCTTGCTGAATCGATAATTTCCTTTGCCTTGTCTTGAGCTGCCTTGATAGATTCTGTTTCGAGCATTTCTTTTTCAAGGCTCTGTTTCTTTTTTTCAGGAAGTCTTGAAAATTCCTCGGAAATGATGAGAAATTCCTTAGCATTCTGCTTAGCGGTATAGTAATCACCTTGGTTGTTAGCTGTTTCAGCCTTCTCCAGTAACTCACTAGCTAAGGAGAATAGTTCGGGGAGGTATCGCCTCAGCTCTGCGTGATTGAAACCTTCCCACTTCTCTTTAGCTTCAGAGATTACCTTTTTAGCCTTTACTGCAAACATCGGCTTTTGGTTTTCCACCAGCGCAGCAGCGGCTTTTGCATCTTTCTTTGCCTTCACTGCTAAAGATTTAGCCTTGCGATATCGTTCATTTTCCATCTCCTTCTGTGCCTGGGAAAGTTGCTCTTGAGCTATTTGATATTTCTTGGCTGAATATAAGTGTGCCTCCTTCTGGTAAGCATTATTCAGGGCATCCTCTGCTTCTTTGATCTGTTTTACGGGTGGACTGGCGCATCCGAGGAAAAGAGAAATTCCGATACAGAGAAGGTATACAATAAGGCGATTAATCTTTATACCTAACAGATCCATAGGATATAACCTTTTAATCTCAAAATGAGAGATTGTCAACCCTCTTGCGATGTTCCAAAGTATTTCAGAATTGCTTTAAATAATGATGCACTATGACCTACTTGGGTATAAGCCTCTTTCTTAGTCATATCCCTCTTTTCTTTTTTCAGTTTATAGCCCAAATGTCTCGATAGGTTAGCAATCCTTGCAATCTGCTTAGATAAATCTTTCTCAAAATGTTTTGGCCTTAGCTCAATGGGATACATATATTTTTTTATCTCAGCAATGTTGTTCAGGACTTCATGCCCAATAATCAAATCATTTCTAGCGTGGTGTGTTTTGTTAAAATCATCATAGGGAGTATTATGGAAAGGTTGAGATAAATCGCCGACATAGTTCGCACAGAAGGCGAGATGATATTCCCCATACGTGCCCTTTTGTGTAGACACCTTATAGTCACGTAATGAAGCAATAATGGCTCCATAAAGATGACCTTCAGTATCGTAAGAATGATTGTATCTTTTAATCTGGCTTAAAACCATTTCAGGGGTAACTTCGACATTATTATTGTTATTAAAGTAGTGGTTATACTGTTCAATACAGCCTGCTTTTATTTTTGTTATATCCGCTCCCGCAGAATTGTACCACTTGTAATATCCAGCAGCCTTTGCTATTGCGAGGTGAGTTTCATCAACCCATCCAAAAGCTAAACTCAGATTAAAATCAATAAAAAGGGTGAGGAGGAAAATGATTGATTTTATGGGAGAAGTTTCCATGGTAAACAGGGCCATACGTTCATTCGCCGCTCATCCATTAGGAGCAGTCAAAACTCATTGAACTGGTATCCTTCACTTACTACACTCAGTTTCTGCAAATCACAAACCCCCATACCCTGTCTGGCAGCAATTTTGATATAGCCTATATTCCATGGGTCTTTGCCGAGAATCCGTGTTCCAACCGAATCCACTGCAACCGGGTTAATTCCGGCAATGATCAGGTCCAATTTTGTTGGAGGACATCCTACCCAGAGACCATACTTAAACCCGCCCCGAACTACGGCTGTTACAGCATCCACAATGCAAATATGCGGTCTGATAACTTTGTTTATATCAACAATATTCTTTTCCAGTCCGTTATGAAGGAAAGCCTTTTCCTTTTCAAATATTGCCCCGTACATATTTTTCATATTCATGGTGACAGCACACCAGGGATGAGTCTTTAACACTGGTACACTGACAATCAGGCTTTGATGAAGGACGGAGGAGATTCGTACTCTTTTTAGCGAAAGGGGCTGAGGAACTTCAGCCTCTACGGATGGGCCCTCGCTCAGATTAATAACTCGTGCACCAAAATGTTTGCCCAATTCATAAATTCCTAAAGACGTAAATACCTCATGTGCATCATTAAAACTGCAATCCGCTTCTCCGATAAGAAGAGGAGCAGAATAAGAAGAAAAAAACTCCAGAGCAGATCGTAACACTTCAATACTGGTATGTGACCCTGCTTCACCAGGCACCCCTCCGCACAGGTTTGGCTTTATGAGGATCGAGGGGAACTGCTTTACCATCTTTTCATCGATCCCACCCAGGAGTTCAACGGCAGAAAAGACCGCTTTCCTGGTGTCGCTATTTCTTACAATACTCACCTTCTGGTCATTGATGTCCATAGTGTTCAAGGGGTCAAGGGTTCGAAGGTTCAAGGATCAATCATGGAGGACAGATTAGCACAGGAGGTACTCAGTTACAATGAGGATGGATACAATGAATAAGATTGGATTATGTGTTATGTTCCGGGTTTAAAGAAGCCGAACGGGAATTTATGAAATAGGGTAAGCGTCCCTCCATTTCCCTCTCCATTTCTCCTAAATGAATTGCATATAGTACGATTGATTGAGCCACGCGGTGCTAATCAGCGCGTCGGCTCGAATGAGATGTTATGGTCGCACTTATCGCTGATATTTGGCTATGACAGACAAGAAATCTTCCCTTAGATCTTGCCGGCCTGATTTAGTAATGGATTTAATCAGTGCGCCAATTATACCAAACCACTGTCCGAAGAAAAACCCGGCACTATTGTAGAGATAGTGGTTGACTGTGGGCCAAAACTTGCTCAATAGTATTGCAGCCCCAACGAAAATGGTCGTCCAAATCATGGGACTGACCAAGTACACAAATATTGCTTTCGCCATCAGTTTCCTCTTTATAATCCAATACAGTGATTTCGGGACTCCGTAAAAAATCGGGAGGATAATTACCGAAAACCACAATAACCCTAGACCGGCACCAATCACGAAAAGAACGATTGAGGTGAGGCTCATGGCTAATTTACCAGCGACACCAAACTCATGATTAGGTCACGTCTCGCCGCACTTTTGCATGAAAAACCTCTAGATGACAAAATCGAACGGCTCAGGACAGGCCAGCTCGCGAGCTGCACGATTCCATGCCGTAACCCGCTCGTTATCTGGCCCCGCTTTCTGGAATTCGTCGATCGAGCTAAGGAGATCCTCAATCAGGCACTGCGTGGAGACTGGAAGACAGAACCGGTTAGTCCCTGAAACTCCGATGGGCTCAAGGTGCACCACTGCAATCTTGAACCCTGCTAATTCGACAGTGCCTTTACGGTGACCTTTGTAGCAGAGCCATTCGAGAAGCTCACCCTTCTTGTTCTCGAGAATCTTGGGCTCGAACTCGTGCACCGGGCCACATCGATACATATAATAGATCTCTCCGGCGCGCTTACAGTAATTGGGATCGATCCTAGACATTATTTGTCTGAGATACTCGCGTGATCGGTCTCCGACTTGCCCTCGGCCCGAATATAAGTGGCCGAGGTGATCGATGTAGCTGAGCACTTCTCGGCTGATCGCGAATGGAGCCGCCCCGGGCAGACCAAGGAGCGGCAACACGTCTGCCTGGATTGTACCTTTCAGGTTCTGAAGGTACTGCGCTGCCTCTCGCCAAGACTGGATTATTGGTACCTGCGCCATGCTTCTCCGTACTCCTGAGTGTTGGCTCAGGGGAAATCTAGAGGGAAAACCTAGGGACAACCACAATATTCTCTAATAAGGTATTGGCCGTCCACATAAAATACATTTAGCTACTCCCAATTCTGAAGAGTGAATGGGAAAACCGTGAATCTTATTGTTATCGTCGTGGGAAACCACTTTTACTGCATCTGTTGGGCCTACAAATTTATTATGATTATACGTAATCCCAGTTTGCCTTGATGCAACCCACGTAACGTTAGTTCTTCCTTGATCATCGATTTGAACATGACCGGATGCGACGGTGGTTACGATGAAGTTCTGATACGTTGACGATGCCGGGCCGGCGAATATCGTATTGAAGTTACAATTAGACGTTGGTGCAGTGTGTTTGAGATACTTACCTAGTTGGTACTGCGTACCGGTGAGGAGTGTTGGGATGGTCGGTTTAAGGATTCCATTTTTGATTGCACAGTCATGGCAGTAATACTGCACTACTTCTCCTTTTTTGCCTAACGTATAAAATCAGGGATGCTTTATTATCGTGTTCGCTGAATTGTTTTGTTAGACCTAATACCCTTTTATTTACATTTCAAATAGAAAGATTGTCCTGATGGAGTTCCTCCGCTTAGCAGGTCAGATGACCGCGTTTTCGTCCATACGGCCATCCCATTGTTCTTATTAAGAGTAAATATATCAACTGTATATCCCTGTGGTGTCTCTTGGTTGAGAACACCTAAAACTTGTTCGTCTGACTTGTGAAGTATTTGGAATTGAGCTGCTTTGGCTTCTCCGGTTTCAAAACTAGCATTTGATAAGAAGTAAAGAATGTTACCTTCGATCCTAATAGAAATTTTATCAGTACCCTTGGAAAGTTGTCCCAATATTTCCTTATTCTGGATTGTGTTGGCATATAGACCTGCGCTGACAATTGCCTCACATTTGCACTGGTCTGGGTTAATCAATGACGAGAGAGTAGTTAAAGGAAACTTTAATTCCTTTTCGGCTGCCAAGCTAACCATAGAATTATTTACTAAAATCAATGAGACGGAAATTATAAGAATATGTATTTTATAGGACATGTTATTGACTCCTTTGTGAAATCTCTTGCATTAGTCCCAACATTATTTTTTTGCTTGATGCGGCAGTTTTAAAATCAGCGGCGGGCAACTGACCATCCGCTGAAATGATTTATTAAGCAGTTAGCGATATGATGATTCTACTTTTTGTTTCAGCCGGAAGTCTAACAGGTGCAAAAAAATCAGATGGATAAAGATAATCCTCTCCTGATTCATCTACTATTCTCACTTGATTATGTCGTTCAGCTTCTTTGTCAGGAATCTTTTTATATAACTTCCGTAATTCCAGAGAAGCCTCATAGCCCTCATTATGTACGCAAAGTAAAAAATTATGCTTCATGTGCTTTAAAAAACCAGGAACAATGCCAGTTATTCATATTAGGAATAATTAAAGGTTTTCTACTGTATCCCATCTCCGCAAGTCAAGGAATATCTTGGCCCCACTGCTATTTCTGAATTTTGAGCTGAATACCATTCAATGCCGAGGATCACGGCTATTTAATCAATACCAAGCTGTCTTCTGATAAGTTTGCAGAGACTGTCTTTAATTTCTGCATGGCGTGGAACAGGGGCTTTTCTTCCGTTTCTTGGATTCACATAGATGTCATGATTAGAACCGTGACGCTTCAGGTAGCATCCAGCGTCAACAAGTTCACGGATGAAGAGGTTCCGCTTCAAGCCTCAACCCCTATTTCTTTCGCATGAATTTCCGTAGGGATAGGGATTTCCTCATCCATCATCATTAGCTTGTAGGCTTCTTGGATATTTTGCTCAAGCTCTTCGAGCGTTTCACCTTGACTGAACACTCCTGGAACTTCTTTGAGTCTGCCCACATACCATCCTTCATCAATCCAGTATTCGAGCGTAAAATGTCTTATCATGACTTCTTCACCCCCTTAAATCTCGCTATCTGCCACTCATTTTACTCGCCATTAATAAAGAAAGCAAAGCCTTTGGAAAATTAGGTAACAGCACCTGTTATCGTGAATGGTGAATAGTAAAAAATAGAATACAGAATCCAGAAATCAGAAGCCAGTAAGTTTTTTATTCTGAATTCTTACTCCTGAGTCCTGAATTCACAAATATTCACTACTCAATAACAACAATTCACTGTCTTTTAGAGTTTTTCCTCCACCGACTTCACCTTGTATCCCATCGACGAGTCTTTGTCGCGCCGGTCATCAAGTTTGATCGTCGTATATACCCGTTTTACCCCCTTCTGGAAAGGGGTTTCATGCATACGGATGATAACTGCCATTACCTCCTCAAGGTCTCCCTCAATGATCGTTCCCATGGGGGTGAGCTGAAATTTCAGGCCTGATTTTTTCAACTCCTGGATGGCACCTGCCACATACTCACTGACGCCAACCTTATTTATCCCCAACGGGACTATACTAACTTCTGCCATAGCCATGATATCCCTCCCTGTGCATTATGGAATAGTGTATTTTATTATACCACTCTGCAGTTCCTCCACCCACAACCCTTTCCCATCTGTGACAAAGGAGACAGCACCTTGCTGATCAATCCTGATCACTTTAGAACCCATCAATTTGTATCGCTGGATGATCTTGGGATGGGGGAGAACTCGCCCCATCTTCCCGGTAAATACCGCAACCTTTGGATTTACTTCCTTGATGAATTCTTCTGAACTGGAGACCAAACTTCCATGGTGGGGTACCTTGATCACCGTACTTTTAAGATCGCCTCTGGCGTGGATGATCTCTTCTTCAGCCTCTTTTTCAATATCCCCGGTAAAGAGGAAACTGACCTCTCCTAAGGTTATTGTAAAGGCAAGAGAGTTGTTGTTTCCCACCCATGGGGATCGGGGCGGAGGATGGAGGAAATCTATCCGGGCACCATTGATCGTAAGAGGTGGGGTCTTACGATTCGCCACTAAGGAATTCCCCTCCACCTGGCCAATGATCTCATGAACTCTTGCAGCAAGCATGAGTGGAACTTCATCCCCATTCCACCAGAATACTCTGGGTGTGAAGTTTCTGGCGATGAAAGGCAGCCCATTGATATGATCAGGATGAAGGTGGGTCAAAACCAGGTAGTCAATCCTTTTTATTTTCCTCTTCCAGAGAAAAGGGGCAATTGACCTTTCCCCTACATCTAAGTCTACTTTATAAAAACCCCCTCCATCAATGAGCATCTTTGATCCATAGGGAAACTCTATGAGAGTAGCCTCTCCCTGTCCGCCATCGAGAAAGGTGATCCGCAGGAGTGGATTAAAGCGATCTTTATACTGATAGTAGAGCAGATCAAAAGTGAGCAAGAAGACTATACAAATGAGGCTATATCTGACGTTCCGGCTTCTTTTGAAGTTACACAGGAGGAAGAGGCCCGTATAGAAAAGGCAGATCTCAAACAACGTGGGGGTGGAAACTCTTAAATCACTTAAAGGTAAATGGGCAAAGAATCTGATTAAGATTATGGAATCATCGATGATGATCTCATCGAGTTTGAGAAAGGGGAGGGTTATTGTCGATGAAATGAGGGAGGAGATAGATATGATAAGGCCGAGAGGCACGGTTACAAAACCCAGGAGGGGGATAAGAATGAGGTTGGGTATGATGCCGATTAAAGAGAAACGGTTAAAGTATAAGGCAACCAGAGGTAGCGTTCCCAATGTCGCTGATACCGTGGCGAAAATGGACCCACTCAACCACCTGAACACCTTTATCTCCCACTGATAGTGAAGCTTTGCAACGGACCTTTCTTCGGGCAGGAGTAGGGATATTTTGGGGATGAGATAGATGAGGAAGAAGACCGAGACAAAGGACAACTGGAAGGAGATATCAAAGAGAGAAGGTGGTGAGAAGAAAAGGATGATGAACGCTGCAAGGCAGAGTGTGTTTATTAAATCCCTCTCTCTGCCCATGATCATGGCTACGAGATAGGCAATTACCATGATTACTGCCCTCTGGGTTGGTAGGTTCCAGCCTGAGAGAACGGAGTAGAAGATTACCGGAAAGATGGCTAAAAAGGAGGCCCATTTATGTATGGAGATGAGGAGGATCAAGCGGTAAGATCTTGTGAGCACCCACCTGATCAGGAGATAGGCAACCGCAGCGACTATCCCCACATGCAGGCCTGAGATGGCAAGGAGATGGGCTACCCCGGCAATCACAAACTCTTCACGAAGGGTTGAAGAGATCTCTCCCTTTTCTCCTAAGATCATGGCCAGGGCTATTCCCCGGGAAGGAGATTCCAGGTTTTTGAAGAAGGTTTCTCTTATTGTATTCCTTAACTTTCCTATGAAGTGGAGGTGATTACGCTGCCCTCCCATCTTGGCCAGATATTTGGTATCCACGAGATACCCAGTGGTATAGATCCCTTCCCGGGCAAGGTGGTTTACATAATCGAAACATCCGGGATTCCCAAAATTAGAGGGCTGTCTTACCTTACTCAAGAACCTTATCTGGTCACCATAGTCGAGTTGTATTGGACAGTCCTTGACAGTGAGGAGGAACCTACCTGTTACCGGAAGGGAGTGGTTTCTAAAGTGGATCGTGGTGAGATTGAGATAAATGCGAGTGTTGTCCCAGGAATATTCTGGAGGCCGATAGAGGACACCTTCCAACACCTGCTTATCTTCAGAGACAAAGTTCACGATATCCCCTTGGGGGAAAGTGGGGTATCGATTAGGATGGATACGGAACATCCCGAGGACAATCAGGATGCAGAAGATAAGGAGGTTATTTGCAGGTCTCCATGTCAGCAGGAGAGATAAAAAAAGGAAGGCAAAGAGGGAGACAAGAAAGATGATGAGGAGTTGGAATGGGAGAAAAAAATGGTATCCAATGAGAATACCAATAATATATAAAGAGAGTAGGGGGAGGAGTGGTGACTTCATAATTCGCTATTAAACACTGAGGATTTTCAAGTATAATAATTTAGAGATATGGATATTTACAAGCAGATTGATGTATAAATTTGCCTGACTGCTTTTAAAAGTATTGGTAAGGGGTATTATGGGATTCACCTGCGGGATCATAGGTCTTCCCAATGTAGGGAAGTCTACTATCTTCAATGCATTAACCTGCGCTCACGCACCTGCCTCTAATTACCCTTTCTGCACCATTGAGCCAAATAAAGGGATAGTCCCGGTCCCTGACCACAGGCTCGAAAAGATTGCTGGGATCATAAAGCCACCCAAGTTTACCCCAACCCATTTAGAGTTCCTCGATATCGCCGGACTCGTCGAAGGGGCGAGCAAGGGGGAGGGACTGGGGAATCAATTTCTGGGTCATATCCGGAATGTTGATGTCATCGCCCACGTGGTACGGTGCTTTGAGGATGAGAGGGTAAGTCATACCTATGGCTCAATTGACCCGGTCAGGGATGCAGGGATTGTGAATATCGAACTGATCCTGGCTGATGTGGAGACAGTAGAAAAGAGGATTGCCAAGACTGAAAAGATGCTCAGGGTAGGGGATAAGGGAGCTGCTGCTGAGTTGGAGGTATGCCGGAAGGTTAAAGATGTCCTCGATTCCGGCAAGCCGGTAAGGGTAATGGAACCGGATGAAAACGAGAAGGGAATCCTGTGGGGTCTCTTTCTCCTCACGAGAAAGCCGCTGTTCTACGTGGCAAATATAGATGAGGGAGAACTGAAGGAAAACAAGTGGATAAAAGTCCTGGAAGGAGTTGCGAAGGCTGAAGGCTCCAGGGTTGTAGCGATCTGCGGGGAGGTTGAAGCGGAGGTGTTAGATCTCCCTGAGGGGGAGAGAGAAGAATTTCTCAGGGATCTCGGGCTTACAGAACCGGGTCTTGAGAAGATCGTAAAGGTGGGCTACGAACTCCTGCACCTGGTCACTTTTTACACCACGGTCGGCCCGGAATTACGTGCCTGGACAGTCTTGAAAGGTACTAAGGCACCCCAGGCAGCTGGAAAGATCCACTCGGATATGGAGCGAGGTTTTATCAAGGCCGAAGTGGTTTCATACGATGATTTCGTAAAGATTGGTTCGATCCACGTAGCCCGTGACAAGGGGCTTTTGAGGATGGAGGGAAAAGAGTATGAAATCAAAGATGGTGATATCGTTTACTTCCGGTTTGCGGTCTAAGTGGCTGGTTCTCACTCTCGTTATAATCTCTCTATCCGGCTGTGTTAAGAGAATTCAACCAATAGACCTATCCTTACCAGAACTCCTGGAAAACTATCAGCAGTACGAGGAGAAGAAGGTACTGCTCAGAGGTGAGATCTCGGACAAGATGCCATTTGGCATTTATGGTGTCGGTTTTCGTACCTGGTTTTTCTTCCTTGAATCCGAGGGAAAGGAGATCAGATGCTTTGAGTGGCACTACCGAATAAGCGCAGAACCGACGGCAAACTATATCATATTGAGGGCGAGGACTGACAGGGCGAGCGGAAAAAAAGCAGAGGTCACGGTTATCGGTGATTTAGAAAAAGACGGCATAGAATTGTACTTACTGGAATATCAGGGCATAACGGTGAGAACAGATATCAAGACCCCCCAACCGTTCATCTTCCGCCCCTTTGAGCCCTGGTATTAGTCGGGTAGGGGCGGGTTTCAAACCCACCCCTGCTTTTCTTTATCCTTCCTGATATGTCCCGAATACCTCTCTCAAGGTGTCAGCAATCTCGCCTTCAGTGGTATAGCATTTTACGGCCTCGAGGGTTATGGGCATCAGATTTTCTGAACCTTGAGCTGCCTTCTTGAGCGTCTTTAAGATATCCTTGACCTTTTCGTTATCCCTCCCTCTTTTTATGCCGGCCAATCTTTGTTTCTGTATTTTTTCCACTTCGGGATTGACCTTCAGGAGATTGGATGGGGGTGGTTCCTCAATCGTGAACTGGTTCAAACCCACGATGATCTTCTTTTTGCTCTCTACTTCCTTTTGATACTGGTAGGCGCTCCCACTGATCTCATCCTGGATGTAGCCTTTTTCGATGGCCTTGATCACACCTCCCATAGTATCAATCCTCTCGATATATTCCCGGGCACCATTCTCGATACTGTTGGTAAGGGATTCAATCGCATAAGAGCCGGATAATGGATCAATCGTATCGGTAACACCAATCTCATAGGCAGTAATCTGCTGGGTGCGTAGTGCCGTCCTTACTGCCTCTTCACAGGGGAGTGCCAGTGCTTCATCATAAGAGTTGGTATGGAGGGACTGGGTTCCACCTAAGACCGCAGCTAAGGCCTGGAAAGCAACTCTCACGATGTTGTTTATGGGCTGCTGGGCGGTTAGAGTACATCCAGCAGTCTGGGTATGAAAGCGTAAGGCACAGGAGCTGTCCTTCTTTGCCTTGAACTTCTCTTTCATGATCCTGGCCCAGAGCCTTCGTGCAGCCCGGAATTTGGCGATCTCCTCGAGAAAATTATTGTGACAGTTAAAAAAGAAGGAAAGGCGTGAGGCAAAATCATCCACGTCCAGACCTGCCTTGATTGCTGCATCTACATAAGCAATTCCATTGGCTAAGGTGAATGCTACCTCCTGTACTGCCGAGGAACCAGCCTCCCTGATGTGATAGCCGCTGATGCTGATCATATTCCACCTGGGCACATGATCCTTACAGAAGGCGAAGATATCCGTGATGATCCGCATGGAAGGCTGGGGCGGATAGATGTACGTACCCCTGGCAACATACTCTTTCAAGATGTCATTCTGGATGGTTCCATTGAGTTTATCTGGTGACACCCCCTGTTTTTCTGCTACGGCGATATACATGGCGAGCAGGGTTGCTGCAGTGGAATTAATGGTCATCGAGGTACTGACCTTTTCCAGCGGGATACCGTCAAAGAGGGTTTCCATGTCGGCTAAGGTATCGATTGCCACTCCCACCTTTCCCACCTCTCCAAGACTTAAAGGATGGTCTGAATCATAACCGATCTGGGTGGGGAGATCAAAGGCCACACTCAGGCCGGTCTGACCGTGCTCAAGAAGATACTTGTACCGTTTATTGGTATCAGCCGCTGTCCCGAATCCCGCATATTGCCTCATCGTCCATAATCTTCCCCTATACATTGTAGGTTGGACACCGCGGGTGAATGGATACTCTCCCGGCAAACCCAGGTCAGCTACATAGTCAGTCCCCTCTATATCCAGTGGGGTAAAGAGTCTTTTGAATTCGATACCAGAGGTGGTTTTAAATACCTCCTCTCTCTCCGGTGATTTGGTGACTACCTTCTGAACCGCAGTATTTTCCCATCGTTTCAACTCCTCTTCCAGCTTCTTCCTCTCCATCTTTTTCTCTCCTCCTCATCCTGTATTATGTTAGCGTGGCGATCTCAATCCCTAAATCCTTTAATTTTCGGCGGAGTCGTTTCTTAGCGATGCCGATTGCCTCAGCAGTTTTCTCAAGATCCTTGTCATTCTCCAAGAGCTTTTTTATAATAAACTGCCGCTCGAAATCCTGCCGGGCCGAGTGAAAAGATTCATAGTCATAGAACTCTTCTCTTTTCCGAGGTGGAAATTCCTTGATCGAAGGAGGGATGTCCGTGATTTTGATCTCTTTTCCTTCGGATAGGATCACCATCCTTTCAATCAGGTTCTTGAGCTCACTGACATTTCCCGGCCAATCATATTTCAAAAGTATCTCTATGACCTCAGGAGAGATGGTCTTGGGTTCTGTGCTATTTTTCAGGGAGTAGCGTTTCAGAAAGTCTTCTGCGAGGAGCGGTATATCCTCCTTTCTCTCTCTCAGCGGTGGCACTTTTAAAGAGACCACATTAATCCTGTAGTAAAGATCCTTCCGGAAATTTCCATCTCTCACTTTTTCTTCCAAATCTTTTATGCTCGTGGCGATCACCCTCACATCAATCTCTATGCTTCGGTTACCTCCTACCCTTTCAAACTTTCTCTCCTGAAGGATCGTGAGGAGTTTGGCCTGGATCTGAAGGGGTAAGTCTCCTATTTCGTCTAAGAAAAGGATCCCCTCATTAGCCAGATCGAACTTCCCTCTCTTTTTAGTCAGCGCATCCGCGAAAGCTCCCTTTTCATAGCCAAAAAGCTCGTTCTCCAGCAAATCAGGTGGAATAGCCGAACAGTTTACTTCTACAAAGGGTTTATCTGCTCTTTTGCTCTGACGATGTATCGAGCGAGCGATCAATTCCTTGCCTGTCCCATTCTCCCCGGAAATCACTACCCAGGCATCGGCGGGGGCAATTGCTTTAATCTGCTCCCGGAGTTCCTTAATCTTCTTACTGTTCCCTGTGATCTGATCCCCCTGGTCGATAATCTGCTGGAGGAGACGATTCTCCTCTTCCAGTTTTTTATAGCTTAAGGCATTATTTACCGTTACGATTACCTTTTCTAATGAGAGAGGCTTTTCAATAAAATCATAGGCCCCCAAACGTGTCGCTTTGACTGCTGTTTCAATGGTTCCATGTCCGGAGATCATGATCACCTGTATCAGGGGAAATGTATCCCGAAGCTTACTCAAGACCTCTATCCCATCAATACCAGGCATCCATATGTCTAAAAAAATCAGATCAGGGAGTTCCTCTTCAGCTATCTTCAAGGCTTTATAACCATCGGTGGCTAAGAATACCTCAAATCCTTCATCTTCAAGGATTTCCTTGAGTGAACTCCGGATCCTTGCCTCGTCATCAACGATAAGGATGCTCTTCTTCATTTTCTATATAAAATTGTGACTCAATTATACTTTAATGGGAAGTTCGATGATAAAACGGGTTCCTTTGGGATAGTTGTTCTTTACTCGTATATAACCATTGTGGTCAGTAATGATCGAATTAACAATTGCCAAACCGAGACCGCTCCCTGATTTCTTGGTTGAGAAATACGGTTCAAATAATTTCGGTTTTTCTTCAGAGGGTATTCCACAACCAGTATCGGCAATTTGAATCTTGGCCATCTGAAGAGATTCTTCATACGATGTCTCAATAGTTATCTTACCCCCTCCATCCTTTTTCATTGAATCAAGGGCATTATCTATAAGGTTGATTATTGCCCTTTTCATCTGGTCCCTGTCCAGGTTGAAGACGGGGATAGTACCCTTTTTTTCAAATTCAAAGGCAACATTCCGGTTAGGCTCGCGATAGAGGAGAAGCGTTTCCTCGATGATTTCGTTTAAACTGTTAGGCTGAGGATTGGTAGCAGGCATCCGGGCAAAATTGGAAAATTCATTTACCAGGGTTTTCAGTTCCTCCACTTGATTAATAATGGTCTTCGTGCAGTCGTCAAAGACCTTTCCATCAGTGAGAAATTGATTCAGGTATTTTTTCCGAAGCCTCTGGGCAGATAATTGAATTGGCGTAAGGGGATTCTTGATCTCGTGAGCAATACGGCGCGCCACCTCTCTCCACGCTGCTGCTTTTTGAGCCCTCTGGAGGTGAGTAAGATCCTCAAAAACCAACACCAGGCCTATGTAGTTTCCCGTTTCATCCCGGAGTGCAGTGGCATTAGCCAAAAGTATTAAGGTCTTGTGGGGGAGGGTGATTTTAATTTGTCTCTCTAAGGTGCCACCAGTAGAAACATTCATGTCACGGATCAATTCCCGAATACCTCCCATAGAGATTGAAGAGAATGCCTCCTGATACTGGTAGTTCAAGGTGTCTTCGGCTTTCATCTCAAGCATTACCTCGGCTGATTTGTTCATGGTGGTGATCCTGCCATCCTTATTCACCGAAATTACCCCGGCCGCAACATTCTTTAAGACAATCTCCATGTGCCTCCTTCGCCGTTCCAGTTCGATCGTGGTATTCTTAAGATCTGAAGTCATTTGGTTAAAGGAGTTGATGAGACTTCCAATCTCATCGTCACTGGCAGGCTTAATCTGGAAGTCCAGATTGCCATGGGCAACCTCCTGGGTTCCTTCTGCCAGCTTCTGGATAGGGCCGGTAATACTTTTGGCAAGATAGAAACCGAACCAAGTTGCAGAGAAGATAATTAATAAGGTTACGATGGAGAAGGTGAAGATATAGTTCAGTTTAATGGGATCCTTGAGCATCTTTACTTGGTGATATTCCTTAAAGGCAGAAGAGATGGAGTTCATCCTCTTTACCAGGCTGTTAGGCACATAATAATTGACCACCAAGGTACCCACTATTTCATCCTGATTCCAGGTTGAATAGATAGGGACAATCCCCCGGATAAAATCTCCTTTTCCCACTGACTGGATCTTGGTCAATTCATTTCCAGCCAGACCTTCTTTTACCAGGTTTGATTCAGGGCTAATAAACCTCTTTACGGGAATCCGCGGATTCATCGCCTGCACCAGTTCCTCTAACTGGGCTGAGAATACCTCCACCACCCCCAGATTATATTCCTCCTGTTTGGTTTTAATAACCTCCTTCAATTTCTCCAGATTCTTTTCATTCAAGAGTTTATTCTCGGTAATAATCTTGCTTATCTTTCGTGCATAGTAGAGCGCATTTTCCTCGGCATTCTTGTAATAGACCTGTGCAACCTTCATCGATTCTTCCAGAGACTGTTCTACCTGGAAGCTGAACCATTTCTCGATGGTGGTATTGATGAAGGTTGAAGCTACCCAGAAGAGGAGAAAGGTCGGGACCAGAGAGAGGCCGATGAAGGCTGCCACCAGTTTGGTGCGAAGTTTTGAACCCAAGATTCCCCTTCTTCTTTCGAAGATGAGCTTGGTCACATTTCTCACTACCAGAAAGATGAGGAGAAGGAGGAGGATAATATTAATGCTGATCAGTCCGAAGACTAAGATGTTATTGGTTATAGGGAGCTGGCTTTTTGATCCGGAGAGATAAACCAAGAGTGGAGTAAGGATGATGACCAGGAAGAAGACAACGAGAATGATATAGCGTTCCCGCTTTCTTCTCTTCTTTTCTAAGAGGTCTGCGGTAGGAAGGGATTTTTCATTCATGGGTAAAAGACCGCTCCTCTCTATTTAAGCGGGACAGAAGGCCATTCTGTTTTAGACTTTCCCCAGGGAAGGAGTGAGAGCAGGTAGTCTAAAGGGAGGGGTAGCCCTGAAGCAGATTCCACCTCAATGTCAAGATTGTATTTCAGATAGTAAAGGTCATTCTTTTTGAACAGATCTGAAGAGACCAGGGCAGTTTCATTCACATTTTCAATCATCTTCTTCACTTCAGTAAGATTAGTGAGGAGGGTGTAGGTAGTGTTTTTGCTCGACAAGGTCACATGGTATTCGTTTTTGAGATTATCGTATTTTATGGTTCGGATGAGCTTAAGGGAAGAAATCTCTCGATCAAACCAGAGAGGTCGTGGCTGACAGATCTCGATCGAGAAGGTATAGGTTACCGGAATACCGGCAAAGATAGCATCCAGAACCTTTTCCGCAAAACAACCCTGAGCAGTAAAGTGCACGGGTATTGCTAGGTGTTTCATTAATGCAGAATTCTCCGTTGCCTTTACCATGGTGAAGGTGTTCATATAAAAGAAGAGAAGTAGTATAAAGGTTATTCCTATCTTTGCCTTATCTTTTGCCGACATATACTTCTACCTCTGTTAAAGAAACAGTCTCTTTTAAGGTTTTTATAATCAATCCTGAAGAAAAATGCAAACCCTATTTCTCTCTTCTACCGGTGGTGGATCAGCTTCCAGACGCTTCGATTTTCGAGGATTTCTCTGATCAACTGGTGGTGGAGATAGTGTCCTGATTTATGGGCAATGATATGCCCGATAAGCGGTCTGCCGAGGAGGGCGGTATCCCCAATAAGGTCAAGAACTTTATGCCGCACAAATTCTTCTGGATACCTCAAACCCTCTTCGTTCAAGATGTAGTCGTCAGCTACAATAATTGCATTCTCTACTGATCCTCCCTTGGCGAGACCATTGGTCTTGAGTGCCTGGAGGTCTTTGAGTAATCCAAAGGTCCGGGCCCTGCCGATTTCCCTTTCGAAGGTAATCTCAGAAAAGGAGAGCCGGCAGGATTGATTAGCCACCAGTTGATGATTAAAGTCGATTGTGTAAGTAATCTTGAACCCCTGAGATGGGATCAGGGAGATTTCCGCATCCTCAAAAGAGACCTGTAAAGGCCGTAGGATCTGGATAAATTCTTTCGGTACACCTTGTTCTTCTATCCCAGTGTTCTTTATAAGGTCGATAAAGGCGGCAGCGCTTCCATCCATGATTGGGACCTCAGGAGAATCAATCTCAATGATGAGATTATCAATACCCAGACCATAGAGCGCACCCAGCAGGTGCTCGGTGGTAGAGATGGTTATACCATCTCTCCCCAGGGTGGTAGCCAGTCTTGCATCCACTACTCGGGAGATATCCGCCTCTATCTCACAGGGAGGGGCAGTATCAATTCTTATGAATGTGATACCTCTATTGGGATGGGCAGGTTTGAGCGTTATCGTAACCTGATTACTGGTATGAAGTCCTATCCCGGTTAAACTTACTTCCTCTCTGATTGTCCTTTGAAATTTCATGGAGAAAATTTTCCTTCCCTTTTTACTTCTTAAAGAGATTGAGGAGAAGGGTCAGGATGAGGCTTATGATGAGGCAGGTTGCTAAGGGAAAATAGAAACGAAAGTTGTCCTTCTTAATTATGATATCTCCGGGCAGCTTTCCCAGGAAGCGGAGATTTGGTGTCATGCTTAAGATGAAACCGAGAAGGATCAAGATCAGACCCCAGAATATTAAGATCTTACCGATTCCTCCCATACTACCCATCTCTTTATTCCTTCAGATACCTTTCCATTTCACTGTAGATACATCCACAGTATTGCTGGCGATAAAGGGTGGATGATTTCGATTCCCGTATCCCCTCTTCCCAGCCCTCTCTAAAATCCTGGTAGTAGAATTCAATCCCATATTCTTTTGCCAGAGATTCACCAATTTCTTTTATCATATCATGCTTCTGGAATCTACTGTAAAGAAGGGTAGTGGAAAAGAGATTATAACCACCTTTTTTAGCCTCTTCAATGGTCTCCTTGAGACGGGATCGGTAGCAGTAATAACAGCGTTCTTCCTCTTTAAACACCACATTCCGCAAAAACTCCTTAAGGTCATATCTCTCTGGGCATATGACTGGCAGGTTGATCCTGGGAGCAAGTTCGACCAGTGTCTCCTTCCTCTTCAGGTATTCCTGGTAAGGGTGGATGTTATGGTTATAGAAGAAAGCTACCACCTCCAACCCCTTCTTCCTCAATTCCTTAAGTGGAAAGAGTACACAGTTTGCGCAACAGGTGTGAAGAAGTATCCTCATTTTTGTTAAAAATACTAAGTCAATATCGAGATAGTTTCAAGGTGAAAATTTGCTTGAAGGTAAGAGATAACCATATTACTGTATGGAATATGTTGAGTCATCGTTATAAATCGTATGGCTTACTGTTGCTTTTGAGTCTCATATGCGCATCGTTTAATCTAACCAAGCCACTTCACATTGACGATACAGCTCACCTCCTGATTGCGCGAAAGATTCTCGAAGACCCACTCCACCCAATGTCCGGCGAAGTAAACTGGGGTGTCTTTGGGTTAATATTGACAGCAACACTGGGAATCCTTCTTGCGTTATCCGATTATTACTATGCTTGTGGTTGAATATGCAGATCCATCAAGACGAGCAAAATGATTATTCCCGATTTCTAACTTGGGGGATAGTTATTCTGGTAGTCTTATTCATAGCCGCCATTCGCGTCAGGCTTCTGGACATCCCTCTTGAACGCGATGAAGGTGAATTTGCGTATATGGGGCAGCTTATTCTTCAGGGGATACCCCCCTATCACTTTTCTTATAGCCTGAAACTACCAGGTATCTATGGCGCTTATGCTCTCATTATGGCAATTTTCGGTCAGACATCTTCAGGTATTCATCTGGGCCTTCTTCTGGTAAATGCACTTACTATCGTCGCAGTTTTTTTATTAGCAAGGCGCCTGTTTGATCCTTATGCTGGATTAATAGCCTGTGCAACCTACGGACTCCTCTCAGTGGGTCCAACTGTTTTGGGCACTTCAGCACATGCTACCCACTTTGTGGTGTTGCCAGCACTCTGCGGAATTCTCCTGATTCTGAAAGCAATTGATACAGGTAAATCAAATCATTTGTTCTGGAGCGGCATTCCCCTTGGAATAGCGTTTATTATGAAACAGTCAGGGGTATTTTTTATCGTCTTTTCAGTGATATATCTCTTCCGGCATCAGCTTCAAGTACGGCCCATCCTGTGGAAGCGATATTTCAAACAAAGCACAATTTTTTTGATAGGAGCATTAATTCCATTCGTTTTAACTTGCCTTGTCCTTCTTGGAGCAGGTGTCTTTAATAAATTCTGGTTTTGGACATTCACCTATGCTCTCGAAAGCGCATCAGAAGAATCTCTTGCTGATGGATTATTGATGTTTTTATTTATGGTAAAGAGGGTTAGTAATTCCTCATTTCCTCTTTGGGCGCTCGCAGGCATAGGGATGACTGTTCCGCTCTGGCATGAAAAGGGCCGGCGCAAAATTTTCTTTATTGAAACCTTTTTTATTTTTTCATTTCTTGCACTCTGTCCGAGATTATATTTCCATGGTCATTATTTTGTCCAATTTCTTCCCGTGTTAGCCCTTTTGACAGGCCTCGCCGTTAGTTCCATGCCTCGACTCCTCTCAAAATTTAACTCTAAATTTATAATTCAGTTCACGCCAATACTCGTGTTTCTGGTGGCCTTTGGTTACACCGTCGTTAAGCAGAAGGCTTTTTTCTTTGAGATGACCCCTTTGCAGGCATGTCGTCTTATGTACAGTTCGAATCCGTTTTTGGAATCGTTAGAAATTGCGAGGTATATCAAAACCCACACAATAAAAGACGATAGAATTGCAGTCCTTGGATCAGAACCCCAGATATACTTCTATGCAGACAGACTTTCAGCAACCGGCTATGTCACTACCTATGCCTTAATGGAACCACAAAGATATGCCCTTCAAATGCAGCGGGAAATGATAGAAGAAATCGAATCAGCTCAGCCGAAATATTTGGTCTTTGTTAAAGTAACGAAATCGTGGTTAGTCACTCCAAACTCAGAGATGCTGATATTCAATTGGTTCGATAAGTACAGACAGAATTATTATGATCTGGCGGGGATTATAGATATCATACCATCTTCTCAGACGGTTTACAGATGGGAAGATGAAGTGCGAGGTTATTCTCCGCAATCGACCAATGTCGTATACGTGTTCAGAAGAAAAGTGAACACTTAATTAGAAAGAGAAAGGCAAACAAAGATTTGCACTAAATATGATCAGCGAAGTTCTTTCGTCAAGATGACTATATTTAATCTGAAACACGTTTATAATCGTTTTATTGAAACTGCAATAAGTTGGTTGACCCCTGAGCGTATTAGGTTATACCCTGCCACCATATGTGTTCTTTCCTTTTTTGTCTGGGGGGTAAGCATAGCCATGGGCCGTGGTCTGACCGATGCCTCTGGAAATATTATTGGCGCAGATTTTTTAACCTTTTATACTGCCGGAAAGTTTTTCCTGAAAGGGCGGATGATGGAGCTCTATAATATAGCCGCCCAAGCAGCTTTTCAAAAGAACCTTCTGGCACCGGTTTCTTTTAATGCAGTATGTTATTTTAATTACCCACCATTTGCAACTTTGTTCTGCGCCACCTTTGCCCTGGGCAACTACCTGGCCGGGCTGCTCCTCTGGTGGGGTACGGGAGTGCTTGCGCTTGCCTTCTCCCTACATCTCCTGCGTCGGGAATTGATGGCATTACGTCTGCGCTCTACGGGGTGTTTATTTCTGATGAGCTTCCTTTTTTTCCCCACTATAGTCTGGTTTCTCTATGGGCAAGATACAGCGCTAACACTTCTCCTTTACACCATAGCGTTCGTCATGCTGCGCCGTGAGAATGACTTCGCCGCAGGACTGGCCTTGGGACTTTTGCTTTACAAGCCCCAACTTGCGATTGCTGTAGGTATGGTTCTAATCATCAAATGGCGCTGGCGCGCTTTAATCGGAGGAGTGATTGGCGCTGGCATATGGTTAGCTATTGGTTTTGCCATCAGTCCTCTCGTGATGAAAGAGTATCTGCGTCTTATCCCCTATTTATTCGAGTTGCAGCGCCGTCACGATCTGATTGCCACCTGGGGCTATCACAATTTCTATGGCTTTGCGGCACTGCTCTTTGATGGCTTTTGGAAAAAGGGCTCTAATATCCTTGCCTTGTTGTTAATGGTTGGAGGGGTTTCAGCAGTTTTATATTTCTGGCGACGTATCGACTGGAAGCCCGGTACCCGGTCATGGGATATGATGATGGCTGCAACCTTCGCTTTAGGTCTGTTAATTAGTCCCCACCTGTATCTTTACGACCTGATGCTTTTGCTGCTGCCGCTGGTCATTATATGGAGTTACTACCCGCATGGAACCCGGGATCGCCCCCTCGACAGTGGTCCCTTACTTGTCTGGACGGCACTGCTCTATACTGCCTGTTTTTTTAGCAGCAGTATTTCGTTGGTCCAGCTATGGTTGAGCTCTTTGGCAGGTTTACCGAGAGCCGCTTTTCAGTGCAGCGTTCCAATTATCATTGGTTGGGTGTGTACAGTCATTGTTTTGTCAAAGGAGCCTTGTAACAACTGATCTAAACACAAATAAATAGGGACAGGACAGTCACCTATTTCCCTTTGAAGAAAATTCGCCACTTTATTTGACTTCATTCTGTATTACAGGAGTGTTTGGATTTTGGATGCAGAGAACGTTGTTAATACACTGAGGATGTTCGAAAAATCATCAGTCCAGAGCCTTGCCCCGGGCCGACCAGGTAATGGCTTCCACCGCGGGTCTTCCGGCAGCTTGCCCAGATCAGATTCTCGGTGTGCCATCGCTACCCAGTCAGACGGACATTTTCTTGTTTTTCTATCAGCTTCGCTTAATTTTCTGTCTTCCTGGAGAAAGCATGCCAGGTGTGCATCCTGCGCCAAATTACCGAGTACAGATTTGAGGTTGAGGTATCTATTACTGATGTGAAAGGCAAGGATCCCATTAGAGGCAAGTTTGGTTCGATAGAGCTTTATAGCCTCTTGCGTTAGGAGATGTAAAGGAATCGCGTCTGAGCTGAAGGCATCAAGGATAATCAGGTCATAGAAATGGTCAGGTACACGTGCCAGCGAGAGCCTGGCGTCTCCGAGAACCACATCAACTTTAGAAGCGCATTCGCTTAGAAATGTGAAATAGCGCTGATCACGGGCAATACGTTCCACATCTGGAACAATTTCGTAAAAAGTCCAATGTTGACCGAACTTGCCGTAACATGCGATCGATCCAGTGCCGAGGCCAATAACGGCGACTCGCCCTTTTCCCGGGTTCTGGGAGAACGTTTCAAACACCTGTCCGAGCGGGCCAGTACGATGGTAATAGGTCAAGGGTTCTCCTCTACGGGTTGGATTACGGCTCTGTGCCCCATGGAGGGTTGTCCCATGAAAGAGTAGATGGCAATTACTTTCCGGTTCGTACAAGACCTTGAGGACACCAAAAAAGTTTCGCTCAGAGTACAGGACCTGATTTTGCCCGCTGGTAAAAAGAGCGCCAGCCAGCATAATGCCCCCAACACTCAGTCCGAAACGAATTGGTCGTTCACTGAAACTGAGACAGAGGACACCCACTAAGCATGAAATGAAAATGACGGCAACCAGCCCAACACCAGGAATACTTTCAAGTCGTGTGGGTCCCAAGGTCATGATCTTTCCGAATCCCCATCTGGCTGTCCCAAAGACAATGAGGGTGATCAGTGGCAAACCAACATCGAGCCAGCGTGCACGTGGCTTGTCCTTTTTATAATCTGGTGATGGCCGAAGCAGGCAGGCAAGCACAATAACCAGAGGATATTCTGCTAACGTCTCGAAGGAGATCGGTGCTACTATGGTATTAAACAACCCACCCAACACTCCTCCTACTGACAACCAGAGGTAGAATTCAGTGAGATGGGTGGTTGAGGGACGGCTATTTGCCAGTTCACCATGGCAAACCATTGCAGTCACAAAAAATGCCAGTAAGTGAGCGGGAATGATAGCCCAGGATAATACTGAAAGACCCCAATAAGACGGGATAACAATTACCGGCAACAAGAGAAGCGGCTGTGCCCGCAACATCAGTTTGTGAGGTAAGACGCGCCTTCGGGCAAAAACCAGGATAAAGGTTATCAGATAAATGGCCAATGGGACTATCCAGAAGAGGGGAACCTGAGCGATGTCCGTGGTAATGTAATTTGTCACGCCCAGGAGCAGGCTGGAAGGCGCAAATGCCAACAGTACCCATCGAATTCGCTGACTGACTTTTAGTTCACCAGTGCTATGGTCGGCCAACGCAATGCTTTCGAAATCGGACACTGCTCCGCTATCCAGGTGACTCTCTCTGTTCCGGGAAGAGCGCAAAACTATCATCGCACAGACAGAAATCAACACCGTCAGTAACACATAACCACCAGTCCACAATCTTGCCTGCCCTGCAAGAGACAGGTACCGTTCGATGAGAAATGGATAACCGAGAAGAACAACCATGCTTCCTAAGTTGCTGGCGCTGTAAAGAAAATAAGGATCTTTTGCTGAAGGATGACTGGTGGTTGCGAACCACTTCTGGAGCAGGGGAGCGCTCGTGGAGATAGCGAAAAAAGGCAACCCTATCGACACCAGCAGTAAGAGGAATAACCACGGAATAGGGTTTGAGGTAACCGGCGGAGTCCAGCCATCGGAAATGCTGATGGGTAGCGTAAAAAAGACTAACAAAAGAAGGCCGAGATGAAAGATCGTCTGCCACCTTATTTTGAGCAATCTTGTTGTCACATGTGCATAGACGTAACCAGCAAGCAACATCGCCTGATAAAAGACTATGCAGGTATTCCAAACCGCAGGAGATCCACCTAACAGGGGAAGGATCATCTTGGCAAACAATGGTTCAATCCAGAAGAGCAGGGTGGCACTAACAAACAGGGAAAGCGCAAATAGTGGCAGCAACGCCGTAGATCTCCTGTGGTACTGAAACGAATCAGTAGAAATGTCAGGAAGAAAAAAATACCACAGAGTGAAAAGGATGTAAAATGTTTGAAAGCCAATCTTACCGTACCTGGCGAACTAATAATCTCTTGCCATTGGAAGCGGGGGAATTTCCCGCTTTCCCCGATTCTTAGGCCATAGCATATAATTCTTATTTGACAGAATCATGTTCCTGAGATAATTTCACGATATAGCACGAATAGCATGACTGACTATGAATCAAGTGTTGTATCCCCAACGATAGAACTCAAGAAATGAAAAACAATAACTGCTGGATGAACGCTATTTTAATAGGTGTGTTAGGAATATTTATCCTCAAAGGTCTGTCCAGCACCGTGGCCGATCCTGATCTTTGGGGATATCTCGCCTTTGGACGGCTATTCTGGGTAAGTGGGAAATTCCCCTATCAGGATGTCTATTCGTATGTACCTACCTTGAATCCCTGGGTCTATCACGAATGGCTAACCGGGGTAGTATTTTACCCTTTATATGGAAAGACAGGAGGAGTGGGACTCCAAATCCTCAAATATCTTTTCGGCTTACTTACTGTGGCATTGATGTATTTAACTGCCCGAAAGCGTGGAGCCAGTCCTTTGGGGGCGGCTGGAGGATTGTTCATTACTTCAGGATTTCTCATGATAGGTTATAGTCCGGTGCGAGCCCAGATATTTACTTACTTCTTTTTTACATTAACCCTATACCTGTTAGAGCAGGTCAGGCTAACCAGACGCTGGCAGGTAATGGGAGTTATCCCGATATTCATGATTATCTGGTGTAATCTGCATGGAGGATTTGTAGCCGGTCTGGGTCTCATTGCTTTATATGCCCTGGGAGAAGCACTTGCACGTCGTTCTTTCTTACCTTATTTAGGAATTCTTTTTCTCTCAGGTATAGCTACATTAGTTAACCCCTACGGACTAAGATACTTGGGTTACATTCTTCATGCCATTACTATGCCCCGGCCAGAAATCACTGAGTGGGGCTCCATCTTCCTACTCTCTCGCCCCGGAATATCCCTCTTGGAAGTTGTCTACTATTTCTTGATTATTATCATCTCTCTCTTATTGATGTGGTGGGGCAAATGGCGGGAGATTACTGTTAGCCTGACTCTGGGAGTGACCTTATATATAGGATTGGCCCATGTACGTCACATGGTTTTTTTTCTGATCCTGGTAGGTGCGTATATACCCGTTATCTTGACCCCCTTCCTTCAGGGAATCATGTCCTGGCCCTGGGTGATAACCTTGAGGTATCGTTTAAGGTGGTCAATCCCGGCTGTTTTAGCATTGATCCTCCTATGTT
>Ga0315289_10001124_pt1 | contig 41916 bp, 33 predicted proteins | sample YL17G11_40_MG_FD_203452 | JGI IMG/M metagenome (GOLD analysis project Ga0315289, IMG submission 203452) | Sediment microbial communities from Yellowstone Lake, YNP, Wyoming, USA - YL17G11_40 | ecosystem: Environmental > Aquatic > Freshwater > Lake > Sediment | place: USA: Wyoming | collected... | reverse complement strand
CAGAGCATCTCGATCCGCGTGTCCGCGCCTACGCGCGCGTTGGCGGCCGGGCAGAAGAAAGCCACCCCTTCCGGCCCGGGTGTGTATCGGAAGATCAAGCGGGTCTGTGAAGGACCTCTGCCTCGTATGACGACGTTGTCCTGGCGGACCGTCAGAGGCCGATCCAGATAGTACGTCCCTGTCCCGATCAGGACGGCCCCGCCCGTGCGCCCTGCCGCCTCGCAGGCGGCTTGGAGGGACTGCGAATCGTCCAGAGTGTCATTTGCCACGGCGCCGAAGTCCTCGATCTTGGCCACGACCTTGACCGTCGGAATGCCCCCTTGCACGCCGCACTGGGTCCAGTTGGGATACACGATCCCATCCGGCCCGACAACATCCGCGGCCGTCAGACGATCCTTCTGCTCGGGCCCGATCTTGTATTGATGCGGCCAAGGTATGCTCTCGTCACTCCCCTTTGCAGCGCCGATCCCGGCCCACAGGATGAAGGCCAGAAGAGAAATGGGGGATACCCTATCTCTCATCCATCGCAGTTGTTCAGTCTGGGAATGACACGAGCTCGACCAATAAGTGGCATGTCCCGTCGTCCTCTCGATTAGGCCCAACACTGTCCTTTTCATCAGTCTATCCTATACCTGCCGTTTTCCAGGAACGCCGTGAACTGAGACTGCGATCCATCGTGGTCCATATCATCTCAGAATCTCCCTTGGATTTCGACAACTGATTTGTGGATTCTCAGACCGTCCCGAAATCAGCCAGATACCAGGCACGCTCTGCTCGATGGACAGGCCAAGTCCCCTTCAGCTTTACAGGATGCTGCTCGACCGGTACTATTTGTCGGTATCGCGGCGGCCGGCCGGGCAATCAGGTTCAGGAGGTAAGCGACATGGCGGTGAAACTTGATGAAATTGGATACTGGTCCGAGGTCAAGCTCGACATCATCTCCAGATATGCGAAGGAATACTCGAAAATAATGACCAGCCAGGAGTTCATTAAGGCACACTACTACATTGATGCCTTCGCGGGGGCAGGCGTTCACATCACCAAGGGCACCAAAGAGCCTGTTCCCGGAAGTCCGTTAAACGCGCTCATGATTGAGCCCCCCTTTACCGGCTACTCTTTTATTGATCTGGACGGGCGCAAAGTCAAACTCCTTCGGGAATTGGTGGCGGACCGGCAGAACGTGGACATATACCAAGGGGACTGCAACCCCATTCTGCTGGATAAGGTGTTGCCGACCATTCGATACGAAGAGTTCAAGCGTGCTCTCTGCCTGCTGGATCCCTACGGACTTCATCTGAAGTGGGATGTCGTTCATGCCGCCGGACAGTCGCGAGCCATTGAGATATTCCTCAACTTCCCGGTCATGGACATGAACATGAATGTGCTCTGGGGCAATCCCGAGAAGGTGAGCAAAGATCAGGTGGCGCGCATGGATGCCTTTTGGGGTGATGGAAGTTGGAAGCAGGCAGCCTATAGAAGAACCCAGGGGCTGTTTGATACAATAGAAGAGAAGACATCGAACGAAGCCGTTGCAGAAGCGTACCGTCAGAGGTTGAAGACGGTCGCTGGTTTTCAGTATGTTCCTTCGCCGATGCCCATGAGGAACACCAAAGGAGCCATTGTATATTATCTCTTCTTTGCCAGTCCAAATAGAACGGGCGATAAGATCGTGCGGTATATCTTCGACAAATACAGAACCCGGGGGACAGTCTGATGGCCTTCCAGTCGGCTATTGAATGGACGCAGTCAACCTGGAATCCGGTGACCGGCTGTACTAAATTGAGTCCCGGTTGCCGTAACTGCTATGCCGAACGCATGGCGAAGCGTTTGCAGGCCATGGGGCAGCGCAGCTACCGTAACGGATTCGGACTGACATGCCATCCCGAGCTTCTCGAACTGCCGTTGCGTTGGAAGCAGCCGAAAATGGTATTCGTCAACTCCATGAGCGACCTGTTTCACGTGGAGGTATCGTTGGATTTCATTCAGCGCATCTTTGCCACCATGAGCCGGGCCCGGCACCATGTCTTCCAAATCCTCACGAAGCGGGCTGATCGTTTGGTTGAGTTGTCGCCGTTCGTGGAATGGACGGAGAATATTTGGATGGGCGTAACAGTCGAAAGTGCGGCTTACAAAGACAGGATAGATGCCTTGCGTGCCAGTGGGGCCTTTCTGAAGTTCCTGTCCCTGGAACCGCTCCTGGGTGACCTCGGCAACTTGGATCTCGCGGGGATCGACTGGGTCATTGTTGGAGGAGAATCGGGGCCAGGTGCTCGTCCGATGTCTCCCCAATGGGTCAGAAACATCAGGAACCAGTGCATTCGTCGACATCTGCCATTCTTCTTCAAGCAGTGGGGTGGAATCAACAAGAAGAAGGCGGGACGGGTACTCGATGGTCACACGTGGGATCAGATGCCCGCAGGTGCCACATTGCTCTCCTGAAGTGTCGTAATCGGATGTGGGAGCGAGATGGAGGTAGATTCCCTTTGCGCTTCATGCCATCCACGGTCTTTGGCGACCGGTTTCAGCGATACTCGTGAGGACGTCCCGGGCGAGGATGGCGTCCTCGCGGATTTGGAAGTCGAACATGCCGACGTTGAGGAAGTCGGCGCCGTTCTCGAAGGCGAAGCGAAAGCCGTCGCGCGGGTGGATGGCCCCGGCGGCCAGGACCTTGAAGGCGATCCAGGGCTTCTTCACGGTCGCCAAGAATTCGGCGGTCTTCTCTGCGTCGATGCACCACATGTTGTCATGGCGGGGCAGGCCCGTCGCGGGCCGCTCGGCTTTGGGCGTGGCGGACCAATAGTTGTCGCTGTGGAAGGTCTTCATGTAGAAATCGAGGTCCACGCCGGCCTTCTCCAGCGCGATGGGAACTTCGAGGTTGTGACAGGCGCAGCCGGCAATCAGGCCGTTCTTCTTGATGAACTCGAACGCCCGGGCGAGCAGGTCGATACGGTTGAGGTTGACCCAATTATCGCCGATGTTGCCATGGACGAAGGCCCCGATCGCGCCGTTGTCGATGGCCTTCTGGATCGAGCCGGTGAGATCGTCGCTCTTGGGGTAGGTCTGGGCGATCCACTGAATCTTGCCGCCCAACTCATCGCGGTAGCGTTTCAGCACGCGCAGGGTGGGGTCTTCGCCATAGCCGTACGGGCTGTTGACCGGCCCGATCATCGTGTTGATGCCGCACTCCTCGCAGAGTTGCCACGTCTCCATGATCTTGCGATCCGTGAAGTAGGCCCGCATCAGGGCGGCCATGTAGAGCAGGTCCCGGTCATGGGCGCTGCCGATAATGAGGTTTCCGCCGCAGATCAGGCGGCTGATTTTGACCTTGCCGATCCGGCCGACGGGCAACTGCCTGTTCGCCATTTCATTTCCTGTCGATGTAACTGGCGGCGATCCGATCGCCCGTCTTTTCCACCCAGCCTCTCAGAAGCTGGCGGTGTTGCCCCAGAACGTTGCTGAAAGCCGGCGTTTCCGCCAGATTCTTCATTTCGCCGGGATCGTCCTTCAGATCCGTGAGCTGCTCGCGGTGTGCGCCGGAATTATACAGGCAGTACTTGAACCGGTCCGTGCGCACCATCCGGCCGCACTCGGTTTCCGAGATCACGAAGTCGCGCCATGCCTCTGCGGCCTTACCCTCTGCCAACGGCCGCACGCTCCGGCCGGGCAGTCCCGCCGGGGTCTCCATCCCCGCGTAGTCGCACAAGGTAGGCAACAGATCGAGGCCGTTGGAGACGAAGTGTGCATCATCGACCGGTCCCTTGGGGATCGCGCCGGGAAAGCTCATGACGAACGGGATACGCACGGATTCCTCGTAGAGGATCGATTTGTGCTCCAGCTTGTGGGCGGAGTCCATGTCGCCATGGTCGCTGGTAAAGACGATCAGGGTATTGTTTTCGAGGCCCGCATCTCGCAAGGCGTCCAGCACGATCCCGATCTGCTCGTCCACCATCTCGGTGAGCCGACAATAGGCCCAGCGGTGCAGCCGCCACTGGTCGTCGCTCCAGCTCGCGCGGATGTACGCCCGGAAGGGACGTATCTCTACAAACTTGCGGGTAATGCATTCCGGTTCGAGGTCCGGGATGCCGTAATTGGCCGGCAGCGGCGGGCAGTGGTCGCGCACGAAGGCGGTGAGGTCCCCGCTTTGCCGGGCGAGGTCGAGCACCGCTTCGCAAGTCCTCGAATCGACATTGGCCGCAGCGGCTTCTCCATTGGCCCGCTGGTGCGCGTTAATGCCCATGTAGCAGATATCGTGCGGGTTGATGAAGGAGGCGAAGAGGAGGAAGGGTTTCGTGTGCGGTCCCCGGAGGAACTTCACACAGGCTTCTGCCAGCCCCTGGCGCGAATCGCCGGTCAGGTTTCGATAGCCGAGGTTCCGCACGTTGTTGAGCTTCGGGGGTAAGTGGACCTTGCCGCCGTAGACGGTCTCGTAGCCCGCCTTCTGGAGAAGGTTGCCGAGGGACTGCTGCACCATCGTGTCCGTTACTGTCGCCTGTGGGGAGTCCTCATTCTGGCCCATGCCGATGGCGCTGGGCATCAGGCCCGTCTGCAGGCTGAACCGGCTCGGCACACAGACCGGGTTGCTGGAATAGGCTCGTTCGAACCGGGTCCCCGAGGCGGCGAGCCGGTCCAGCGCGGGGGTCTTGAGCCACCGGTTTCCCGTGCAACTCATCATGCCTGCGTGCTGCTGATCGGTCATGATGAACAGAATGTTGGGTCGCTGCGGCCGGCCCGCACCGACGGCCGGGATCTGCGGAAGAGCCAGGCCTGCCGCCGTCTTCATCGTCGCCGCAAGGAATTCGCGTCTCTTCATAGTCTCACCAGCCCGGGTCCTTTCGAAGCTCGGCTTTGAGCCCTTTGGGACCCACGATGTAGATTGGACTCTCTCCCAGAGGCACGCTCAGATTCTTCGTCCGCACCGGGTCGTAGGGGACGAAGCGGCGGGTCCCGAAGATATCGTAGAACGTCAGGCCCTTGGGGTTATTGACGCGGATGTAGGCGTAGGGCTTGGTGCTCCAGGCGACCATCAGGTCCTCGTCGGAGCCCTCCTCGCCAAAAGTCACGGCGTACACGTCCGGGCCGGAGCAGTCACTACGCAGCACGTTCTTGCCTTCGAGCACCCGGGTCATCCATGCGAACGCATAGTAGGCGTACTTCGGCGACAAGTCCGCCCGGACCAGGCCGACCATGTCCGCCTGATCGAATTGTCTCGAACCACCATCCTTCAGCGTCCACCAGAATATCTTCTCAATCCGGCCCGATGCCAGCGCCAGCACGTGGAAGCGCACCAGCAGATCCGCTTGCCGCAGCTCCGATGTCCCGTAGGGGTGGATGTGCGTGTTCCAGCAGATTTCGGTGATCCAGAGGGGCTTGGGCTTACCGAACTGGGCCATGACCTTGACCAGTTCCTCGGTTTGCTCCAGGAAGGTCATGCGAATGAGCGGGTACTCGGCGGTCAAATCGTGCTTGTGCCAGCTTTTGACGTATTGGTCCAGTTCCCACCAGTCGAAACGCTCCTCCGGCGCTGAAGGCGGCCGGTAGGGGTGAAAGCAGGCGATGTCGAAGCAATCGTACGGCACGGCCTTCAGGATAGTCTCGGCCCACCGAACGTCGCAGAAAGCCATGTTCAGGCCCAGGACCTTCGCCTCGGGATTGGCCGCATGGATCGCCTGCCCGGCGGCCGCGAGCAGGGCCGCGTATTGCTGGGGTGTGCCCTTCCAGAAGCCACCGTTGGGCTCGTTCCAGATTTGCCAGTAGTCGAGCTTGCCTTTGTACCGCTTCACCGCCGCCTCGGCGAAGGCACAGTATGCCTTGATGCCCTCGCGGGTCAAAGGATCGTGGAAGGAGGGGGCATAGGCCAGATTGCCGAACAGGATCAGTCCGTGGGCCCGGCACGCCTCCACCAGATCGTCGTACGCCTTCCAATCGTACGACCCCGGCTCCCGCTCAATCTGTCGCCAGGTGAAGTCCTGCCGGCCCCACTTGATGCCGGCCTCCTGCATCAAACGAAGCCGGGCCTCTATGTCCGGGGCGCCGGGCCGCAACGCCGTGTTGATCCCGAACGGCGAAGTGGGGCGCAGATCGGCGGCAAAGCGGCGTGGCGGCAGATCGATCCGGAAGGTTCCGGACGCTGTTGGCACGGGTGTCTGGCTCGCCAAAGCTCCACGCGCACAGAGCATCAACACCGCGACAAGGGACGCAACTCTTCGGGACATCAACGGCCCATCCGCCTTAACGCATCTGCACTAACTCGATTCCGTTGCCTGTCCCGAGATTGCCGGAGTACTTTCGGTCCTTCGGATTGTTCCAGTGCTCGTGCACGCCCATGCTTTCGAGGGTAGTCCCATCGCCTTCGGGGTCGTAGGCGGTTCCGGAAGGGGGCTTGTTCGCCAAGGCGGCCTCGTGCAGGTAGTTATCGGGGTTCCCGGTCACGTCCGTCATGACGGGATTGACCGCCTGTTCCGCCCGCAAGAAGTCCAGGCCGACGGAGTCGATGGCCACCATATCCTGGGAAGCGAAGAGGCTGGAAACCCAATCGTTGCCAAAAGAGGCGAAGCGGATCACGGTGGCGGTTTGGTTCTTGGCGGTACAGAGACCGTCGATCATGTAGAGGAGCGTCTTGCCGCCGGTCTGCTGGTGGCCGTTCAGATCGACCAGGCAGTTGTAGGAGCCCATCGGTTGCTTGCGGCTGCTGGTGTTATGCAGCGGACTGGGCGTCCAGCCTTCTTTTTCGAAGTAGGTCGAGCCGAAGTGATTCTTGGCGCAGAGGGTGACGCCGCAAAGGGTGTGGCCCCGGAGTAAGGCGAGATTGATCAGGTACTTGGCCTCGGTGAGACAGGTGGGGAAACAGGCAGTGCCCGCTTTGGTTTGAAGAGGATGGGCGGTATTCTGCATGGCGGCGGTCCGCTCGTCTTTGGCATTCTGGGGCGACACGACGAACTTCACACCCTGAAACTCCGAATCCGAACTCACCGCGAACTTCATGACGATGGGGGCGCCGACGTCGCGCGAGGCGTCATAGATCGTGATGGCCGAGCCGGGGACGCCCGCCACCTTGATAAGCTGGTGCACGACCGAGTACACCACCTGCGGGCTGGGCATGCCCTGGTCGGGTTTCCAGTTGCCGCCGCGTTCCTGGTTCATGTTGATCTTGATGGCGATCTTCTCGGGTTTCTGGTAGCCGGCGTCGCCGAAGCCGTGCGTCTTGTTGAAATACCGGAACAGGGCGTCCCAGGCCTGGGCGTCGCTTGACTGGCCCGTCAGCCCCTGGAGGGCCGAGGACACCATCGTATCGACGGCCTTGGGGTCGGTGTTCTTGTCGTCCCACCAATTGCCGGTCGAGCCGTCCCAACTTGTGGCGTCGGCATCATGGACCCACACGACCCGCCCGGGGTGGATTCCTTTGGCCACACCCATCGGGCTATTCGCCGGCTCACTGGGCGAGAAAGCTGCGGCGGCAGGATTGTTCTCGGTGGCACTGATGGTGGTCCACATGACCGCGACAACCGCGATCGCACAGAGCGCGGCCAGCACGTACCGGGACCGATCCACCAGATACTTGGCTCTGCGACAGATCATCGTCGAGCCAAACAGGCCGATGGTCCAAATGACAAACGCGCTCGCCAACGGCGCCGCCACTCGTTGGCAGGGATACGTCGCCCGGCTGGGCTTCGGGATGACCCGCAGCAGGAACCAGAGGAGCGCGAACAGCCCCGTGAGGAGCGGCAGCACGTAGCATGGGCGTCCCGCCCATGAGTACCACGGGCGTCTCGCCCGTGAAGACAGGGCCAAGATGGCCCTGTGACTCATGGGCAAGATGCCCATGCTACGGGCGGGTTGCTCGACGGTGAACTGTTTGCCGGTCTTGGGGCAGGTCTTGACTATTACCCTCTTCATCGTATCCCCTTTCAGAATGGACGTGCGCCGGCCGCGCTGGGCCGATTTGCTCTGATACTATATCGACGTTGCCAGGGGCTGTCAAATTGCACTGAAGTCGCGATCACGGTATCATGGGGCGGCTGATATTTGCGAGGAGAATCGACTATGGCCATGAATCGCCGCCGCTTTCTCAAACGGGTGTCCCAAGCCGCTGTTGCCACGGGCCTGACGTTGCCGCTGCGTTCCAAGGGCGGAGAGCCGCAAGGTGACGGCAACTCGGCATCGCTCCTCCCGATTGTCGACACGCATCAGCATCTGTGGGATTTGCGCAAGTTCAAGCTCCGGTGGCTGAGCCCACCCCTGGATCGCAGCTTTACCCCGAAGGATTACCTGGAGGCGACCCAGGGCCTCAACGTGGTCAAGGCGGTCTACATGGAAGTGGCGGTCCCGCCGGAACAGCGCGTGCAAGAGGCGGAATATGTGATTGAGCTGTGCCAGCAACCTGGCAGCGTGACGCGCGCCGCCGTGATCGCCGGCTCGCCCGCGGACGAGGGTTTCGAGCGGTACATCGGGCGGTTCAAAGGCAGTCCCTACATCAAAGGCGTGCGGGGCAGCTTCTCTTCGGCCAAACAGATGAACGACAAGCAGGTCGTCCGGAACCTGCACCTCTTGAGCGACCTCGGCCTGCGTTTCGACCTGAACGTGTCGCCACTGTCCCTGGCGGAGGCTGCCCGATTTGTGGACCAATGCCCCGATACGCGGTTTATCCTCAACCATTGCGGCAACGCCGATCCCGTCGCCTTCTTCCCGGCCGGTCGTGTCGCGCCCAGGCCGCCCCAACATTCACCCGAGCAGTGGAGACAAGACATCAGCAGACTCGGCGCGAAGGCGAACATCATCTGCAAGATTTCCGGCATCGTGTCCCGGGTCCCAGGCACCCCGTTGGCGGCTGAGGATTTGGCCCCGATCATCAATCATTGCCTCGATGCCTTTGGGCCGGATCGGGTGGTCTTCGCTGGCGATTGGCCCGTATGCCTGCGCGGGATGCCTTTGCGGGATTGGATCGATCTGTTGAAAAGAGTAGTCGCCAGCCGGCCCGAACAGGACCGGCACAAGCTCTTCCACGACAACGCCGTGAAGTTCTACGGTCTTACGTAGCATGGGCATCTTGCCCATGAGTATCCACGGGCGTCTCGCCCGCGGAACCAGGGCCAAGATGGCCCTGGGACCCATGGGCGGGACGCCCATGCTACTAACCCTTTTCCGGGCCGGAGCTGGCCCAGATTGCTTCCACGTGGTCTTTGATCCGTTCGCCGCGACACATCCGTGTGAAATGCCGTTGAATCGTCAACCCGCTTTTCTCGACAATCTCTATCGCGGGGGTGTTATCTCGCGGAACGTCGATAAACACGGGCTGGCCGGCACAGCGTCCGAAGGTATCACTGAGCAGGATTGGCCCGGCGTAAGCCGTAGCAATGCAGGGTCCGATCAGGGTCGCATTTGCGCCGCGACGGCCGGTGACATACCCCTCCACCTGGCCATCCCGGTACAAAGCGCACGTAATCTCGGGTGACTCTTCGAACAGTCGGGCGAGCATCTTCTCGCGCGGTGTGGCCGTCATTCTACGGTCGAAGGCCACGATCGCATTCAGTTGCCAGCCGATGGTGGGTGGCAGCATCAAGGCCAAAGGCTTTGGCGATGGTTCTACCGTCCCCATGTACCGGGTCAACGGGTATTCCGGCACGAAGCCCAGCTTCTCGTAAACCGGCTGGCCGGCGGCCGTGGCATCCAGGCGGACGGTTTCTACTCCCTTCTCGTCGAGGAAATCGAGGGCATGCTTCAGGAGGGTCGTCGCGACGCCTTTGCGGCGGGAGTCGATGTCGACGAGGACCATCGCAATCCAAGCCACGGGCCCGAAGATGAAAGCGGCGGTAGTCGCGACGGCTGCCCCCTGCAACTCGCCGACAAAACATCCGTCCGGCTGCAGGGCCAGGAAGCGCCGCCAGTCCGATTCAATCTGGTTCCACCCCGCCTGTCGGGCCAGCTTCAGCCCCAGCGGGATATCGGCCGTCGTCATGGGTCGAACCGAGATCATCATCGCGGATCCTGCAAGGGCCTCACTTGGGCGCGTTCGCCTCCCCCGGACGACTGTTGAGCCCGATGGGTCGGTCAGGCGGCCGATCTCCCTTGTGGTGATCGTCGGGACCCATGGACGGTCGGGGCGGCCAATCTCCACGGCGGCCGTCAGGGCCCCTCGGCCCGCCCGGACCTCGGGCGCCGCGAGGAGGTCCCTTATGGTCTCCACGCGGACCCCAAAACGGACGGTTCCGCATGTCCTCGATCATTTTCTGGTAGTCGGCGCTCCATCTCACGAACTGATCGGGGTTGAGGATGGGTCTCATGTCCTCGACCAGCTTCTCCCGCTCGGTCTGTTCTATGGCTTCCACCTGCTTGCGGCGTTCGCGGGCTGTGTCCAGATGCTTGGCGAACAGGTCCTTCACCTTTTGTACCTGCTCGTCGGACAAGCTGTACTTGACCTTCAGCATCTCCACGAAGTCCGGTGGTCGTGACCGCCGATCATCACGATCAGGAGGGGGTGATGGAAAAGTCCAGACGATCCTGTCCTTGAGCATCAAAACTGCTCCGCCGGCGCCGATGCCGATGCCGGAGGCGAGGATCACACCGGCTACGACCGCCTGCATCAACAGTTGGCGGCGGCTGAAGGACGTCCGGTGGAGGTGCGACGGATGTTCCGGTTTTGTTTCGTCTACCATACCCGTATCTCCGGCAGAGGCGCCATCAATTCCGTAATGGGCTGACTATGCAGTCCCAGAACTGGATGACCAAAGCCGTGGTGGCCATGGCCCGCAAGGTGGACAAGCCGCCGATCAGGCCTATCCGGATGTCGGCAGCCGCCACAGGTCGGACCGGTATCATGGCGTCGGGCAACGGACGAATCTCACTTGGGTCCGTTCACCTCACCGGGGCGGTTTTCGGGTTCCGGGCGCCGGTCGGGGGGCCGATCTCCTCGATGGCGGCCATTGGGGTCCATCGGTCCACGGGGCGGCCAGTCTCCCCGGCGGTCAAATTCCATGGGCGGACGGGGCGGCCCATCCCAGCGTCGATCGTTGGGGTCCCGGGGTCGGCCGGGGCCTCTGTCGCCGCGCGGTCCGCCGCGGCCTCCGCCCCGACCCTCGAAGCTACGCATGCGTTGAAAATGCTCAAACCTTCTCTTGAGGTCTTGTTCCCATTTGGTGTACTGCTCGGAGTTGAGGATCTTCTTCATGGCCGCGGCGAACTTCTCCTGTTCGGTCTGCTCTGCGACCATGAACTTCTGCCGCAGTTCCCGGGTGGCCGTAAACTGCTTGACGAGCGTTTCTCGCGCTTGTTGCGCCTGCTTATCGGACAAACCGTAGTCGCCTTTCCAGTGCTCCACGAGGACGTTCGGTTCCGGTCCGGGAGGTCCGGGAGGCAGCAGCCGCACCCGTGTGACGAGGCGGTTCTTGAGGGCCAGGATCGTGCCCCCTGTGCCGATGCCCACGCCGGAGCCGAGGATTACCCCCGCCACCACCACCTGCATTAGCAGTTGACGACGGCTCAAGGGCAGTCGGTGGGGGTGCAACGGATGTTCCGGCTTCGGTTCGCCTACCATAACCGTATCTCCGGCAGCGGCGCTACCAACTCCATCACGGGACTGGTCATGTAGTTCCAGAACTGGATGGCCAGGACCATAATCACCGAGGCGGCCAGGGCGGACAGGCCGCCGAACAGGCCCAACGGGATCAGGGTGACCGTCTCGGTCCTCTCGGACAGGATGCGGAGCCGCACGGCCTCCGACACCCCGAACACGGGCGTCGTTTCCTCACGCGCTCTGCGCGCCAATTTGGCCAAACCCTCTAAAGCGTCCATCCCAGTCTCTCCAAAAGATGTTCTCTTTCGGCAATTTCCTTCATTTTTCGGCGGGCCCGCAATGCCTGCGTTTTGACCTTCGCCCGGGTCCATCCCATCCGCTCGGCGATCTCCTGCGTGCCACATTCCTCGAAATACATCAGCGTCAGGACCAGCCGGTCGTCGGGGGCCAGCCGGGAGAGCAGCGACTGAAGAACCATGGCCGCCTCGGCCGGATCGATGCGATCCTCTTCGGCCGCCTCGAGTTCCTCGAGCACGTCGAACTCGGGGAGGGAGGTCTCCTGCGGCTCCTTCGCTTTCTCCCGCCAGAACCGGTAGCCGGTTCGGCTGGCGATCTTGCGCAGCCAGTGCAGCAGGGGGGCGTCGCCCCGGTAGGTCTTCAAGCTGAAATACGCTTCGACGAACACCTGTTGCACCAGCTCCTCACATTGCGTCGGATCGCGCGTGAAACGCCAGAGCAGGCCGGTGATCGGCTTTTCATACCGTTGCACCAGCCGCCCATACGCCTCATCGTCGCCCCGGACCGAGGCCGCCACATCCGCCCAATCTGCATTTTCCACGAATGAATTGTACAAAATGGCCCCTGGGGATTCAAGGAAACCCCCAACACCATGTTTCGCGTTGGGGACCCTAACCGTCCCGTCTATCGGCCAACATTGACACCCTGCATTCGTCATCTGGCAGCTCGTTTCTTGTTCATCTTGTTAGTGGAGCGAGAAAGGCGTCGGTGGCAGGAAATCGGGCTCCCACTCGCAAAGTTTTGAGTCTGGGACCTCTTCTTTGTTGAGTTCTCGGACCTGAGAAGGATACCCCGGGTCATTTCGAGGGGGGCAAGAGCTGCCTCGTTTGGTGCCTGGGAGGGCCCGGCGAGCAAGTCAGTCTCACAAGTCCCGTGGACCTCTTGCTGTAACCGGCCGCGGGAAGAGCCGAACTTCCGGCCTCCCTCTCATTTTCCTGTAACCGTCCCCGACCCGGTTCCACTTACAGGATGAAAAGCGATAGCACCATCGCAATGGAGATTAGCGGATGAAGACGGGTGTAAGAGAAATGGTGGCCTTGACGACATCTATGCACTACAGCCTCGGAGATTCGAGGGCCAAGACAGGAGTGGTAACCATGAGTTCCGAAGAGATGAGAACCGAGCTTGAGATGTTCGTCAACCAGGGGTTGCGGGAAGGGTGGCGCGGATGGCCGCGTCACGACGGCCGGGGCTTTCATAGGACCATCAGGACCGATGGGACCAATAGGACCTATGAGACGGTCCGACGTTCCAGTTGCTCCGATAAGTCTTATAAATCCTATCCGTCCTATATGTCCAATTGAGAAAAAGTTCGGGCGTGGCCCGACGTGTATCCGATAAGGTAAGGTCTTGCTGGTGTGAAAAGGAGAACAAAGATGCAAAGACGAATGGTCAAAATCGGAGTTGTGGCCTGTGTCCTGACGCTGATGGTTGGAGGGCTGTCCGTTGCTCAGCAGGGTGGTGGTCAAGGCGGCGGTCGAAGAGGCGGCCAAGGTGGCGGTCCGGGTGGGAATTTCGATCCGGCCCAGTTCCGTCAGAGGATGATGGAGCAGATGAAGGAGCGGCTCGGCGCCGATGACCAGGCTTGGAAGGTCATGGAGCCCCGGCTCACGAAGGTCATGGAGCTCAACCGCCAGGCGAACGCCGGGGGCCGGGGCATGATGTTCGGCTTCGGCGGTCGCGGTGGTCGCGGCGGTCCGGGTGGTCCGGGCGGCGATCAGGGCGGCCCGCAGGCCGACAGGCGCGGACGGGGCCCGCAGGGAGAGCAAACGGTCCTGGAGAAAGCGATGACCCAATTGCGCACCACGTTGGAGAATCAGTCCGCTACGCCCGAGGAGATCAAGACGCAACTGACGACCGTTCGCCAGGCTCGGGAAAAGGCCAAGCAGGAGTTGGCGGTGGCCCAACAGGATCTCAAGAAGATCCTTACCGTGCGGCAGGAAGCCATGCTGGTCGAAATGGGAATGCTCGAATAAGGAACGGCCCCACCCATGAACGTGCTTGTCAACAGAATGGTGGATCAGGGTCTGATTGACGAATCTGCGGCCCGGGGAATCAGCGGCTTGCTCGCCGAGGGCGAGCCGCCTTCCCGGGCCTTTACCACGTGCGGCGTCACCGATGACGTGTTGCTGCGGTTTCTGGCCAAGGAGCTGGGGCTGACGTTTGTCGAGCTCGAGCAGCAGGAGTTTTCGAAGGAGTTTCTCGCCCAGTTCCCGGCCCGCATCCTGCTGGATAAGCATATTGTGCCGGTTCAAGGGAACGACAGCGAGTTGCTGGCGGTCACGAGCAATCCCTTCGACACGTCCGCCATCGACGAGTTGCGGCTGGCGACCGGCCGGGAGTTCCAGGTGGCCCTGGCCCCGCAGGCGGAAATCGACCGCTGCATCAAGCGGTATCTGGGCGTGGGCGCCGACACGGTACAGTCAATGATTTCCGAGGCCGGCGAAAATGGCCTGCAGGTGATCGACACGGAAGCGGATGATGATATGGACCTGACGCAGGCCGCCGAGGGCGCTTCCATCATCCGCTTCGTCAATCAGATCCTGACGGAGGCCATCGAATTGCGGGCGACCGACGTGCACATCGAGCCGTTCGAGGAGAGCCTGCGCGTGCGCTACCGCGTCGACGGCGTTCTGCAGGAAGCGTCGATCGCCCGGGAGATCAAGCAGTTTCAGGCGGCCATCATCTCGCGTCTGAAGATTCTCGCCAAGCTCGACATCGCGGAGAAGCGCGTCCCCCAGGACGGCCGCATCAAGATCATCATTGCCGGCCGCGAGATCGACGTCCGCGTCTCGGTGATCCCGATGATCCACGGCGAAGCCATCGTGCTGCGTTTGTTGGATCGCTCCTCGGTGCTGCTGGGGCTGGACAGGCTGGGGATGTCCGAGCGGGACCTGGGCATCATGCAAATGATTTGCCAACGGCCGCATGGAATCATCCTGGTGACGGGTCCGACCGGAAGCGGCAAAACCACCTCCTTGTACGCGGCCCTGTCGCAGATCAACGACGTCCAACGCAATATCATCACGATTGAAGACCCCGTCGAGTACCAACTGAACGGGGTCAACCAGATCCAGATTTCGACCAAGGCGGGACTGACGTTCGCCAGCGGCCTGCGGTCGATTCTGCGTCACGACCCCAACGTCGTCCTCATCGGCGAAATCCGTGATAACGAGACGGCGGAGATCGCGATTCAAGCCTCGCTGACCGGGCACCTGGTCTTCTCGACCCTGCACACGAACGATGCCCCCAGCGCGCTGACCCGGCTGGTGGATATGGGGATCGAGCCCTATCTCGTGGCCTCGTCGCTCGAAGCCATTGTCGCCCAGCGCCTCGTGCGCGTGGTCTGCCCGGAATGCCGGGAACCCCTGGCGGACAGCGAGGCGATGCCCCTGCGACGGCGGTTTGCGGATCAACTGCCCGCCGTGCTGTACAAGAGCGTGGGCTGCGAGCGCTGCCAGGGGACGGGTTATCACGGCCGCATCGGCATCTTTGAAATGATGATCGTGACGGATGAGATCCGCTCGCTGATTCTCGAAAACACCTCGGCTCAGGAGCTGCGCAAGGTGGCCACCCGGCAGGGCATGAAGAGCCTGCGCGACGACGGCTTCCGGCAACTGCACAGCGGCCGGACGACCGTGCAGGAGATCCTCCGCGTGACGAAGGATGAGACCTTCGACCTGGACGGTCTGCTGGGCCTGCAGCAAGTGAAGCCGGAACCCGGTAAGGCGGAAAATGGGAACTTGTAGGGTGGGCTGTGCCCACCGATTTCCCCAAAGTGAAGACCCGCGATGAATGGTGGGCACAGCCCACCCTACGGAAACTGAAAACTCCATGGCGACGTTTGTCTACAAAGCGATCAATGCTGACGGGCGGCAGGTAGCCGACGCGGTGGTGGCGCCCGACCGAGCTTCGGCCATCGAGATGATCTGCGGCCAGAGCCTCAGTCCCGTTTCCATCGAGCGGCAGGAAGAGCATCCCACCGGCGGGCTGCTGACACGCGTCGGCCGCGTCTCCAAGGGCGAGGTCGAGGCGTTCACCCGGCAGTTGGCCAACCTGCTGGCGGCGGGCGTTCCCTTGAGCCGGGCCCTGAGCATCCTCAGCCGCGAGGCCGCGCGGCCGACGGCCGGCAAGCTCTGGGCGACCGTGCACGATCAGGTGGCGGGCGGCATGTCTCTGGCCGATTCCCTGAGCCTGCACCCGCGCGCCTTCTCGCCCGTCTACGTCGCGATGGTGCGGGCCGGGGAGACCGGCGGGTTCCTGGACGTGGTGTTGGAGCAGATCGCGACGTTTCGCTCCCGCGAACTGGATCTCAAGAACAAAGTGATGTCGGCCCTGCTGTATCCGACGATTCTGGCGGTGCTGGCGGGCGGCATCATCGTGTTTCTGCTGACGTTCTTCATCCCGCGGTTCTCGCAGATGTTCGCCGAGTTCGGCGGCTCGCTGCCGGCGCTGACCAAGGCTATTGTGACCGCCAGCCGGCTCCTCGTGCGGTACTGGTTCGTGCTGGTGCTGGTCATTGCCCTCGGGGTCTTCGGGATCCGGCGGGCGTTGTCGAGCGAGGAGGGCCGCCGCCTCCTGGAACGGATCACGTTGCAGCTTCCCCTGTTCGGCCGCGTCATCTCGCGCTTCGCCCTGGTGCGGTTCTCCCGCATGCTCGGCACGCTGGTCGGGGCCGGGGTGCCCCTGGTGGCGGCCCTGCGGGTGGCCAAGGAGGCCATCGGCAATCAGGTCCTCGCCGATACGGTGAGCGGCGCCATTGACGACGTCCAACGTGGGACCGGTTTGGCCCGCAGTCTCGAGGGCTGTTCCGTCCTCTTTCCGAGTTCGGTGATCGAGATGATCAGCGTGGCCGAGGAGAGCAGCCGCCTCGATAAGGAGCTCGTTCGTCTGGCCGCCAGTTATGAACAGGAGCTGGATCGGTATTTGAAGATGGCCGTGACGCTCATCGAGCCGGCCCTGTTGTTCGTGATGGCGGCTCTGGTGGGCACGGTTGTCATCGGCATGCTCCTGCCGATCTTCAGCCTGCAACAGTTGATTCGCTGAGAGCACAATCAAATACGTGAGGTTATGGTATGAGAGCGTGGGAAGAAAACACGAATTGCGGATTTCGGATCGAGGATGGCGGATGGAAGAAGACGAGCGGTGCGAATCCGCCATCCGAAATCCGCAAGCCGAAATCCCGACGAGCCTTCACCTTGATCGAGCTGATGCTGGTGCTGGTGATCCTGGCGACGCTGGCGGCAATTGTGACGCCCCGGCTCACGGGCCAGTCCAAGCGCGCCAAGGTCATTGCGGCCCAAACGCAGATCGTGGACTTGGGGACCGCCCTGGACGCATTCGAGATCGGGGTGGGCCGCTATCCGACGACCGTGGAAGGTCTGCTGGCGCTGATCCAGCAGCCGACGGCTGAGGCCCAGGATTGGCAAGGGCCGTACCTCAACAAGAACGTCGTGCCGCTGGACCCGTGGGGCAATGAGTACCAATACCGGTGCCCGGGTCAGTACAACCCGGACGGCTATGACCTGTATTGTTACGGCCCGGACGGCAAACAGGGCGGCGATGACGACATCAGCAACTGGTCGGAAGAGGTCAGAAGATAGTGTGAAGTGGGAAGTTTGAAGTTTCAAGTTATCCAACTTCAAACTTGACGCCTCAAACTCTCACGAGCCGGTTCGGGGAGTCCCAATACGGACACGAGCATGAACACGGACAGAAGACAGCACGAGCGACGCCGAGCCATGACGCTCCTGGAGCTGATCCTGGTGATGCTCATCCTGTCCACGGTGCTGGCGATGGCGGCGCCGTCTCTGCGGGGGTTCTTCACCTCGCGCCGGCTGGATGACGCGGCCGCCCAGATCCTGGCCCTGACCCAGTTTGCCCGCTCCCAGGCGATCAGCGAGGGGATTGTCTACCGGCTCAACTTCGACACCCGCGACCGCACCTACTGGCTCACGGCCCAGAAAGCCGGGGTCTTCGAGACGCTCGAAACCGAGGTCGGGCAAGTCTACACGCTGCCGAAGGACATCGAGTTGGAGTTGGAGGACGTGGAGAAGAAGGACAAAGACGTGTTCCTGGCGTTTACGCCCCACGGGACGATGACGGCCGGCCTGATCCGGCTCACCGACCGCTCCGGGCGGGTCCTGGAGGTGAGCTGTCCCAGCGTGACCGAGACCTTCTCCATCGTGGAACCCAAACAGACGAGTGGCCGATATGCGGCACGATAGAAGAATAGAGGACAGAGGACAGAGGACAGAGGACAGAGGGCCCACGATGCTCTCCGTCGTCCGCCCTCCGTCCTCCGTCTTCCGGTCCGGCGGTTTCACGTTTGTGGAGCTGCTGGCCACCATCGTGCTGATCTCGATCGTGATGCCGGTGGTGATGCGGACGATCGGCCTGTGCACGCAGATCGCGGGGCAGTCGCGCCGGCAGGTCGAGGCGGTCTGCCTGGCGAAGACCAAGCTCACGGAGCTGACCGCCGCCCAGGATTGGGAAAACGGCAGCAACCGGGGGGATTTCGGGACCGATTGGCCCGGCTACGAGTGGACGATGACGCTGGCCACCTGGGCCGAAGACGCCTCCGTGCGCCAGCTCGATCTGACCGTATCCTGGCGGTCGGTGGGCCGGCAGCGCAAGGTCACCCTGAGCACGCTGGTGTACCCGCAGGAGCAATGACGTGACGATCCATCCGAGACATCCTGGATTATTGGTCGGGAGGCCCGACCGATTGCGGATGGCGGATGGCAGATTCGCGCCGGGGGCCGGCAATGGCGGATGGCGGATGGCGGATGGCGGATTCACATCGCGCGTCTTCTTCAATCCGCAATCGCGCGGGGGCTTCACCCTGCTGGAGTTGATGGTGGCGATGTCCCTCATGGTGGTGGTGGCCTCGTGTCTATACACCTCTTTGTACACGGGTTTCCGGGCCTACCGCAGCGCCCAGGCGGCGGTGGACCCCACGTCCGCGGCGATCAACGTGATCGAGCTGCTCAAACAGGATATCGGCGGCGTCCTGCCTCCGGGGGGCACCCTGGCCGGCGCTTTCATCGGCACCGATTCGGGCGGCCTCAAGGGGGTGGATGCCGACAGCCTGGAGTTCTACACGACCCACGTTTACGTGGACGATACGCAGTTGACCGGGTCGACGACGAACACCCCGCTGGTCGGGGGAATCGGCAAGGTCGCCCTGCTCCTGGAGGAAGACAGTGAAAAGAAGGACGGCACGTACCTGCTGCTGCGCCAGGTGACGACGGACCTGCTGGCCCCCAGGCAGATGGAGCCGGAGGAACAGGTCCTCTGCACCAAGGTGGCCTCCTTGAATTTCCGCTATTTCGACGGCTCCAACTGGCTCGACGAATGGGACTCGACGGCCGATGCGAACAGTCTGCCCCTGGCCGTCGAGGTCGATATCGAGATCGCCCACAAGGACAAGTACAGCAAGGAGCTGCAGAAGCGACGGCTGGTCCAGAGTTTCGCCATCCCGTGCAAGAGCAAACCCACGGAGAGCGAAACCACAGCAAGTCAGCCGTCCACGAACGCAACGCCGCAGACGAAACCACCGACGACCAAGTGAATGTGATGAGACACCAGGTGATGGGACAATCTGAAATGCCGCAGCGCCGGGCCGGCCTGTCGAAGGAGGCGCGCGCAGCCGGGACGGTTCTGATCGTCACGATCTGGGTCGTCCTGGTCCTGGCGGGATTGGCCCTGGTCTTTGCGCGCTCGGTGCGGGTGGCGGCGGCGGTCTCGGCCAATCAGATCGCTTCCCTGCAGGCGGAATCGGTGGCCGCCGGGGCCCTGGAGTACGTCGTGGCCAAGCTCGTTGAGAAAATGGAGGCGCAGACGACCACGTCCCAGGCGAACCCATCCGGGACCACCGATTACTACGAGGAGATGCAGGTAGGCGAAGGCTATTTCTGGGTTCTCCAATTGAACCTGGAGGATGATCGCGAATATCGCTACGGACTGACCGACGAGGCCGGCAAGATCAACCTGAATACCGCTTCGGAGGAGATGCTGTTGAACCTGCCGGGCATGACGGCGGAATTGGCGGCTTCGATTATCGATTGGCGCGACACCGACAGCGATGTCACCGCCGGAGGGGCCGAGGACGAGTACTATCTCTTGCAGCCGGCGCCTTACCACTGCAAGAACGGTCCGTTCGAGACGGTCGATGAGATTCTCCTGGTCAAGGGGGCCTCGGAAGAACTGCTCTACGGCGAGGATACCAACCTCAACGGCCTTCTGGATCCTCAGGAGAACGACGGCGAGGAGAGTGAGCCGCCCGACAATGGCGACGGCCAGCTCGACCGCGGGTTCTACGACTACGTCACCGTCTACAGCACGGAGGCCAACGTCGACAGCGAGGGCAACACCCGTATCAATGTCGGCGATGCCACCGCCCTCTCGGACCTGCAGACGCTGCTGCAGGAGACGTTCAAGGAAGATCGGGCGTTGGAGATCATGGGGCGTCTCTCGGGCAGCGCGACCTACACCAGCATTCTCGATTTTTACTACCGCTCGGGCATGACCTACAAGGAATTCTCCCAGGTCGCCGATAAGCTGACGACGAGCAGCGAGACCGCGCTGCCGGGCCTGGTGAACGTGAACACGGCCTGCAAGGAAGTCCTGATGTGCCTGCCGGGTCTGGAGGAGAAAGACGTCGACGACCTGATTGCCTATCGCACGACCAACACCAGCGCTTCGGGCGAGGAGCCCAACTCCGTCGCCTGGGTGACGGAGGTCCTGGAACAGACCAAGGCGGTCGGCATCGGCCGCTACATCACGGTCCGCTCGAATCAGTACTCCGCCGACATCATCGCCCTGTCCGGCAACGGGCGGGCGTACAAACGGTACAAGGCCGTTATCGACACGCAGGAGACGCCGCCGCGGGTGGTCTATTGGCGGGAGATCACGCATTTCGGCTGGCCCTTGGATGCGGAGATTGTGGCGACCCTGCGGAAGGGGAAGCCTCTGACAGACGTGGTTCTGAGCACAAGCAAACATTGATGGGACGCGACGATGGTTGGCACACGCCACATATTGGGATTGGCGATCGATGACGCAGGGGTCGTCGCCACGGAACTGAGCATACAGTCGGGCCGCGCCGAAGTTCGACGGACCGGAGAGTTGCTGTGGGGACAAGAGCTGACCGCGGACAGCGTCCGGCCCCTGGGCCAGCGGCTGCGGCAGTTCCTGCGGGAGCGGGGGTTCACCTCGAAGCGGGCGGTGGTCGGCCTGGCGGCCAAGTGGGTGCTGACGAAGGAAGTCGAAGCTCCTGGGGCCAGCCCCGAGGCCCTGGCCGGCATGCTGAGCATCCAGGCCGAGCGGGCGTTCTCCATGGACACCGAGGAGCTGATCTTCGACTACTGCGGCCAGACGAGCACGACCGAGAAAAGCCCGATTCTTCTGTTGGCCGCCCGGCGGCAGATGGTCCACCAGATCAAGGAGCTGACGGAGGCCGCCGGCCTGCAAGTACAGTCCATGACCCTCTCCGCCTTGGCGTGCAGCAAGGCCCTGTCGGAAGGCGGTCTGACGAGCAGGTACGGACTGTACGCCCGCCCAACGTACTGTGAGTTCTGGTCCCAGTTGGACGGCAGCCCGCGTTTCATCAAGCACGTGCCGATGGGCAAGAATGGGACACCGGCCGGGTACGCGGATCTGCTGGCTTCCACGATTGAGCGGCTGGTGTTGCTCTCGCCGGTGCCGGGGCAGACGCCGCCCTACGCGATCACGGCCTATGACGCCTGCGGCCTGCCCGAAGAGTGCATTGAGGGGCTGGGCCGGCGGCTCGGACCCCAGATCGCGGTGTCCAATGGGCGGGCCGGGCTGCTGTCCAAAGGGCTTGTCTTGCGGGATCAGCCGGACCAGGCCCGCGCGATCGCGGCGGCGGCGGTGGCCCTGACCGCCGTCGGACCCCAGAAACCCCCGGTCGATTTCCTCCACCCCCGCGTCGGCGTCAAGAAGGCCGTGAGCCACAAACGCATGATCGTCTGGGGCGCCGGCGTTGCGGCGGCCTGTGTCCTCGGACTGGGCGTCCTGCTGGTTGTCTGGCACGCGTACAGCCGCGAGATCGCTGCCAGCCAAGCGTGGTTGAAGGAGAACGAAGCGCAGATCACCGCCGCCCAGGAGTTCGTGGACCGCTACAAGTATGCCGGCAGTTGGGTCTCGCGCGAGCCGCAGTTCCTGGAGTGTCTGAAGGGGCTGACCACGGCGTTCCCCGAAGAACCCTACCTCTGGGCCAGCAGTCTGGCGTTGAACGAGAACGGCACGGGCTCCGTCGTCGGCAAGACGACGAGCGAGACGAGCTTCCACGAGATGCTCGATAAGATCAAGCAAGATGCCAAAGAGTTCCCCGACGTCAAGATGATGTACCTCCGGGACCCCGGACGGGAGTCCCGCGAGAAGGAATTCGCCATCAACTTCAACTTCAGATTCCAAGGCGCGAAATAACTATGGGCTTGTCGCAACGTGAACGCATCATTGTCCTCGTCACCCTCCTCGCGGTGGGCGCTCTGGTCGCCGACAGGCTCGTTCTGGCCCCCATCACGAATGGACTGGGAGAACTCAAAGCCGAGAGACAGAAGTCGCTGAGCCAGGTCGCCAAGGCCAAGAACCTGCTCCAGGAAAAACAGCAGATCGAGAAGAAGAAGGCCGCGCTGTCCGAGGGTCTGCGCAGTGACGCGGAGGCGGAAAGCCGGGTCGCCAAGGCGCTCGACACGTGGGCGGAGGATGCCCGGCTGACGCTCACGTCCGTCAAGCCGGACCGCATGGCCGGCGGCGACAAGGGACTCAAGGAGATTCTCTTCGTGGTCGCCGGCAAGGGCTCACTTGACGCCGTCGCGTGGTTCCTCTACCAGGTGGAGACTTCGGACCTGCCGATCAAGGTCAAGCACCTGCAGCTCGGCTCGACCAGCGAGGCCGGCGATAATATGTCGCTGGAACTGCGTATCTCGGCCCTTTATCTGGCGGCCGACGAGAAGTCGTCGCCCCCGACGCGCAGCGGCGCTGCGGGCAAGCAACCGCAACCGAAACAACCAGAGAAGACCAATGAAGAGCAACTCTTATAACAAGGCAACGGCTCTCACGCTCGTGGCAGCGGCACTGGCACTGGTCCTCGCCTCGTGGCCGACGACCGGCCGCAGCCAGGACTCGTCCCGCCGGGATCGAGAGCGGTATCGTCGAGAGATGATGGATCGGAGGAGTTCGACGAGGACTGGGACCGGTCGGCCGGAGACGACGACTCCATCGGGTCCGACACGGCCCGATGCGGCGCGCCGGGACGCCTCGACGCAACCGGGTGCGGGCAAGCCGGAGACCGCTCGTCCCGGGACCACTCCGGCGGGAGCCACCGCGTCGAAAGACGGGCAGGCAGGTCGAATCACGAAGCCGGCCGAGCCAAGTCCGGCCCCCCAGCCCGTCGAGCGTCGTCTGAGCCCACGGACCAACCGCGGCGAGCAGTGGGCCAAGTACAGCATCATCCTCGATCGCAATATGTTCTCCCGGCAGCGGGTGAAGCCCGTGCCGCCAGGGGAGGTCGTGCAAGAACGACCGAGGGTCATGCCCAACCCCGAGTCCTATTTCCTCCTCAAGGGCGTCGTCCAGGAAGACAACCAGTTCATCGCGTTTGTGGAGGATAAGCGGACCAGCAGCGTCCTGCGGCTGCGCGAGGGCGACACCGTCGCACGGGGCATGGTCAAATCCCTGAATCTCGACGGCCTCCAGTACCAGTTCCAGGATAAGGCGATCCGCGTCAGCCTGGGATCGGACTTGGAGGGCGGAAGCGGTGCCCTCACGGCGGGCGATCTGGCGAGCTTTTCCGCGACGGCGGCGCCGGCCGCTTCGTCCGCCGGCTCGGCGGCCCCCTCCGCGGACGAGGCCGAAATTCTCAAGCGGCTCATGGAGCAGCGGCAACAACAGTTGGGACGGTAGTCCCCCCGGCAGTCTGAACGGGAAGAAGGAGAAACCTACGATGCGCATTATCAAAACGATTCTGGTTGGCATGATCCTGGCCGTGGCCATCATCCCGCTGCCGGGGCACACCGCCGCGACGCAGCCGAACCCTTCGGAAACCACCGCACCTCAACCGGCGACGCCGCCGGCCGACGCGCCCCAGGCCGAGGCGCCGGCCCCCGCTCCTGTGACCACCGCGGCGCCAGAGGCCGCACCGCAGCCGACCGCCACCCCGGTGGCGAATGTACCGACTACCCCGGCGGCCTCTTCCTCGGCCGGCTCTGAGGCCAAGCCTATCGAGGTGGTCAAAAATGGCGAATTGAAGCTCAAGCTCAATTTTCAGGATGCCCCGCTGCAGACGGTGCTAGAGTACCTGTCCGAGACCGCCGGGCTGACAATCGTATCGAATGAGCCGATCGCCAGCAGCCGAATGACGGTGATCAGCCGTCAGGCGCTTGCGCTGAAGGATGCAGTGGGTCTGATCAACACGGTGCTCAAGGAAAAGGGCCTGACGGCCGTTCTCACCGGCAAGACCCTCAAAGTGGTCACGCTGGACAAGGCGAGAGTGGAGAATCTCCCAGTCTTCACCGGCGGGGACCCGAACGTCGTCCCGCGGAACGACGACGTGGTGACGTACGTGATCCCCGTCTCCCACGTCACCGCCGCCGCCCTCGTGCAGAATCTGCAGGCCCTGCTTCCGGAATACGCCAGTCTTACAGCCAACGTTGACGGCAACGCGCTGATCATCACGGACACGAACGCCAACATCCGTCGCCTGATGCAGATCGTCAAGGCGTTGGACACCCACATGGCCACGGTTGCGGAAATCCGGGTCTTTCGGCTGACGAATGCGGACGCTACGAGCACGGCCACTCTGATCAACACCATCTTTCAGCAGCAAGCCCAGAGTAGCCGTGGCGGATTCGGAGGCCGCGGCGGTTCCGGCGGCACCAACCCCTTCCAGATGATGATGCAGATGCGAGGAGGGGGTGGGCCTGGCGGGGAACCGGGAGGTGACCGGGGCGGACGCGGCGGTTCGCAGGGCGGCAGCAGTCAGCAGGGCGGCGGCAATGTCAATGTGCAGGTCGTGGCGGCCGCCGACACGCAGACGAATTCCGTCGTCGTGCGCGGACCGGCCGAGTCGCTGGAACTCGTGGCCAACGTGATCAAGGCCTTGGACGACACCGGCGCCAAGGTGGCAACGGTCCGCGTCTTCCAGCTTCGGTACGCCGATGCCATCAACACGGCCGATGTCATCAACCAACTCTTCAACCAGCAGTCTTCCTCCTCGTCCCGGTCCCGGTCAGGCCGCGGCGGCACTGGTGGGTTTCAGGGCGGCGGTCCCATGATGTTCCGCGGCCCGTTTGGTGAGGGCGGACCGCCGGGGGCCATGCAGGGAGAAGGCAGCACGAGCATGGTGGCGGTGACGGCCGCGGCGGACAGCCGCACGAACACCGTCGTGGTCACCGGGCCGGAGACGGTTCTGAATGTCGTGGAGGAGGTGATCAAGAAACTGGACTCACCGCTGGCCAACGTCGCTGATGTGAAGGTCTTCCATCTCGAATACGCGGATGCCTCCAACACGGCCCAGCTCATCAACGAGGTCTTCGGGCAAAGCCGCACCTCCTCTTCGAGCCGGTCGTCACGGTCCAGCTCCCAGCAGAGCCAGCAGATCATGTTTCGAGGCGGTCCCGGCGGAGGCGGCATGGGCATGATGGGAGGCCAGGGCGGCCAGACCACCGGCTCCTCGGACATCACGGTGGTCGCCTCCGGCGACACCCGGACGAACTCCGTCGTCGTCAGCGGTCCGCAGGAGACGCTGGCGGTTATCGGCCAGATTATCAAAGACCTCGATGAAAACCCGGCGGCGGAGCGCCGCATCTTCGTCTACCCGCTCAAGAACGGCACGGCCACCAGTCTCATGACGATTCTGAACAATCTCTTCCAGGAGATGCAGACCCTGAATCAGCGGGCCACCGGCACCCGCAGCACCGCGACCGGCGGGGCCAGGAACGCGGGGGCCGCCGGGGGTGGTGCCGCTGGCGGCGGGATGGCGGGCGGCGGGGGCGCTGCCTCCACCACCAGCTCCTCCAGCAGCGACACCCTCTCCGAGGAGACGTACTTCGAGGCCGATCCGAACACCAACTCCCTGCTGTGCATGACGTCCTCGAAGAACTATGACAAGATCAAGCCGATTATTGCGGAGCTGGACAAGCCCGTCGGCCAGGTCCTGATCAAGGTCCTGTTCGCCGAGCTGACCCACTCGAACGACATGGATTGGGGCGTGGAGTTTTCCATGTTGAACCTCAACAAGCATGGGGGGGTGCAATCGACCCAGGTCTTCGGCCAGCCCCTCACTCTGACGACGCCCAGTGTGGGGCCCGACCTGGGTCCGGGCGTCCTCGCACCCGAGGGCCTGTCGATCCGGGCTCTCCAGGGCGACCTGGACATCACGCTGCACGCTCTCCAGGAGACGGGCAAGCTCAACGTCCTGTCCCGGCCCTATGTCCTGACCCGGAACAACCGCCTGGCCACGATCACCGTGGCCGACGAGGTGCCGATCCCCACCGGCAGCACCACGGTGGCCGGCCAGACCCAGACCACCTTCGACTACCGCAACGACATCGGTATCGTCCTGGACGTGACGCCTTCGATCAATGACGATGGGTTGGTCAACATGATTGTCTCCCCCAAGATCACGACCCAAAAAGGCAAGGTTCAGGTGTCCGAGAACCTGGAGGCCATGGAGTTCTCCACGCGTTCGGCCAGCACTCGCGTCGCGGTCAAGGACGGCCAGACCATCGTGATCGGCGGCCTCATCCAGGACCAGACCAGCGAGGCCGTCCGGAAAGTCCCGCTGTTGGGCGACATTCCCATCGTGGGCCTCCTGTTCAGACGCACGATGGTCGCGAAGGCCAAGACGGAGCTGCTGATCTTCCTGACGCCCTTCGTGGCCAAGGAGCCGGGGGATCTGACCAGGATCTCCGACACGGAGGAGCGGCGCAGCAGTCTGGGCGAGGACAAGGATGCCGCCGAGCTCTACCGCCGGCACATGGACTCCATGAGAAACCGGGACTTGGAGCCGAGTCAGCCGTAGGCGTAGGAGCAAAGGGACCCAAACGACCTGAAGGACCCAGGGGAACCGCTGCGGCGGCCCGTCTCTTGGGTCCTTTGGGTCTTTTTCGTCCTTTAGGTCCTCTTGGTCCTTCGGAGTTCAGCTTGTGTGCGCGAGGCTCTCCGGATAGCATGGGCCAGGAATATGCCCGAAATGGGCAGGGCTGCTGATTGCCTGTTTATGAGGAGACCTTCTGATGATGAGCCTGTACGGGCGACGCATGCGTCGCCCCTACCACCAACGTTGTCAAATCCCCTTTCTACTCCTACTCGCTCTGGCCGAGATGAGCCTCGCAGCGGAACCCACGGAGTCACGCTGGTTTCCCTTCGAGCCCGTCCCGGACCGCTTCGGGCCGAGCGTGCTGGATGGCAGTCGCTGGGTCGAGGCCCCGACCGGCAAGCACGGTTTTGTCACGGTTAAAGGGGACCGATTTGTCTTCGAGGACGGGACGCCCATTCGCTTCTTCGGGGCCCAGATCGGGAGCTTCTCCAGGGAGCAGCTCGACTATGCGGTTCGCCGGATGCGCCGCCAGGGCATCAACATCACGCGGATGCATGGGCTGGAGAATCTCAACGGCCGTAGCGGCCGGACGTCCTTCGATTACAGCAAGGAAGGCTTCGACCGGCTGGATTACCTCGTCGCCAAGCTCGGCGAAAACGGCATCTACATGATTCTCGACGTTCATTATCCGCTCACGTACCGGTTCAAGCCGGGCGACGAAATCCCCGGGCTGCCGCAGGGAGGACCCGCCCCCCACGCGGAGTTCTTCAACGAGAAGGTCGCGAGCATCATGCACCGCCGGATGGCGGATGTCTTCACCCACCTGAACCCCTACACCAACAAACGCTACTGCGACGACCCCACGCTCGCGGCGGTCGAGGTCCTCAACGAGGATTCCCTGTTTTGGGGCACCATCGCCCAGCCATTCCGGCAGGAACTGGAGCAGAAGTTCGCCGACTGGCTGCGAGCCAGGTACGGCGACGATGCCGGCTTGCGAAAAACCTGGACCGTGAACGGTCAATCGCCTTTGGCGGAAGGCGAGGGACTCGGCAGTGGTCAGTACATCAGCCTCTTGAGCAATGGACTGTTCAACGCCAAGTACTTCCAAGCCAACCCGGACAAGGCGGTCCGCGGACAGGACCAGATGCGCTTCTGCCTGGAATTGGAGGACAAGTACTGGGCCGCCAGCGTTGCCGCGATGCGCAAGGCTGGCGTCAAGGTGCCGATCAGTGCCACGAACTGGCAGGCTCACGGTTTCGCCACCCGCGTCCACATGCTGGGCCAATCCCGGCTCGACTACATCGACCGCCACGGGTACTGGGACCACCCGCAGGGCGAAGGCAATCTGAAGTGGCGGATCGCCACGGCGCTGTTCCACAATCAGCCGATGGTCAAGGCCGTCAAGCCGGATCAGGATACGCTGATCTATCTGGGCCGGGGCAACCTGGTCACGGAGAAGGCTTGGGAACAGGTCCTAGGGCTGCCCATGACGATCAGCGAGTGGAACACGTGCCTGCCCAACCAGTACTCCCTCGAAGGGACCGGCCTGATGGCGGTCTACGGCCTGCTGCAAGGCTGGGACGGCCTGCTCGAATTCGGCTATTTCAGCCCCGATTGGCGGCCGGCTCTGGGATCGGGCTCGTTCGATATGCTCGCCAACCCGCCGCAGATCCTGCAATTCCCGGCGGTGGCTGCTCTGTGGCATCGCGAGGACGTCCGGGAGGCAGAACTGGTCGCCGAGTCGCTCTACGACCCCGCAGCGCCGCTGCGCGTCGGGGAAAGCGTCTTCGGCCTTGACGACGACCGCAAACCTGTCCCCATCGCGGCGGCCCTGATCGGTAAGGTCGGCTATCGCTTTGTCCCGCAGCATCGTGACCCGGTTGTGAAGGACATTCGGCCCTACTGGGACCCGGACAAACGGATGGCCCGTTCCACGACGGGCGAACTCGTCTGGAATGCTTCGGACGGCTTCGTGACGGTCAACACGCCGCGAACGCAGGCGGTGATCGGTTTCCTGGGCACCGGCCCGCACGCGTTGGCCACGGTGGCGCTGCGCAGCTCCACGAACTTCGGAGCCGTGTACGTTACGGCGATGGACGCGGAGACACCGATCGAATCGGCCCGCCGGGTGCTTGTGACGGCGGTGGGCCCCGCAAAGAACACGGGTATGGAATATGAGACGACCTCGCAGTCTTCGCCGCTGGGTGTGCCTTATTCACGGCTGCGCGAGGCAGGCAAGGCGCCGGCCCTGCTCGAAGCGGTCACCGGCCAGATCGAGATTCGCTCTCGTCTGGCCGGTCAGCTCAAAGCCTGGACACTCGATATCGTAGGCAACCGGGTCCGCGAAGTCCCTCTGGCCGCCAAGGCGGACACTGTCGTCCTGAGCATGGGGCCGGAGGCGAAGACGGTCTACTACGAGATCGCGACCGAATAGACCTTTGTCGGAGGACAGCCCATGGAGAAGCGGTTTCGCCCTGAGGTCCTGATCGTCGCCGGCCTGCTCGCGGCCGGTGTCGTGCAGGCGGTGACGCCCCAGCCGGAGGAGTTCCGTCTGCGCGACGAATGGCCCGGCCGGACGAGCCTCATCGGATCGAATCTCACCAAGGCCCCGTTCTCGTTCGTCTACGACGGCAAGTCTTCCGCAGAACTGCTCAAAAGCTGGCAAGCCAAACACGACACCCGCAAACTCGATGCGCAACGTGCAGAGCACACACTGACCTGTGCTGACCCGACTACGGGCCTGCAGGTCCGCCGCGTCGCAATCGAGTACACCGACTTCCCGACCGTGGAGTGGACCCTGTACTTCAAGAACACCGGCTCCGCCGATACGCCGATCATCGAAAAGATCCAAGCTCTGGACATCGAGCTTGGCCGGGGCGCCGAGGGGGAATTCCTGCTGCACCACAATGTGGGCTCGCCCGCCAACGGCAGCGACTATGGTCCGCTGGAGACGCCGCTGGGACCGAAGGCCACAAAGCATCTCGGCGGCAAGGGAGGCCGCCCGACCAATGCGGACTGGTCCTACTTCAATCTCGAATGGTCCGGTCAAGGCTTGATTGTGGCCGTGGGCTGGCCGGGCCAGTGGCTGGCGGACTTGGTGCGCGATAGCGCAGGCGGTCTGCACCTGCAGGCCGGCCAGGAATTGACGCGGTTCAAGCTCCTGCCCGGTGAGGAAGTCCGCAGCCCGTTAATCGTACTGCAATTCTGGAAAGGCAACTGGATCGTCTCACAGAACGTCTGGCGGCGCTGGATGATGGCCCACTCCATGCCCCAGCCGGGCGGCCGGCTGCCCCCGCCGCAACTGGAGGCCTCCAGCTCGCGCCAGTACGATGAGATGATCAAGGCCAATGAGGCCAACCAGATCATGTTCATCGACCGCTACTTGGAGGAGGGCATCAAGCTCGATTACTGGTGGATGGACGCGGGCTGGTACGTGCACCACGGCGGTGGCTGGCCGCGCGTGGGCACATGGGAGGTAGATACGGCCCGCTTCCCCAAGGGACTGCGGGCGATCTCCGACTACGCGCACAGCAAGGGCCTCAAGATCCTCGTCTGGTTCGAGCCGGAACGAGTGACCGCCGGCACGTGGTTGGCGGACAACCATCCCGAATGGGTGCTGGGCGGGGCCAAGGGCGGCCTGCTCAACCTCGGCAATGAGGACGCACGCCGGTGGTTGACGGAGCACACGGACCAGCTTCTGAACGAGCAAGGGATCGATCTCTACCGTCAGGATTTCAACATGGACCCGCTGAGCCACTGGCGCGGGGCCGATGCACCCGACCGCCGGGGCATCACCGAGATCAAGCATGTCACGGGCTACCTCGCGTACTGGGACGAATTGCGTCGCCGGCATCCGAACATGCTCATCGACTCGTGCGCCAGCGGGGGCCGGCGCAACGACGTGGAGACGATGCGCCGCGCGGTGCCCTTGTGGCGAAGCGACTATGCCTACGAGGCGACGGGCCATCAGTGCATGATGTACGGCCTGTCCCTCTGGCTGCCCTTCCACGGCACCGGCACGGTATTCACGCGAAACGCCTCCTACTATGGCAGCGGCCGCACGCCGGTCGAGCCCTATGCTTTCTGGAGCAATGCCGGCCAAAGCACCGGTTTTGGCATCGATATCCGGCTGAAAGACCTCGACTACGATACGATTCGGCGGCTCATCAGCCAATGGCGTCAGATCGCGCCGAACTACTACGGCGATTTCTATCCGCTGACGCCCTGGACCCGTGACGACACGGTCTGGATGGCGTGGCAATTCGACCGGCCGGAGGCGGGCGAAGGCATGGTTCAGGTCTTCCGCCGGCACAACAGCTTCTACGAGTCGGCACGCCTCAAGCTGCTCGGTCTGGATGCCCAAGCGAGCTACCTTGTGACCAATCTCGATACAGGCGCATCGGAGCGGCACGGCGGCCGGGAGTTGCTGGATGACGGATTGGCGGTTACCATGCCGGCCAAGCCGAGCGTGGCGGTCTTGATCTACCGGAGGCAGCCATGAGCAATCGCAGGGGGTTTCTCAAGCGGGCCTTGGCGGCAGGTTTCGTTGTCGGTTCCGAGACGCTGCACGCGAGCGACCCGCGGCGGGTCTTCGTCGCCGGGTTCTCCCACGAGACCAACACGTTCCACCCGGTGAAAACGACGTCGTTCGATTTTGCGGAGGTCAGCCGCGACCCTCTTGGCGTCTGGCGGGACGCCGGTCTGATTGTTGTTCCCGGGATTCATGCCCGTCCGAACGGCGGCGGGACTATCGAGGAGAAGCCCTGCCGGGAGGCGATGGGCCGGGTTCTGGATTCGTTGCGGGCCGCGCTGCCGGTCGATGCCGTATTCCTGCGCCTCCACGGGGCGATGTACGCCGAAGGGATCGGTCCGGCGGAGAGCGTCCTCGTCGGTGAAGTGCGTTCCCTCGTGGGTCCGAAAATCCCTATCGCCTGTACGTTCGATCTGCATGGCAACATCCCCGCTCGGCTGGCCCAGTCTGGGGACATTCTCGTCGGCCTCAAAACCGCTCCCCATACCGATGGCGCCCAGACCGCCGATCTTGCCGGACGCATCCTGTTGGACACGCTCGCAGGAAAGGTGCACCCGGTTTCGTATGTGCTGCCGATTCCGATGATGCTGCAAGGTGAGAAGGCCATGACCACCTCCGAGCCCTTCCGATCCCTCGTAGAGGAGGCCCGACGGCTGGAACGCGAAGGTGTGCCAGGCCATGACGCGAGAATCTTGGCGGCCACGATCTTTGTCGGCTGCGCCTGGACGGATTCGCCCGATACGGGAATGTCCGTGATGATTACCGCCGATGGCTCGCCGGCCGCCGCGCAGGCAGCCGCGGTGCATCTCGCGCGCCAGGTGTGGGAGGCACGTCACCAGTTCGCTTACGGCTGCGAGACCGCCGAGTTGGAGGAGGGCGTCAATCGGGCGCGCGCCGCGAAGGAATCGACGGTTTTTCTGACCGACAGTGGAGACAATGTGACCGCCAGCACGCCGGGCGACCTTCCCATCGTCCTGCGCCACCTGGTAGAAAGGAAGATCAAGAGCGCCATCGTCGCCGGCATCAACGACACGCCGGCCGTGAACCGCTGCTTCGAGGCGGGCGAAGGGGCGAAGCTGTCTCTTCCCATCGGCGCCACCGTCGAAAAGCGGTTCGGACCTCCGCTGGAGGCCGAGGCCCAGGTCGTGCGCCTGGTCAAGAACGCTCGCCTGGCAGTTGTCCGGATCGGAGATATCGAGGCAATTCTGGCGGACGGCCCGATGGCCTTCACCGATGCCAGCCAATTCGCGCCCTGTGGCATCGATCCTTTGCGTCGTAAGATTGTCGTCGTGAAAGAAGGCTATCTCTTTCCGGGACTGACCCGGATCGCTCCGCGCTACATCATGCTCCTGACGGCCGGTGCCGGAGACATGCGCATTGAGCATTTGACCTACACCCGTCGTCGCAAGCCGCTCTTTCCCTTCGAGCCGGACACCACCTTCGATCCCCAAACCGCTCCCCCCGTTGACGCAGCGAAAGCGAAATCCGGAGTTACAGTGCGGGATTTACCTATTCGTTCGGCAAAATGACTTTCTACGAACCCTCGGCCGAGTGACGCGTACGCGAATTGGCAGGTATGTTGAGGAATTTTGCCTATTCGTGTCTGCACCCTTCCTCCGTACCTTCTCCGTAGGGGCGAATGATTATTCGCCCCTACCCGATTCGCCCGTACGGGGAGGGGCCCGTGGGGGCGAAAAACTCACGCCCGTACGGGCGAATAATCACTCACCCCCTACGTTCTTCGGTCCGCCGCGGCGTGACCGACGGGACCAGGGGCTGCCCTCGCAGCGCCGCTGCGCGTCGGGGCGGAGGGACCCGCCATTCGAGACCCTCGACCGGTGCTAATGGATCGACGGACGTTTCTTCGTTGGATGGCAGGGGCCGGTGCCTCGGGCGCCGGTCTGGGGTTTATGCGTCACATGGGTCCAGATCGGACCCAGGATGCCGAACGGCAAGCCGTGGACCCAAGCCGGATCGGGCAGAAGCTGCCGGATCGGTGGATCTCCTCGGCGCGGGAGCAGCCGTACCTCCGGCCCGGCCTGTGGACTATCTTCGCCACAACCTGCCGGGAGTGTCCGGCGGGCTGCGGAATGCACGCGCGAATCCGCGAAGGCCGCGTCATCAAATGCGAGGGCAATCCGAAACACCCGATCAGCCACGGCGGACTGTGTCCACGTGGCCAGTCTGCGCCCCAGGGGCTGTATGACCCCGACCGCGTGCGAGGACCGCTAGGGCGGCCGTCGGCCGCAAAATCCAAAATCCGAAATCCGAAATCCGAAATCGGCGGCCACAGGCCGCTGCCCTGGTCTCAGGCGTTGGCGGAGGTGACCGACGCCCTGAAGAACGCCAAGCGGCTCTTCATCGTGAGTGACTTGCAGACGGGGACCTTGGCCGAGATCATGCAGCAGTTCCACAACTCGCTGGGCCTGCCGGGGGCGGTCGCGTTCTATGAGGCGTTCGACTATGAGCCTTTGCGGGCGGCCCACCAGAAGCTCTTCGGCCAGGCGGCTCTTCCCCGCTATCGGCTCCAGGAGTGTGATTTCCTCCTGAGCTTCGGGGCCGAGTTCCTCGAAACCTGGATCTCCAACGTGGAATTCGCCTGGCAGTTCGCCCAGATGCACCACCGTGGGCCGGAGTATCGCGGCGAGATGGTCTCCATCGGCCCGAAGCTGTCCATGACGGCCGCGAATGCGGACCATTTCATTCAGATTCCCGCCGGCCAGGAATACCGCGCGGCGCTGGCGATTCTGCAGGAGGTGACACGGCTGCGCGGCGCGCCGGTTCCGGCTGCGGAATCTAATCCGCCATCCGCCATCCGCCATCCGCAATTCCAGGAGGTGGCGCGCCGATTCGCAAGCGCCAAGAACGCTGTGGCTCTGGGCGGACCGGTGGCTGCTACCGGTCCGGCGGCCGAGAACCTGGCTACCGCTGCTATGCTGTTGAACCGTGCCGTGGGGGCGGTTGGCACGACCGTGGATTTCTCCCAGACCCACGCTCTGAGCCGGACGATCCCGGTTGCTCAACTCGAACAGATGCTGGCGGGTCTCACGCAGGACGATGTCCTGATCGTTCACCAGACCAACCCGGCGTACAGTCTCCCTCATCTGCGCGCCCACCTCGAACGAGTGGGCAGTCTCGTTTACATCGGCACGATGATGAACGAGACGGCCCGGATGGCTCGGTGGGTTCTGCCCGTACATTCACCGCTGGAGGCGTGGGGCGACTACGAGCCGTGGACCGGCGTCCATTGTCTGATGCAGCCGACGATGGGGGCGCTTCATGACACGCGGCATAGCGGCGATGTGTTCCTCTCGCTGGCCGAGCAGTGTGGCCGACCACTCTCAAAAGCCGGGGAACGCGTAGCGTCGTTCCACGATTGGCTCAGGCTCAACTGGCGGCAGTTGGGTGCCTCTACCGGCACGGAACCTGAGACATTCTGGCAGCAATCGCTGCAACGCGGCGGGGTCTTCGAACAGGAAATAGGACGGATAGGACACATAAGACCCATAGGAGAAACCGAGATCGCAGCCAGTCCTGTCGGTCCTATTAGTCCCATTGGTCCGATAAGTCCCACGGAAGCGGCCTCGCCCGAAACGTTGCACTTGTGGCTTTGGCCGTCGATCAAGCTGTTTGATGGGCGTTTGGCGAACCGGGGCTGGATGCAGGAAGTCGCGGAGCGGATGAGCACCCTCACGTGGGGAAGCTGGGTCGATCTCTCCCCGGCAACCGCCCAGCGGCTGAAGATCGCCGAGGGCGATGCGGTGGAGGTCTCCAACGGCTCGGGCTGTGTGACGGCTCCCGCCCGCATCACGAATGAGGTGGCTGACAATGTGGTTGCCTTGGCCTTTGGACAAGGGCACACGGGCCTGGGAGAGACGGCGAATGGACGAGGCGTCAATGGGTTCCTTTTGCGGACGCGGTCTGAGGCGGATTCCCTCTTCGGCACCGTCACGCTTCGCAAGACCGGCGCGCGGATGCCGCTGACCTATCTCTCGGCGACTCAGGAACAGCACGGGCGCGGGATCGTGCGCTGGACCACGCCGGAGGACCTCCGCTCCATGACCAAAAATGATGCCGAGGAGATCATCTGGCCGGGGCCACGCGGATACGACCCGCGCCGCGACCTGTATGCGCCCCATGAGTATCCGGAGCATCGGTGGGCAATGGTCATCGATCTGGACCGCTGTATCGGCTGTGGGGCCTGTGAAGTGGCGTGCTACGCGGAGAACAATGTGCCGGTGGTAGGGCCGGGACCGCTGGGACTGGGCCGAACCCGGGAGATGACCTGGCTGCGCGTGCCGCCGTACCGGCATCCGGAAGAACCGCTGCGCGTGGGCTTTCTGCCACTGCCATGTCAGCACTGCGATGCGGCCCCGTGCGAGCCGGTGTGCCCGGTGTTCGCGGCGGTCCACAACGAGCAGGGACTCAACGCCCAGATCTACAACCGGTGCATCGGCACCCGTTATTGCTCGCACAACTGCCCCTACAAGGTCCGGCGGTTCAACTGGTTCGATCCCAAGTGGCGCGAGCCGTTACACCTGCAGTTGAATCCCGATGTCATGGCCCGCTGTCGCGGCGTCATGGAGAAATGCACGTTCTGCATCCAGAGAATCCATTATTACGAACGGCAGGCGAAGGTCGAGGGCCGGCCCTTGCGGGATGGTGAGATCCAGCCTGCCTGCGTGCAGTCCTGCCCCACGAGGACGTTGGTCTTTGGCGACCTGATGCAGGAAGGCTCGGAAGTGAGCAAACTCTTCGAGCACCCCCGGCGCTACCAACTCCTGAAGGAGCTCAACACCAAGCCGGCGGTCATTTATCTCAAGCGCATCAAGCCGCAAAGGCCCGAGATTACATAAGGCGTATGGCGGACTACGAGCAAGTCGATCAGGAAGTCTACGAGGCGTTGCGGCCCCCCGGCTGGACTTACAAAGGCGCCGTGGCGTTTCTGGGATTGGGGGTCCTGGGCCTGTTGGGCGCTTGGGTCTACCAGATCCGGACCGGCATGGGGGTGGCGGGAGTCTCGTTTCCGGTGGGCTGGGGGGTCTACATCGGCAGCTTTGTCTTCTGGATCGGAATCGCCCACTCCGGCACGCTCATCTCCGCCATCCTGTTGCTGGTCCGCTCGCGCTGGCGGACCGCCATCTCGCGCTCGGCCGAGGCGATGACGGTCGTCGCGATCGTGGTGGCGGGGATGTTTCCGCTGATTCACCTGGGCCGCTTCTGGGTCGTCTACTACATCCTGCCCTATCCCTCGCAGCGGCAGATCTGGCCCAACTTCCAGAGCCCGCTCGTTTGCGACGTGCTGGCGATCTCCACGTATTTCACCGTGAGCGTGATCTTCTTCTACGTGGGTTTGGTGCCGGACATCGCGGCAGCCCGCGACCACTTGCAGCACACGGGCGAACAAAGGTCGCGACAGAGGCTCTACCACTGGCTCTCGCTGGGCTGGCACGGCCGCATCGACCAGTGGCGGCATTATGGCCGGTCCTACCTGTTCTTCGCCGCGTTGGCGACGCCTCTGGTGGTCTCGGTGCACTCGGTCGTCTCCTGGGATTTCGCCACGGCCCTCCTGCCCGGCTGGCACTCGACGCTCTTTGCCCCATACTTCGTGGCCGGCGCTATCCACTCCGGACTGGCCATGGTGCTGACGCTCCTGATCCCCATGCGAAAGCTGCTGCACCTGGAGAACATCATTCAGCCCAAGCACTTCAACGACGTGGCCCTTCTGATGATCGTCACGACGCTGATCATCGGCTATGCCTACGCCATCGAGCTGTTCATGGCCTGGTACTCCGGCGACCTGTTCGAGCGGCAATTCGCCGAGTGGCGGCTCACGGGACCGCTCTGGGGCTTCTATCCGCTGATCGTCACGGGCAATGTCCTGCTGCCACTCCTGTTCGTCTTCAGACGGGTGCGCGCCAATCTGGTGCTGCTGTTCGTCCTCTCGATCTGCGTCAATATCGGGATGTGGTCGGAACGGCTCTGGATTGTGATCTCGTCCCTCTCGCATGATTTCCTGCCCCATAATTGGGGTTGGTACGTTCCCCGGTGGGTCGAGATCGTCATTTTCAACGGTTCCATTTGCCTCCTGTTTCTGGGTTTTATGTTGCTGGCCAAGTATTTCCCCGCGGCGCCCATCAGCGACATCAAGCTGGACATCGAAGAGGAGCGCACGAAGAAGCAGTACTCTCCCAGACCCTACGTGAAGCCGAGCGAGCTACCAACAGGGGTCGTTAGTGTCTACCGCCAGCCGGGCGAGTTCCTGGATGCCGTTGCCAAGATGCGCGACTGCGCGCCTTACGGCCTGGACACGTACACGCCGGTGCGGATGGATCCGCTGGTGCCGCTGCTCGGCCGGAGCAAGAGTCCCGTGCGGGTCTGGACGCTCCTCGGGGCGCTTGCCGGTGTGGCGGGCGGCTTCGGGTTGGCGATCGGCACCGCCCTGGTCCAGGGCCTGATTGTCGGCGGCAAGCATCCCATCTCCATCACGATCTACTGCATCGCCGGTTTCGAGGGGCTGATTCTCCTGGGCTCGCTTGCGAATCTCATTGGTATGCTCATGCATGCGCGCCTGCCGCGCTGGAGAACGCCGCCCGGTTATGATTGGCAGTTCAGTCAGGACCGGTTCGGATTATTCGTCGCCGCACCGCCCGACCGTTTCAATGTGACGCGTCAGATCCTGGAATCCACGAAGCCGGAACGAATCTATGTCGTCCAATGAAGACGGTGAGAAGGGGGAGAACGCCGGAAGTGTGAGAAGAGAAGAAGACGAGCAGGGGGGAGTTGCTCGGGTCCCTCTCTTTGACCTTTCACGCCTTCGCATGGCCTCCCGTTCTTCCCTGATCCTGGCCGGAATTGTGATTCTGGCGGTGCTGGGATGGATCGCCGTGGCTATCTGGGGAGACCGGCAGCGGGCGTGGGGCGTCCTGCTGACGGATTTTCTTTTCCTGAGTTGCTTGAGCGGCGGCCTCGTGGTCTGGCCGGCCGTCGTGGTGGCCTCGCGCGGTCAGTGGATGGGCTCGACGCAGAGCACCGCCCTTCCCGGCCTGTTCCTGCTGCCGGTATGTATCGTCATTCTCGTCGTGCTGGTGATTGGCGCCCCGGCCTGGGCCCCTTGGCTGCACCAGAACGTGTCGAACTCCTGGTGGCTCAATGCCCCCTTTCTGTTCGCTCGGGACATCGTCGGCCTGCTCATTTTCAGCGGTCTGGCGCTCTGGTTTGTCGTCGCGATGGGCCGAGGAGATCAGCCCAGGAAACTGGCCGGGTGGCTGATCTTCGTCTATGCAATTGTCTACTCTATCCTTGGCATTGATCTGGCGATGGGCCTGGACCCGCACTGGTACAGCCATGTATTCGGGATCTATTTCTTCATCTCGGGACTATACATCGCCGTCGCGGCGTGGGCTTTCACCACAGCGCTGGCCGATCCGAAGGCGACGCCCGAGCAACGGGACGACCAGGCGAAGCTGATGATCACCTTCTGTCTTTTGACCACCTACCTGATGTACTCGCAACTGCTGCCGATCTGGTACGAGAACATGCCAAGGGAGACCCGCTTTCTCACGCCCCGGCTCAACTGGATCACGAACTGGCCCGCTATCAGCGTGGTCCTGCTGGTCGTCTTCTATCTGGGACCACTGGTGCTGTTTCTGCCCCGGCGTGGGAAACGGAGCCGTCCGTATGTCGCTGTCGTGGCGGCACTGGTCCTGATCGCGATGTGGCTCGAACGCTGGTGGCTGGTCATGCCGAGCCTGCATAAGCCTCTGGCCCTGACTGCTTCGGAAATCACGGGGGTGGCGGGCTTGCTGGCGGGATACCTGTTGTTTGTCTCCGGACTCCGCCGGCGGGTTGATTGATCGATGAGCAACGGACGTTATAGGCCGAGAATGCAATGGATTCTGACCCTCTGCATTGCGGTCGTTACCGTGCTGGCCGTGGTTGGTGCTGTGCTTTACCCGTCAGGCCTCGGCGCAAAGCAGCCCATCTCGTTCAGCCATCGCGTCCACGCGGGGACAAAGGAAATCGGCTGCCTGATGTGTCATCCCGGCGCCTTGAAAACGCCGGTGGCGGGACTTCCGCCGGTTCAGACGTGCATGCTCTGTCACAGCCGGATCATCATTCATTATCCCGAAGTCGAGAAGGTCCGGCGGCACTCCGAGCAAAGGGAGCCGATTCTGTGGGTCCGGGTCACCAATTTGCCGGACCTCGCCCATTTCGACCACAGCATGCACCTGGCCGCCGGCGTGGATTGCGGGAAGTGTCACGGTGATGTAAAAGCGATGGACCGCGTCGTCCTGGCTCCCAAGCTTACCATGGGCTTCTGCATGCAGTGCCACCGGGAGAACAACGCCACGCGGGATTGCTTCGCCTGTCATTATTAGAACCGCATGGGCTAAAGCCCATCCTACGCGACTCATTTCCAACGTGAACATGCGTTTAGACTGTTTCCGCCGTCCCAATAGTGCCGCCCTGGCCTTCCTCGTAGGGGGGGCCGTGTGGTTCGTCATCGGGACCTTCTACGGCCTGTTCTCCGCCATCCACCTGGTGGCGCCGGAATTCTTCAACAATATCCCATGGCTGGTGTTCGGGCGGACCCGCCCCGTCCACACCAACACGGTGATCTATGGTTTCATCTCCGGCACTTTGATCGGCTGTGGCACCTACTACGTTCCCGCCTTGTTGCGCACGAAGCTGTGGTCGGAGCCCCTGGGCTGGGCCGCCTTTGTCCTGTGGAATCTCGCCGTTCTGAGCGGACCCGTTGGCTTCTCCTTCGCCTTTAGCCAGGGCCGCGAATATGCGGAATACATCTGGCTTATGGATCTCGCGATTGTGCTGGCGGTCCTCGCGATGCTCCTCAACGCGATCATGACCATTCTGCACCGAAAGATCGACACGCTCTATATCTCCGTGTGGTACTTTGTCGGCACGTTCCTGTGGACGGCCGGGTCGTACCCGATTGGCAACGTGATGTGGCATCCGGCTACGGGAGCGGAGAGCGGCTTGCTGGATTCGATCCTGCTGTGGTTCTACGGCCACAACCTGGTGGGCCTGATCCTCACGCCTCTTTCCGTGGGCACCGCCTTCTACGTGATTCCGTACATCACCAGCACCCCCATCTATTCCTACACGCTTTCGCTGATCGGGTTCTGGACCTTGGTTGTGTTCTATTCGCACATTGGGGCCCATCACATCCTGCAAGCGCCGATTCCCAACGGGCTCAAAGCCGTCTCGGTCGTCGACTCCCTGGCGATGATGATTCCGGTCTTCACCGTCTTGGCCAATCTGTGGCTGACCGCCCGCGGTCGCGGCGGGGCGCTGCTGCGCCATCCGGCGGGTCGATTCGTTCTGGCCGGGACGGTCTGGTACCTCCTGACCTGCATCCAGGGGCCGCTGCAATCGATCCCGGCCCTGCAGAAAGTGACGCATTTCAACAACTGGACCATCGGGCATTCTCACATCGCCGTGCTGGGATTCAGCGGTTACATCGCTCTGGGCGGTCTGTGGCTTGTTCTGCCTCAGTTGACGAGACGGAGGGTTTATTCGGGCAAGCTGGTCTTGGCCCAGTTCTGGCTCGTCACGTTCGGCCTGGTGGGCTTCTTTGTCGTTCTGACGATCGCCGGGCTGATCCAGGGCCAAGGCTGGTACAACGGGGAGGTCGTGGTTCGCGTGCTGCCGGAGATTCACCCCTACATGATCCTGCGGTTGGCCCTGGGACTGTCGATCATCAGCGGCGCCCTGATCGGGTTGTACAATCTGGTGATGACCCTGCGCCGGGGGGTTCCGTTCGATCCGGAGTTGGAGCAGGAGGACTACTTCACGTGAAGATGACTCCGGCACTGCTGATCATCGGGGGCTTGCTGGTCTTCTGGGCCTCAATCTCGATCATGACCATCATGCCCGCGCTGTCGTTCCACCCGCTGCCGTCGGAAATCTGGAGACCGTTGACGCCGGAAGAGGAGGAAGGCAATCTCCTCTACGTGAGGAATGGCTGCAGTTACTGTCATTCCCAGTACATCCGCGTCACAGACTGGGGCCACGGGGCACAGCGCATTGCGGACGCGGGGGACTACATCGATCGCCAGCCCGCGATCCTGGGCACGGAGCGGACCGGCCCGGATCTCTCGCAGGAAGGGGGGGAGCGTCCGGACGACTGGCACGTCGCCCATTTCGTAAATCCCCGCTTTACCAGTCCTGCCTCGCTCATGCCAAGTTGGGAATTCCTGGGCCAGGAGAAGATCGCCAAGCTCATCACGTATATGCAGTCGGAGGGGCTCAAGGGCGCGGACTACCGTGTGAGCCGGCAGAACTACTGGAAGACGCAAGCGACGGCGGCCTATCGGTTCGGGGCGGACAAGAACGTCGAATGGCTGCACGGGCACATCCCCGAGGTCTGGCGGAACATGCCCAATCCATACCCGGCCTCCCCCGAGGGCGTCCTGCGCGGGCACAAGATGTATCAGGAGTTCTGCATCAACTGTCACGGCCCTATCGGGGACGGGGAAGGTCCGGCGGCAG
>Ga0315289_10001123_pt1 | contig 41934 bp, 23 predicted proteins | sample YL17G11_40_MG_FD_203452 | JGI IMG/M metagenome (GOLD analysis project Ga0315289, IMG submission 203452) | Sediment microbial communities from Yellowstone Lake, YNP, Wyoming, USA - YL17G11_40 | ecosystem: Environmental > Aquatic > Freshwater > Lake > Sediment | place: USA: Wyoming | collected... | reverse complement strand
GACGAGCTCGCGAGCCTGGTGGGAGCCGCGGCGGAAGCCGCCGCAGCTGCTTCTGCCGCCGCCGCCGCTGACGCTGCCGCCGCTGCTGCCGCCGCCGGTGCCGGAGCGACGGTGGCGCTCGCTCCTCCTCCTCCTCGCAGGCCCGCGCTCATCCGCTTCGCCGACGCCGCTGCCGCGGCCAGGACCCTGGGGGAGGCCGTCTCTCTGAAGGCTCCGTCCCTGCGCGTCTCCTTTTCGGTGGATTGCACGGCCGCTGTGGGGGCGGCGGCCGCGGAGGAAGAAGCCGCCGCCGCGGCGACGGCCAGAGGTTTGCAGCAGCAGCAGCAGCAGCGGCGGCAGCAGCAGCAGCAGGACGAGGAGGACAAAGAGGGGCTCGCGCGGGAAGAAGCGGCCGCGAGCGTGGTGACGCAGCTGCTGGCTGCCGTGGGCCCCCCCGCCGCCCCCGCCGCCCCCGCCGTTGCTGCTCTCCTTTCCGTCGCCGCCGGCGCCAGCGTGATTGCCGACGCCGCGGCCGAGGTCTCTGCCGCGGCGCCGGTCTCTGGAGGGAGCCTCCTCCTCGCCAAGGGCGGGAAGAAGGGCGGCGGCGAGGAGGAGGAGGAGGAGGAGGGAGCGGCAGCGGCAGCTGCTGGAGACGACGCCCCTGCCCCGGCCCCCGCTCCTCCTCCCCCCCCGCCGGCGTCGACGCTTCCCTCCCCCGCCCTCGCCGCCGCGGACGCCGCGGGAAACGCGGGCGCGGACGAGGCCACGACGGCGCTTGAGGCGCTCACCCGCGCCGTCACCTCCGAGCCGGCCTCGCTCGCGCTGATGTCGCCCGGGCGGCGCGACGCCGCCGTCCGCGCGCTCATCCTGCGCATCGACCCGGCCTTCAGGGGAGCTTCGGGGGGCGATGGGACCGCGGCAGAGCGGAGCGGGGCGCCGGCGGAGCCCCTGCCCCCGCCGGGCGGCGACCTCACAGCGCGGCTGCGCAGCGCGCTCGCCGCCGCGATCGCGTCGCTGCCGGCGCTGCTGGCCGAGTCCCCGATCACCTGCGCCGCGCTCCAGGACAGGCTGCTGCCGCTGCTGAGCGGGAGCGGCGCCACCAACCCGTTGGGAAACCACCCGGAGCTGCTGGCGGCGCTGAAGGGAGCGTGCGAGCAGGCGCGGGCGATCAGGGCGGCCGTCAAGGCCGCGGGCGCGGCGGCAGACGCGGCGGCCGAGGTGGCGGCGACCGCCGTCGTGGGGGGCAGGGGTGGGAACGCTGCTCCGCCGGAAAGCGCCGGTGCCGGTGCCGGTGCCGTCGGTCCCTCGGCTTCTGCTCCTTCGTCGGCTGCTGCAGATGCCCTCCGCGCTGCGCCCGCTGCTCAGCAGCAGCAGCAGCAGCTGCAGCAATCGGGAACAGCAGCAGCCCCTCTGCCACCGCCGACGACAAGCAACAGTGCGGCGGCGTCGGCGGCGAGCGCCATGTTCGCGTCCGCCCCCCCGGCGATGCAGCAGCAGGTGATCGCCCTCCTGCAGCAGCAGATCCGCCAGCAGCAGGAGCGCCAGCAGCAGCAGCTGCTCGAGCAGCAGCTCGGGCACCTGCAGCAGCTGCAGAGGCGGCAGCAGCAGGAGGCCGTGACGGCAGCCGCCGCCGCAGCAGCGACACAGGGTGCCCCTTCTGCTCCTTCGGCTGCTGCTGCTGCTGCTGCTGCTGCTCCCGTGATTGACGTCAGCAGCCCTGCCATCTCCGCCCTGATCGCGCAGCTCTCCAGGGCCGCCGCCGCGGGGGGGAGGGAAGGAGCGGCCGCCGCGGAGGCGCTGCAGAGGCTCCAGGCCCTCGCGGCGACGCAGCTGCAAAGGCAGCAGCAGGCCGCCGCAGCCGCCGCAGCCGCTGCCGCCGCTGCAGCTGCTGCAGCCGCTCAGCGAAGACAGCGGCGAGAGGAGCAGGAGCGCCGGCGACAGCAGCACCTGCAGCTCCTGCAACAGCAGCAGCAGCAGCAGATGCAGCAGCAGCAGCAGCAGCAGACGCCGCTCGGCGCGGGCGAGGAGGAGCGCGAGCAGCTCGCCCTGCTCCACCAGGCCCTCCTGACCGCCGCGCGCCTCCCTCCCGAGGCCAGGGGCGGCGCCGCGCGGACCATCACCGCGGCGCTCGCGCAGGCGAACCCGGCGCTCGCGGCGAGGCTCGCGCCGATGCTGGCGGCGCACCTGGGGCCCTCCGCCGTGGCCGGCGCGGCGGAGGGCGCCGCTGCGGTAGTGGCGGCGATGGCGGCAGCGGGAGGAGCCTCGGGCTCTGCTCCTCGTGCCCGCCCCCTTCCTCCGCTTCCTGCCCGACAGCAGCAGCAGCAGCAGCAGCAGCAGCCCTCCGCGGCGATGCTCCTCGAGCAGCAGTGGCAGGAGCAGCGGCACCAGCAGCTGCAGCAGCTCCAGCAGCAGCAGCAGCAGCTTGCCGCGGCCGCTGCCCGCCAGGCCTCCCGCCCGCGCCCGCGCCCGAAACCGCCCGCAGCCCGCGCCGCCGTGGCCAGCGGCAGCGGCCGCGACCCAGCGCAGATCGAGGTGCAACGCTCCGTGATGGCCGCCCTGCGCCAGCTCGCCGCGGCCGGGGCCCTGCCCCCGGGCGTCAAGCTCAACACGAGCGGCGTCCGCAAGAAGAGGAAGGTGGCGGCGCTGCCCGCGGGCCCCTCCTGCGCTCCCGTCTCCGGCTCCCTCGGCGGCGGCCCGAGCGGCCGCGGCGGAGGAGTTGCCGGCGGCTTCCTCCCGACACCCGGCCCGCAACAGCACTTGGCGGCGCCGTCCGATCCGCCGCACCTTTTTGCGGCGCAGCAGCTGAAGTTCCAGCAGCAGCTGCAGCAGCTGCAGCAGCTGCAACAAATGCAGCAGCACCGGGAGGAGAGCGAGCTGGCGCGGTTCGCGTTCTCCGAGGCGGAGCAGTTCCGCGCCGGCGCACTGGCGGCGAAGCGGGCGCGGGAGCGCCAGACGTACGGGGAGCCGATCGTCAAATCTTCGAAGCTGTCGCGGGACGCCGCGGCGGGCCGCGCGGCGCGCGCCGCGGGGAGGAAGGGCGGCGGCGGCGGCGGCGCGGGGGACTCCTCGGCGGCTCCCTCGGGCGAGGACGAGTCTGCGGCGGAGGAAGAGGCTGCTGCTGCCGGCGGCGGAGGCGGCGGGATGCTCAACGGGCTCCTCCTGTCGGGGCTCGCCGAGGCCGCGGCCGCGATGCTGGCCGTGACGAGCTCGCCGCCCGACAGTACCAACGGTATCAACGGCGACAACGGCGCCGCCGCCGCTTCCGCTGCTCCTGTCGCTGCTCCCCCTCCTGTCGCTGCTCCCCCTCCTCCTGCCTCCGCCACTGCAGTGACCTCGGATGCCGCGGCGGCTGCCGGGCCGGAGGTGAAGGAGAAGGAGAACGCGGAGGAGGCAGCAGCAGCAGCAGCAGCAGCCTTCGAGCCCGAGGCCGAGGCGGCCCCGATGGAGACTGAACAAGCAAAAAGAGCCGCTCCCGCTCCCGCTCTTGCCGTCGCTCCCGCGGCCCCGGCTCCTCCCGCGACGACCACCGATGGCGAGGAGACGGAGCTGAGCGGCGACGACCTCGCCGACGAGCCGGAGGGGGCCGCCGCCGCCGCTCCCGCGCCTCCAGCCGCCGCCTTCCAGACAGAGCAGGCTCCTCCTCCTCCTCCCGCTCCTCTCGCGCCTCCTCTGGCTGCTCCATCCGCCGCGGAAGAAGAAGAAGAAGAAGGAGATGAGAAGACCGCAACGCCGTCGGCGAGCGCCGGGACGACGCACCGCTGCCCGCTGCCCTGCCCCGCCACCGACAGAGTCGTCACGGAAGAAGCGGCGGCCGACGCGGCCGCCGCCGCCGCGCCCGCCGCTGTCCCCGCTCCCGAGGCCGAGAAGGAGAGAGAAGAGGCCCCGACGCCCGGCCGGGCCCCGCGGGCCCTCGACGAGGGCGCCACCCCAAAGCGCTCTGGCGCCGCCTCGCCGCCGGACGCCGTCCGCCGCTCGACGCGCCCGACGCGCTGGGTCCCGGGCTCCTCGACGTCTCCGAAGCAGCAGCAACTGCAGCAGCAGCAGCAGCAGAGGCAGCAGCAGCAGCTGCGGCCGGGCTCCGCGGCGCCAGCGGCCGTCGCCGCGGCCGCCGCGGTCCTGAGCTCGACCGTCTTCACCAACGCAGCCGGCTCGCCGCGCTTTCCGGGCAGCGCCGGCCTCGGCCTGCCCCCCGCCCCCGCCGCCGCCGCCGCTTCCTCCTCCGGAGCGCTCGCCGCTGCCGCCGCTCGGCCCTCGCCGCAGAGGGTCGCGTCGATGGCAGCGCTGGTCAAGAGCGCCCCGGGCGGGAGGCCGAGGACGGGCGACAGGCTCTCATCGATGGACGGGGCCGTCTCGGCAGCGGCCGCTGCTTCTGCCGCTGCCGCTGCCGCGGCGGTGGCGGCGGTGGCGTCGGCTGCGGCCGTGGCGGAGAAGACGAAAAAAAGTGAATAAAACTCGTTCTTTTCCCTTGGGGGAGGAAGGAGTTCTTTTGCCTTTTTGTTTCTATTTAGAAGGTTTTTGTGGAGGGGGAAGTATACGAAAAGTGCGTGCGTGCGGGGGGCGCGCGGGGGGTGCGGGGCGACGGCAGTAGAAAAAGTCAGGGAATGAAGAAGGAAAAAAGATAAAAATCTTCTGTCGTTCTCAAAAGAAGATAGAGTCTTTTCCATTCTTTTTGTTCTTTCCTTTCTTTTTTTGAATCACATCGGGGCAATGATGTTTTTAGAGAGCAGAAAGAGAGAGGTGGGAGGGTAGAGAGAAGTAACGACAACAACAACAACACGACAAAGTTACGAGAGAGGGAGTGAACAACGAAACGAAACTCACACACACACACACATTTTTTCATATTTTACACACGTTTTCTTTCCCTTCTCCTCTTCTTTCTTTTTCTTTTCTTCTCTTCTTCAGCTCAAGGATCCGATCGCGGCCATGAACTCGTTGTACGCAGACTCCAGGTCGAACAGCAGCTGCCTGACGTCCCCCGCGTCGAGCTCCCTCGCCGCCGGCAGCGCGTGCACCTTGGAGACCCACCTCTTCACCCTCTCCCTCCCGGCCCAGTCCGGCGGGAGCCCCCCCACGCGCCCCAGCGCCGCGGCGAGGTCCGCCAGCAGCGGGTAGACCTGGTCCACGGCGATCATGTTGAGCTTGAGGGAGTCCATCGACGTGATAAAGTGCTGCACGCTCTCCGCGACGGCAACGCTGGAGCTGCTGCCGCCGCCGCCGACGCCGCCACGCCTCGAGCCCTCGCCGCCGCCTCCCCCCCCCGTCTTCCCGTGCTCCACGGTGGCCGGCAGCCCCGAGTACAGCAGCCGCTTCACGGCCATCGGGCAGCGCGCACCGTGGGAGTTCATAAACTGCTGGACGTCGGGCACCGACCCGGCCGCCGCCGACGGTCCGCCGCTGCCGCCTCCGCCGCCGCCGCTCCCGTCCGGCCGCAGCGTCTCCCAGAGCGTGCGGAACTGCCCGATGAGCCTCGAACACGCCGGCTCGTACTCTGCCGCCGGGATGGCGTCGCGGACGTAGGCGCGCTCGAGCTTCTCGGTGGTCTTGACGATGGCGTAGAGGTCTGTTTGAGGGTGGGTTTAGGGGGGGGGGCACGTCGCGGGTGTTGAGTTTCTGCTTCTGTTCGTTCTCTCTCTGTTGGTCGACGCTTTGCTCAGCGTCTCTTCTTCTCCAGTATCTCGCTTTTCACTTCGCCGTACCTGCGAGCGCGTCATGAAACTCCTGTTCCGTCTTGTTCGCTGCGAGCCTGACGGGTCCCTGGTCGGTGCGCGGCATGACGGGAAAGATGTTGTTCGATGGGATCGAGCAAAACCGATGGCACAGGCACACGTCTTTCTCCTTCCCTCCAACTCTCTCTGTTCCGCGTTTCAGGCAGCCGGTCTCTGCGGTCCTGTGGAGAAGCAAGAGGAGGCAGTCCTGTAGAGGTAGTTGCGCGCCCTCGCTCGAGAGAGACAGAGAGAGCGAGACGCGAGAAAAGAAGAAAAAACGACTGACGACGTTTTGTTTTTCGTTGCGCTCTCTTTTTCCTCCCTTTTTTTTCAACTCTCTCCTCCTTCTTCTTCTCTTCTACCTCCTCTTCGTCCCCGCCACAAGACAGCCCATCAGCCCCAGCGCGATCTCGTGGAACCTCACCTCGCCGTCGAACCCCGCCTCCCTGGCAAGGGCCACCAGCTCCTTTCCCGTGGGATAGGCGAGGATCGACGGCCTCAGGTACTCGTACTGCGGGCCCACGCCCAGAGCGCGCGCAACGGGCACGGCGGCGCCGGCCAGTGCGGCCGCCTGCGCGGCGTCGACCGCGGCGCTCTCCGAGTGGTTGAAGTCCAGCACCGCTATTTTGCTCCCCGGCTTCAGCACGCGTCGGGCCTCTCGCAGGGCCAGCAGCGGGTCGGAGACGTTGCGCAGGCCGTAGGCCAGCGTGGCGGCGTCGAATGAGGCGTCGGCGAAGGGGAGCCGGGTCGCATCGCCGAGCACCCAGTCGACTTCGGACGAGGTCGCCGTCGGCGGCGAGGAGCAGAGGCACTCCCCGCTGCTGCTCCCCTCTTCCCCTTTGCCTTCGCCTTCGCCGCCGCTGCTGCTGTGCTCGTCGTCGTCGTCGTCGTCGTGCTTCGCCTTCCTCCTCCGCCCCCTGCTGCCGCTCCTCCTGTCGGCGTCCAGCAGCATCTCGCGCGCGAAGTCGAGGCCGACAACGCCGCCCGCGGGGCCGGCGCGGGCGGCGAGCAGGCGCGCGACGTCGCCCGAGCCGCAGCAGAGGTCCAGGGCCCGGTCCCCGGCGCGGGCCCCGCTCCAGCGGACCGCCATGCGCTTCCAGACGCGGTGGAGTCCCAGGGAGAGGGCGTCGTTGAGCTGTGCGGAGGAGGAGGAGGAGGAGGAGGTTGGCATGGTGGTGGTGGTGTTTTTTTTGGATGTGAGAGGGGGTGGGAGTTGACGACAAAGCGAGGCAATGGCCAACGTTCCACCTCTAGTATAGCCGTTTGCCGCAATGTCAGTCTCTTCAGACGCACCACGTCATATACGGGCGCGATATCGTTGAAGAGCTGCTGCCTCTCCGTGGCGGCCTCTGCCGTGCGGGACCCGGGGGCGCCAGGGAGGCGCGATTCCGAAGAGGAGGAAGAAGATGAAGGTGAAGAAGCGGCGACGACGGCGGTCCTCCTCTCCGCTGAGGGGCTGCTCGTTGTTCGACGACTCCGCGGGGGAGCAACGAGAGAGCAGTGCGCCGGAGCTGCTCGCAGCGAGACGGGGGAAGCGAGCGGGCTCATGGCCCTTTCAAATCGAGGGCGGAAAGGAAGGCAAAATGCCAATGAGAGAGAAGAGAGAGAGAAGAGAGAGAGAGCAAGCGAACCCCCCCCTCCTTCGAAAAAATGAAAATAGATGGCTCACTCACACAAAAAACTCGAAGAAAAAAACAGAGCGAGAGAGAGCTTGCTTCTGCTGCTCCGCTCCCCGCTGTGCGCGCAACAGCTCCTCTACTTCCTCGCAGAGAAGCAGCGCCTCACATCCTCTCTAAAACTCCCCGAGCGCCTTGAATCGTCGATTCCATTTCCCCCGCTCTCTTTTTCTTTCTCTGCGGCGCGAAGGAAAGCAAAACCATATCGAATCGAAATGTCGCTCGCCTCCCGCCTCGCCTCCACGGCCAAGCGCGCCGAGGCCCTGGCCCAGCACTCGCGCGAGTTTGACGCGCTCGTCAGGGCCATCGGCGAGTGCCGCTCCAAGGCCGAGGAGGACGCCATCGTGGCCGCCGAGGTCGCGACGCTCAAGCCGCGCCTGATCGGCACGGGCAATGCCTCGATGTCGTCTTCTGGAGGGGAGCGCCTCTCGGGCCACGCTCTAAAAGAATGCCTCGTCAGGCTCGTGTACATCGACATGCTCGGGCACGACGCGTCGTGGGGCTACGTCAAGGCGCTGCAGGCCTGCAGCGACACGAACCTGGCGACAAAGAGGGTAAGGAGGAGAAGAAGGAGGAGCAACGCCATCGATTGTTTTTTTTCTTTTCCCGTTTCGACCTCGTCTGACCTCTTTTCCCTTTCCATCCTCCCCCTCCTCCTCCCCCTCCTCCTCTCTCTCCTGCCTCCTTCACCCCTCCTTCTCCTCTCCTCCTTCCTCTTCCCTCCTTCTTCTCTCCTCAGGCTGCCTACCTCGCCAGCTCCCTGTTCCTCGACCCAGGCTCCGACCTCGTCATCCTCCTCGTCAACACCCTCTGCCGCGACCTCGCCTCCGACAACTTCCTCGTCGTCTCGGCCGCGCTCACGGCGCTCCCCTCGCTGGCCGGCGCCGACACCGCGCCGGCCCTGCTCCCGAGCGTGGTGGCGTGCCTGGGGCACGCGCAGCCGCTGGTGCGCAAGAAGGCCGTGCTGGCGCTGCACAGGTTCGTGCAGATCGACGCGGAGGCGGCGAGGAGGGCCTCTGAGGAGGCAGGGGACGCGGCGACAGGCACCGCCGCGGGGGGCTCCTCCCGTGCTCCCTCGTCCGATCACGTCTCGTTCCTCTCCGGGACGGACGTCTCCCGCCACCTCCGCGCGGCCCTCTGCGACAAAAACCCCTCGGTCATGGCCGCGGCGCTGGTCGGCATCGGCGAGACGATCCGCGCCGAGGGCGCGACGCCGCAGCTCCGCGCGCTGGTGCCGTCGCTCACGTCGATCCTGAAGCAGGTCGCCGAGCGGCGCCTGCCGCGGGCCTTCGACTACCACCGCGTCCCGGCCCCGTGGACGCAGATCAGGCTGCTCAGGCTGCTGGCGAGGCTGTGCAAGGGGGACCAGCCGGCGAGCGCGCAGGCGTGGGCGGTCGTGGGGGAGGCCATGGCCGCCGCGGCCGGCGCGGGCGCGACGGCGGGGCACGCGGTCGCGGCGGAGGCGGTGAAGACCGCCGCGGCGATGGCGCCGCACCCCCCGCTGCTCGCCGCGGCGTCCCGCATCGTCGGAGGGCTCCTGGCGTCCCCCTCGCGCAACCTGCGGTGGGCCGGCGTCGACGCGCTGGGGGCCCTCGTGCGCGGGCCCGCCGCGGCGGCCTCGGCGTCGGGGGCCTCGTCGGCCGTCGCCGAGGGGCACCAGCTCGCCGTCATCGACTGCCTCGAGGACGGGGACGACTCGCTGCGGTCCGCCACGCTCGACCTGCTGGCAGCTATGGCCTCTCCTGCCAACGTCGGGGCGATCACGGACAAGCTCGTCGAGTTCCTCGCTTCGGGGGGGCCCTCGTCGTCGTCGTCGGCGGCGGCGGCGGCCGGCTCGGGGCCGGGGCCGGCCGCGCCCGCCGCCGCCGACGACGACCAGCGGGCCGCGGCGGCGCTCCGCGCCCGGGACCTGGCCGAGCGCTTCGCCCCCTCCCCGGCCTGGTTCGTCGACACCATGGACCGCGTGTTCGCGGCGGGAGGCGACGCGGTCCCGCTGGCGCTGGCGCACGACCTGGCCCGGCTCGTCGCCGAGGGCGGCGGCGACGGCGACGCGGCGGCCGACGACGAGCTGCGGGCCCGCGCCGCGGCGGCGGCGCTGGCGAGGCTGCGCGGGAGGAAGCCGCTCTCGGCGCCGCAGCTGGTCGCCGCGGCCGCCATCTTGGGCGACCACGCGGGCGTCGTTCCGGGGGCGCCCAGCGCCGAGGAGGCCTCGGAGGCGCTCCTGGCCGTGGCCGCCCGCGGGAGCGGCGGCGGGCCGCGGGGCGGCGGCGCGGGCGGCGGCGGCGGGGGCGGCGGAGGGGGGGGCGGGGGCGCGTCGATGCCCGGCCTCGAGGGAGAGAACGCCTCCTCGTGTTCGTCGGGGGGTCCTGCCTCTTCGTCCGGCTGGGGCTTCGAGAAGGGAGACGGGGGGAAGAGGGCGGCGGAGGAAGACAGCCGAGCCGCCGGCGCCGGCGGCGGCGGCGCCGGCGCGCGGCGCGCGGGCCGCGGCGGCGGCGGCGGCGCGGCCCGCGGCGGCGGGGCCCGGACCGTCCTGGTCGGCGCCCTGGCCAAGCTCTCCCTCCGGGGGACCCCCGGCGCCCCTCCCTCGCCCGAGCTCGTCGCGCTGCTCCGGAGGGCCTCCGTGGCGGGCTCGCTCGACCTGGCGTCGGCGGCCTCGGAGGCGCTGGCGCTCCTCGACCCCTCGAGCTCGGCGGCGGGCTCCCCCGCCGGCGGCGACGACGGGGTCGCTGCGCTCCGGGCGGCGCTCTCCGCTTCCTCTCGCTCCTCCTCGGCCTCTCCTTCCTCCTCCGCTCTCGTCAGGGCCAGGCTTCTGGCCGCGGCCTCCGCCGCGATCGACGCGGAGGTCGGAGCCGCCCTGGCTGCGGGGGGAGCCCCCTACGCCCGCCCGTCGGAGTGGGGAGGCGGGATCGACGGGGGGGGGGGCGCGTACGGCGCCGGCGGAGCAAACGACCTCGGCGCGCTCGTCGCCGCGGCCTCCGCCGCGCCCGGCGCGGCTTCCCCCGCTCGACCGGCGGCCCACAGGCCGCCCAGCGGCCTCCGCTTCGAGGCCTACGCCGCGCCGGCCGCGCCGGGATCCTCTTCGGCGGCTGCCGCCGCCGCGAGCCCGAGGCGGCAGGAGACGACGACGGCAAGTCCGACGGCGGCGGCGGCAAAGCCGGCGTCGTCCGAGCCCGAGTTTGTAGTGCGTGCCCCCGCTGGCGCTAGAAAGTGGGGCCCGACTCCCGCCGCTGCTCCTCCGCCGCAGCTTTCTGCTGCTGCTGTCGCTCCTGCTGCGGCAGCTCCCGCGGCGTCTCCTCGGCGGCAGCAGCAGCAGCAGCAGCAGCCGGCGGCGGCGGCCATGGGGGCGGCGCCCCCCTCGCCCGTCGTCGACGAGGGCAAGGCCAGACTCGCCGCATCGCTCTTCGGCGGCGGCGGTGGGAGCAGCGGCAGCGGCAGGGAAGCCGCCGCAGGCGTGCGCCGCTCCCCCGCGAAGGTCGCGGCAGCGCAGGCCCCCGTCGCGGGAGACCTCCTCGGGGACCTCAGCGCTCCTCCACCGACGGCGGCGGCGGCAGGCGCGGCGGCGTCGGCGGGCTCGATCGACCTCAACGCCCTCTACGGCGCGAGCCCGGCCTCTCCGCCCTCCCGCTCCGCGGCCACGTTCGGGCAGGCGGCTCACGCGTCTCCGCTGCCCTCGGGCGGCGTCGTGGCCAGCTCGGACTTGCTCGGAGGAGGCGGCGGCGGCAGTGGGGACTTGCTCGGAGGCGGTGGCGGCGGGGACTTGCTCGGAGGAGTTGATCCGTTTGCGGCCTCTGCGCCTCGCGCACAGACGCCCAATAGCAGCAGCCAGCAGCAGCAGAAGTCGGCATCCAAGCCTTCCGACCCCTTTGCCGACTTGCTCGGGTGAAAAAGAAAAGGATGAGAGGGAAAAAAGAGAAAAAGAGAGCGCGGAAAAGACTTGTGATTTAGAACTTTTTACAGCTGAAGAAAATAATTTAAGCTCCTCGCTACTTCCCCTCCCCCCGCTCCAACAGCACCCCCTCCGCGACCTCGCCCTTGCGCGTCCTCCTCGCGAGGTCGACCTCGGCCGGAAGTGCCTGTGAAAGGAAGAGATGAAGACGATGGATGTGAAGGAGATGGAGTTTGAGGTTTGGAAGAGGGAAGTGAGGAACTTCGAGGGAGAGAGCTGGATTTCCTGCGAGGGCCTCTGGCTCGATCTTTTTACCTGGCGGTAGACGGAGGACCGGATAATTTTCGGCGAAGAGGAGGCGTCGAAGTCGAAGACGGTGACGCCGCGGGCAACGTCGGCCCTGCCCTCGAAGGTTCCCCTGAAAGTCCACTCGACAAAGACCGCCTCGTCGGCGCTCTCGCCCGCGACGACCGCGGTCCGCTCCACGGAGAAGGAAAGGTCGGGGTAGACAGCTCGCCGCATGTGCCGCATCCCCTTGGCCATCGAGGCGCGGCCCGCACTCTCCCTTCCCGCCTGCCACACCATGTCTCGCTGCACGTGCCCTTGGGCCAAAAAGGGCTCGAGGTCCGCTTCTTTCGGGTCACGGAGGGACCAGGCGCGCTCGTAGAAGTGCGTGGCGGTGAGGAGGAGCTGGTCGCGGCGGCGGTGTTCTTGCTGCGAGGTTGAGGTCGAGGTCGAGATCGAGGCTGGGTTGTCGCTCGCGGATCGAACGAGCAAGGCGGATGCTTCACGCTCCCTCTTTCCATTCGCGCAGACGCGCCCTGTTGTCACACGCAAAGGGAGAACGCGGCGTTGCGCCGCCTGAGCAGCGCGATTCGGCGATCGAGCGAGCAAGGCGGCGCCATGAGAAGAATGCGAAAGAAGCATTGTCGCGGCCCACTCAAAACGATAAATGAGAAAGAAAGAAACTCAACCTCCTTCCTCTGAAAATACTTTCCCTTTCTCTCTCACACGGTTCTCTCTCTCTCTCTCCCCCCCCCCTTTCTTTCCCAGGTCACCCAAAAAAACGAAGCAAAAAAGAACTCCCTCCAAAAAGGAGAGGAAGGAGGACGAAATGATTTCTCTCTACGAGAGCCCCACCACCGACCCGTCCTCGGCGATGTCGATGTTGAAGAACCCGGGCCTCGTCGGCAAACCGGGAATTGTCTGCATCTCGCCGACCAGCGCGACCAGGAACCCGGCCCCGGCGCTGGGCCTCAGCTCCCTGACAGGGATGATAAAGCCCGAGGGGGCGCCCTTGGCGCTCGGGTCGGCCGAGAACGAGTACTGGGTCTTGGCCATGCAGATCGGCAGTCGCCCGAAGCCCTGCTTCTCGAACTTCTCGGCCTGGGCCTTGGCCTCGGCCGACAGCTCGACGCCGCTGGCGCCGTAGACCTTGGTGGCGATGGCGTTGATCTTCTCCTCGATCGGCAGCGACAGGTCGTAGGTGAAGTTGAGCGCGGGAGATGCGGAAGAAGGGGAGCCCGAAGTCGCCTCGATCAGCGCGTGCGCGAGGTCGACGGCGCCCTCGCCGCCCCGGGCGTGGTGCTCGCACACGACGGCCCTGGCCGCGCCCGCCGCCTCGGCCGCGACCCTCACGGCCTCGAGCTCGGCGTCCGAGTCAGTGGCGAACTTGTTGACCGCGACGACGACGGGGAGGCCGAAGGCCCTGCAGTTGGCGATGTGGCGCTTGAGGTTCTCGCACCCTTTTGTGACGAGCGCGACGTCCTCCCTCGTGTAGGCCGCGTCGAGCGGCTTTCCCGCGGTCACGGGGGGGCCGCCGCCGTGCATCTTGAGCGCTCTGACGGTCGCGACCAGCACGGCCGCGTCCGGAAGCAGCCCCGACGCGCGGCACTTGATGTTGACAAACTTCTCGAGCCCGATGTCGGCGCCGAACCCCGCCTCGGTGACGACGAACCCGCGCTCCCCCACGAGCTTGAGCCCGATGTCGTCGGCCAGCACGGAGGAGTTGCCGTGCGCGATGTTGGCGAAGGGCCCCGCGTGCACGAGCACGGGCGTCGCTTCCAGCGTCTGCATCAGCGTCGGCTCGATCGCGTCGCGCATCAGCACGGCCAGCGCGCCGCCGACGCCGAGGTCGTCGGCCGTGACGGGCGCGCCCGCCTTGGACGAGGCGACGACCATCGCGCCCAGCCGCTCGCGCATGTCCCGCAGCGAGGTCGTCAGCGCCAGCACGGCCATGATCTCGCTCGCCACGGAGATGTCGAAGCCCGTCGCCCGCGTGTGGCCCTTCTCCGTCGCGGCCTGGCCCGTGGTGATGCCGCGGAGGAACCGGTCGTTGACGTCGAGGACGCGCCTCCAGGATACCGCCGCGGGGTCGATGTCGAGCCGCACGAACCTCGCCCGCTCCTCCTCCGTCAGCAGCTCCGCGTCGCAGAACTTCTCGGCGGGGACCCCGAGCTTCCGCAGCCTGCGCAGCATGACGGGCGCGAAGGGCCTCCTGCCCGTCTTGCCGTCGAGCGGGCACAGGCGGCCGAACAGCGCCGCGTCGGACTGCGTCGCCTCGTGGAACATGCGCGCGTCGACCGCTGCCGCGCAGAGGTTGTTGGCCGCGGTGATCGCGTGGATGTCGCCCGTCAGGTGCAGGTTGAGCGACTCCATGGGGATGATCTGCGAGTACCCGCCCCCAGCGGCGCCGCCCTTGATGCCGAACGTCGGGCCCTGGCTCGGCTGGCGCACGGTCGTGAGCACGGGGCGCGAGAGGTGCGCACCCAGGGCCTGGCAGAGGCCGACGGTCGTCGTCGACTTGCCCTCCCCGAGGGGCGTCGGCGTCATCCCCGCGACGACGACGTACTTGCCCCTCTTGGCCGCGGAGAGGCGGTCGAGGACGGAGAGCTTGACCTGGTCGAGGGAGGGAGGGAGGAAGGGAGGGAAGGAAGGAGGGAGGGAGGGAGGGAGGCAGGGAAGGGAAGGAAAGCGGAGGAAAGGGGAGGGTTTGATGAAACAAAGGAGGTCGAGAAAGGAGGGGGGGGGGTCGGCGATCGATCGCGTCGTTTGCTGCTTTTTCGAAAAGCGGGTCCTACATTGAACCGCAGTGCCTCCTCCTACTCCTCACCTTTGCCATCGTCTTGCCGTAGCAGTCATAGTCGTCCTCCGTCAGGCCCAGCGACGTCGCGATCCGGCTGATGTGAAGGGGGTTGGAAGCGTGAGCGATGTCGATGTCGCTGGGCACTGGATGGATGCAGTTCAACTTGACCCTCTTGGTCGCCGGTTCGGCGGCTGCTCCAGTGGCCATTTTCGAGAGCAGCGGAGCTGAGAGAGCAGACGAAGAGGAAGAGATCGGAAGGGGGAGCTTTGCGAGGAGGAGGCGCGCCAACAACATAAACTTCAGAAGAGGAGGAAACTAAAGTGCTTCAATCTTCCCCTCTTCATTTTTTTTCATCGTTTCTCTCGGCACACCAGAAAAAAAAAGGTCGGGCAGCGAGCGAGAAGAGAGCCGAAGAACCAATGCAGCGCCCTCCTCCTCCCGCCGCTCCCTCCTCCTCGGTCCGGTCCCTCCTCCTCCCCGTCTTCGACGACGGCGGCGGCGTCGAACCCGACCAGCATGATGACAGCCACCACCACCACGACGACGAGCTCGAATACCTCTCAGCGGCAACGCTCGCCCGCCGCAAGGAGGCACTCGAGGCCGGCGACGCCCGGGCGCAGCATGCGGCGCCGCATCGGGCGCTGTACCTGCGGCGGAACGGGGACGCGGTCAGGCTGTTCGAGGCTGCCTCGCGCAGGCTCGCGAGGGAGCCCGGCTGCGTGCGCGCGCTCATGATCAGGGCGAGCGTACTGGTGAAGAAAGGTAAAGCTAGAGCAGGGGGGGGCAAATTGGGGGAATGCGGTTGAGAGAGGGAAAGAAAATCGAAAAAGAAAAGCCATGGTGCATCATTGATAACGGTCCTCTCTTTCCTCGTCGTTCCCGGGCCCGACAGTCTCGCATTTATCACGATTTTGGTCCGAAGCTCCCCTCTCGTGGGTTGCCTTTGGTCTCACGGGTTTGAAAGGGGAAGAAAAAACGCGCAAGTGCCAGTACGAGGCCCCATGAAGATGAAACCGTTGACAGAGAGAGAGAGGAAAAAAAACTCTCGACCTCGACCTCATCAAACACTCCACCACCCCAACCAAACTCGCCACCTTCAGGAGACCACGCCGCGGCCCTCGAGGACTTCGCCGCGGTCCTCCGCTCCGACCCGGACCACCTCGAGGCCACCTTTGGGGCCGGGGCCGCCCTCGAGAGGCTCGGGAGGCTCCGTGACGCCGTCGCGGCCTTTTCGGCCGCCGCGGCGCTCGAGGCCGGCGCGACCGGCGGCGCGCGGGCGCTCTACGCCCGCGGCGCATGCAACAACCTGCTCGGCGACTTCGAGGCCGCGAACGAGGACTACGCTTCGGCGCTGGAGAAGGACGCCAGGGCCTCCGCCGCCGCGGCCGCCGCGGCGAGGGAGTCGAGGCGGCGGAGGCAGGAGCGAGGGGACGACAGGGGACGCAGCCGGAGCGCGAGCCCAGAGGTGCCCTCTCCGGGGAAGAGGAGCGCGGCGGCGACGCCCAGCGGCAAGGGGTTTGCGAGGGCCGTCGCCTCCTCTTCCAGGACCGTCCTCAGTCTGGTCGCGTCCTCTGCGGCCCCGGAAGCTGCAGGAAAAGCAGCGCCCGCTCCTCACAGCGACGACGGGGCTACGGACGCCCTGCCCGTCCTTCTCGGCGACGGAGGCGACGCCGACGACGAAAGAGCCTCGACGGCAACGGCGGCAGCCGCGGCTTGTTCTGTTTCGAGGGCAGCCTCGACCGCGCCTCTCCCGACGCCAGAGGCTGCCTCCGCAACAGCAGCAGGTCGCCCTCCTCTCTCCGCTTCTTCTTCGAGCTCTCTGAAGAAGACCAAGGAGAAGGACGGCGCATCACCTTGTCCCTCTTCTGTTGCCGACCCCGAGGCCGCCGCCAAGCACGCCGCGGCCGGCTACTCCGCCCGCAAGCGGGGCCAGTTCGAGCTCGCGATCCGACACTACTCTTTGGCTTTGGAGGCCGACCCTGCGTGCTTCCGGGCGCGGTTCGACCGCGCCTTCGCCGCCGACAAGCTCGGCAGGCACGCCGACGCTGCGCGCGACTATGGCGAGTGCGTCGCCGAGCGGCCAGACTGCGCCCTCGCCCACTACAACCGGGGCATCGCACTTGACAGGGGCGCGGGCACGGGGCTCGAGGCCGTCGAGGCGTTTACCAGAGCTCTGGAGCTCGACCCGGGCAACGCCGACGCGCACCACAACCGCGGGTTCGCCCTGAGGAAGATGGGCAGGCTGCGCGAGGCGGTTGGCGACTACGACGCCGCCATCGCGCTCGGCGCGGCGGTGGGCCGGCCCGGGGGCCACGCGCGCGCGCTGTACAACCGCGCTTTCGCCCATGCCAGGCTCGGGGACGTCGCCGCGGCGCTGCGGGACTACGAGGCAACGGTGGAGCTCGAACCGGGCAACGCCGCGGCGCTGCACAACCTCGGGGCGCTGCACGAGAGGGCCGCGGCGGCCGCGGAGGCGGCGGCAAAGAGCGGCGGAAGCGGAGGGGCAGCGGAGGGCGCCGCCGCCGCCTCCAACCGCAGGGCCCTGGCCGCCTACGACGCCGCCATCGCCGCCGCGGCGGCGGCGGCGGCGGCGTCGTCCTCTTCTCGGCCGCCGGCCGCGACCCTGCACGCCAGGGCCGTCCTCCGCGACAGGCTCGGGGTCGACGCGGAGGGCGCACTGAGGGACCACGCCGCGGCGGCCGCGGCCGACCCGGCGAGCGCCGCCCTCGCCCGCAGCCTGGGCGCGGCCCGTAGGGCCGCCGGGGACCTCGACGGCGCGGACGCGGCCCTGTCCTCGGCGCTGGCCCTGGAGCCCTCGGACGCCGCCGCGGCCTCGCTGCGGGGATACGTGCGGAGGAAGCAGGGGCGGTTTCGGGAGGCGGCCGAGGACTACTCCCGCGCACTCGCGGGCATCTCAAGGAAAGACCCGAACTCCTCCTCCTCCTCCTCTTCCACTACTCCCTACTCAGTCTCCTCGAACGCCGCACCCGCCTCCGCCTCGGCCACGGCGAGGCTTCACGTCTCTCTCGCCTACTGCCTCGCCAAGGCGGGCGACCCGAGCGGGGCCGTGTCGCACTACGACGCCGCCATCGAGCTCGAGGAGGGGGAGGAGGAGAGGAAGGACGCGACGCGGCGAGCGGCGGACCGGAAAGAGAGCAGCGGCGGCGGCAGCTCTTCTCCCAACGCCTCGCTGTCGCACGCCAGGCACAACCGCGGCGTCCTGCTCGCGAGGAGGGGCGAGCACGCCGCCGCCGTGGAGGACTTCAACGCCGCGCTGGCCGCCCTCGGCCCCTCTGCTTTTTCTTCCGCGAATTCTTCTTCGGCGTCGGCCTCTCCCAACGACGGCGGCGCTGTCGCGGCCCTCCTCTTCAGCAGGGGCTCCTCGCTCGACGCCCTGGGCAGGTTTGACGAGGCTGTGACCGACTACATGAGGGCTCTCTCGGTTGGGGGAAACGGGAATAAAAACGGAGGAAAGCAGCAGCAGCAGGTGAGCGCTGCTGCAAAGCCTCCGCGACGGTGATTTTTCTGCATCAGATTTTTTTAAATTGCTACCTGCTTCATTTCTTAGGCTTTTCCCTTCAGCGTCTGTTTCTGTGTGAATGCAAATATGAAAAAGAAAGAATTGCTTTGAGTTGAGACAACTACAGAATGAATGAACTAAGTGGATGAAAGAAAGGAGGAAATGGTCGTTCGTTTTGGTGTGAATACTGTTTTAAGTTTTTGGGTTTTTTTTTCAAAGAGTTTTTTCCCCTTCAAACGCCGACGACGAGGTCGTCGAGTGCCGACGAATGCTGCGCCCCTCCTCCCTCCTCTCGTGCTTCTCCCTCCTCGTCCTGCGAGCTGAGCTCGCACACGTGCAGCGTATCCAGCCTGTCGACGCTCCTCTTCCACGCGGTGAGGATCCCGAAGAACGCCAGCGCCATCACGGGCAGCGCCGCGGCCATCGACCCGGCCGACGCGACGAGCACCACCTGCTGCAGGATGCTCCCGACGCTCTTACCCGTCTGCGCTCCGGCGACGTCGATCGCGGCCTTCCCTTTGGTGCGACTTTGCTCGTCGAGGCCGATATAGACCATCTCCTCCGCCGGTTTGAACATCGAAAACTTGGCGCCCTTGTAAAACACCAGCAGCAAGGCGCCGATGGCGACGAGCGCCTGGAGGGCGGCCGTCGCCGCTGGGGTAGGGCCCGTGCTCCCGGTCACCGCAGACGCGACCGCGAACGCCGAGGCCGGGTACATCACCGCGAAGAGCGCGGACCCGGCGAAGAACGGCAGGCCCGCCGCGAGCATGAACCTCGGCGTCGCGCCTGCCACGCCGTGCCACCGCCACAGGCGGAACAGCGTCGGCGAGAGCAGCATCAGCGAGCCCGTGACGAGTCCAGTCCACATCGCGACGTCGCCCATCACGGCCGAGTAGGCCGAGGGGCTCGGGTGGAGCAGGTGGACGTGGCCCTTCCAGGCGATCTCGACGAGGTTGCCGGCGAGTCCCTGTTTTTTTTTCTCTCGAGGTGTTTTTTTCGTCGAAGACATCGATACCCCGACGAGAACAGAAAAAAAAACGAAAAAAAGACTCAACACTTCTTACCTGGGACAAGGCCATGACCGCGAGGCACCTAATCGCGGGGCTCGCCGCGAGGAAGGTGAAGGCCTCCTTAAGCGAAGGAGGCGGGGCGCGAGGGGCAGCTGCAGCAGCAGCAGCATCAGGAGGAGGAGCCGTTGAAACCGCCGCGACCTCGACCTCGACCTCGACGACGCCCGTCCTCTTTTCCCGCTCGGCCCGCTCCTTCTTCGCCCGCTCCCCCTCCTTCTCCAGCCTCCGCTTCTCCTTCCGCAGAGCGGCCCGGGACCCCTCGACGGGCCACCGGCCGACGATGTAGGCGTGCAGCGACAGCACCACGCACCCGCAGGCGACGACCGCGGCCATCAGGCATTGCACCTGCGCGCCGTCGCCGACGACGCCGTCGGTCGCGCGGTGGAACAGCGCGAGCGCCCTGCCCGAAGCCGCCTGCCCGACGTTGGCCCCGAGGCCGAACATCGGGTAGAGGGCTGGCGCCTCGTCCAGGGCCGTGGTCTCGTTGGCGAGCCCCCAGAAGAGCAGCGAGAGCACGACGTCGCCCCACAGCTCCGCCGCGCAGTAGAACAGCGTGAACGACCAGTTGCGGACCATGCCGACGAGCCCCGCCAGGCCAGCCGGCAGGGCCGCGGCGGCGCTGGCGGCCTGCTCGCCGAAGTGGAGCGCGTCGTGGTTGGGGTAGGCGCAGCCGAAGGCCGCATAAAAGGCCAGGAAGGCCCCCAGCACGGCGTTAAAGAGCGCCTGGCGGGACAGCCGCTGCGTCGCGGCGCTGTAGGCGAGCAAGAAGAGAAAGGAGCAGGGCCAGACTGCGTAGACCGTGAGGAAGGGGATCACGTGCGTCCCGCCGCCACTGGCGGTGATGACGAGCGAGTTGGCGAGGGAGTCGAGGATGGTGTTGTTGAAGGACATGAAGAAGAAGCTGTCGCGTTCGTTTTGTTATTTTTGTTGAGGTGAGAGGTCGAGGTCGAAAAAAACGGAACGCGCCCTTGGAAGGAATTGAAAAGAAAAGGAAATTCGCGTCCCGCTTTCTCTCTCCCTCTCTCTCCCCTGGTTTTCTTCGATCTCTTCAAAGTTATCTCTCTCTCTCTCTCTCTCTCTCTCTCTCTCTCTCTCTCTCGAGACACATCAATCTCGACTCACAGCATGACCATGGGCAGGAACTTGGAGTTGCCCATCGCCGAGCCCTTTTTGGCGGCCTCGGATTTCGCTTCGTCTCCGTCAACAACGACGTCGTTCCGCCTCCGAAACGCCTCGATGGCCGAGCTCCCTGCGGCCCTGAGGTCGACGGAGGCCTGCCTCAGGATCTCGATGGGCCCGGCCAGCTCCTCGCGGGGGAGTCTGCCCGTGCCAGGCCCAAAGACTTGCTCGCCGCCGCCCGTGGAGGACGACGGCGGCAGCAGAGGGGAGGAGAGCAGAGGAGGAGTTCGGCGGCCAATTTGCATGCGATGGCGACGGCCGCCCATCGACGACGGCGCCGGTGTCGGCACGAACGCCGGCGGTCTCCGCGCCGCATGCATCCGCTGCTGCCTTCCCGGGCGCGAGACAGCGGACGTGACCGTGAGGCGGGCGCTCGACGTCGTTGCGCGGAGCGCAACGGCGAATGGCATCGTTGCGAAAAGAAAAAGAGTTTCTCTTTTTCCGCCCTCTTTCTCTCGCCGGAGTTTTCGAAAAGTGGGCTTCTGTCCCTTTTTCTCGACCTCCTCCTTTCTTTTTCTTTGCCTGCTTGCAACGGCTCCCTTCCCTTCCTCTCTCACTCGCGCCCGTCCCCCACTCCCGCAGACAACAAAGACAGAAACTCTTTTCTTCGATAATTTTGATGTTACAAATGTTGATTTACAAGTCAAAAATCCTCTCCTCCTTTTTTCAAAACCCTTCCATCTCCTCGCGGACACAGGCGAGCTCCGCGGCGACCCCGGCGCCGGCCGACCCGACGCTCGCCCTGCCCCCGCTCACCGCGACCCCGGGGCCCAGCAGCGCCTGGAGCTTCCACGCGGAGATGACCACCGTCAGCCTCGAGCGCAGTCGGTCGATCGCGGAAGAGCTCTGCCTTTCCTTTTTCCCCGTTCCTTTCCACTCGTCGACAGCAGCGTCCGCCGCCGCGACGGCCTTTCTCCGCACCCGCTTCAGCTCCTTCCTGTGCGGCTCCGCGGCCCTCCGAAAGCAGCCCGCGATCGCCAGCAGACCCAAGGAAGCGAACACGGGGACGGGGAGGGCCGAGGCGACCCCCTCCTCCAGGGAGGCCGCGGCGCCCTCGAGCAGGGCCGCGGCGGCGGCAGAGGCCTCGGCGGCGGCGGCCAGGCGCTCCCTGGCCCCCGAGGCCCCCCTCCCCAGGGCCAGCGCGGCTCGCGGGAGGAGCTCGCCGGAGAGAGGTCGCAGGGCGCCCAGCTGCAGAGAGGGCAGGGAGCTGGTGAGGAGTGCGTCGTGAGAGAGAAAGAGAGGGGCGATGTCAGAGAGAGAGAGGGGGGGGGGGAGAGAGGGAGAGAGGCGGAGGAAAAGAGCGAGAGAGGCCGGGAGAAACGGAAAAAACGAAAAACGAAAAAACCCTCACGCTTCCTGCAGCACCGCGTTGGCCCACTCGGTTGCCGCGGCAGCCCCTTCGCTCGTGGCGGCCTCCCAGGCCTTTCGGGCACGGTTGGCGTCGTTGAGCGCGACGCGGACGCGGCCCTGTTTGTTTTGTTGAGAGTTGAGAGTTGACGGAAGAGTTGAGGAGGTCGAGGTCGAGGTTCAAGAAAAATGAAGAAAGTTCGCATGCCATTTCCAGCCGCGCGTTCTTCTCGAGATTCGGCCCTCACCTGCCACTCCGCGCGCCATTGGCGCAGGGCCAGGGGATTGAGGGTCTCTGCCATGAGACGCGGCGAGGATTATTAGTTCCGCGTGAGAGAGAGTTGGAGCTGCTGCTAAATCGAGCCCTCTGTTTTTTCGACCGACGGAACTCGTCGATAGAGTGACGGCCAGATTTTTTTCTTCTCAAGTCCGAGCCTCAGAAATCTCTGAAATCGAAAAGGAGAGACTTGGCTCTCCCGAAGCTCCTCCGCTCGAATCTCCCGCTGCTGCTTAAGCGCTGCCGCTGCTGCTTCTCTTCGTCTGGAGCAGCTCCTGCTCCTCCTCGCAAAGCTCGCGTCGCGACAGGGAGCGAGTACTCGCTGCTTTCCTTCTCTTGCCGACGACGCCGACGACCGACGCCGTCTCTGACGACCTTTGACAACAAGACCACCACCACGATTCGTCCTCCTCCTCTCCAGCCCTCGCCCTTCTAGGCCGCCATGGAGGAGCTGGAGAAGCTCCAGTACCTTTCTCTGTTGTCCAAAGTTACCACAGGTGCGTGAATGGAAGAGCAACAGAGCGAGACACGTTGGCTTCAGAGTGCCCCTCCCTCAAACAGCAGAGCATGCGATTGCCTTTTTTTCAGCTCTCCCTCCCGCTTCTCTTCCCGTCTTCCCCGCTCTTGGCCAACTCCGTTCACACGCCCTCGCTCGAATCCTCACCACGCATCCCGCAACAATCTTCCCGAAACAAACGACAAAATCAGAGCTGGAAAACCACCTGGGTATCTCCGAGAGGACAATGTCCGAGTTCATCGTCGACGTCGCCGCCGGCTCGCCGACCTCCTCCGCCTTCGGCTCCAAGCTCGCGGAGTCCGGAGGAGAGCTCCCCTCCAGCCTCGTCGAGACACTGTGGGGCATCGTGCAGAGGATGGGCCCCGGGGCGGGTTTGAAGCTGAAAGCAGGGAAAGGGGGCGGCGGTGGAGGCGGAGGCGGCGGAGGGAGCGGCTCCGCCGCCGCGCTCCCAGTTGCCCCTCCGGCCTCGGCCTTGGCCGCGCGCCTCCCCGGCCTCGCTATGCCCGACACCCGCGACCGCGCGAGGGAGATGCAGGAGGAGCTGACTGCCGCCGGTGGTGGCGGCGGCGGCGAAAGAGAGCGGGGCGGCGGCGCGACAGCGAGCGTCTCTGGGAGGAGCCACCGCAGCGACGGCGGCGGCGGCGGCGGCGGCGAAAGGGGCGGCCGCGGAGGCTCCCGCCGCTCCCGCTCCCGCTCCCGCTCCCCGCCGCCGAGGCTCCCCCCGCCGCCGCCGCCGATGGGCCCCCCCGTCGTCGGAGGGATCTACCGCGGCCGCGTCTCGGGCGTCATGGACTTTGGCGCCTTTGTGGAGCTCCTCGGCGTCTCCGCCCCCTCGGGCGGCCCCGGCGGCGGCAGCGGCGGCGGGAGGGGCGGCGAGCGGGGCGGCAGGGGCCCCGAGGGGCTCGTCCACTCCTCGGCCATCGCCGCCGCCTCCGACCCCGCCGCCGCCGCCGCCCCGTCCTCCTCGCGCTCCTCCTCCGGCGCGGGCCCCGCCTCGGCCAAGGACCTCGTCAAGAGGGGCCAGGAGGTCTTCGTGAAGGTCGTGTCCGCGGCCGGGTCGAGGCTGGGGCTGTCCATGCGGGCCGTCGACCAGCGCTCGGGGCGCGACCTCGCTCCCTCGGCCGCCGCTGCGCCCCCGCCCTACAACGGCGGCGGTCCTTCTTCGCTGTCGGTTCCTTCCTCCTCCTCTGGGGGGCTCCACGGCCTGAGCGGCGTGGGCGGTCTGTTTGGCGGCGTGGGCGGCGGCGGCGCCGGCTCCGGCATCGACGTCGCCGCCGTCGTCGGCTCGGGCAAGGCCGCCTCGTCGCGAAAGAGGCTCACGTCCCCGGAGAGGTGGGAGGTCAACCAGCTGATCAAGTCCGGCGTCCTCGACGTGACCGAGTACCCCACCTACGACGCCGAGGGCGGCACGGGGCTCCTCCACCAGGGCGGCGGCGGCGGGAACGCCGACGGAGGGGGCGGGCACGACGACGAGGAGGAGGAGGAGTACGAGATCGACCTCAACGAGACCGAGCCGGCCTTCCTGAGGGGGGCCACCTCGCGCGCGGCCGCGTCGGGCGCCGCCGCGGCCGAACTGTCGCCGATCAAGATCGTCCGCAACCCGGACGGCTCGATGCAGCGCGCCGCGATGACGGCCTCGGCGCTCGCCAAGGAGCGGCGCGAGCTGCGCGAGTCGGCGCTGCGCGAGGCGGCCGCCGCCGTGCCGCGAGACCTGTCGAGGCCCTGGGAGGACCCGCTGCCGGAGGCCGGGGAGCGCGCGCTGGCCGCGGAGCTCCGCGGCGTGGGGGTGCTCGGCGCGGCGACGGGCGCGGGCTTTGGCGGGGCGGGGGGCCTGACCGCCGACGGCGTCCCCGAGTGGAAGGCCAAGTCCCTGGGGAAGGCCCCGACCTACGGCATCCGCGACACGCGCTCGATCAAGGAGCAGCGCGAGTCCCTGCCGATCTTCCACCTGCGCGAGGCGCTGCTGGAGGCCGTGGCGGGCAACCAGGTCCTCGTCGTGATCGGCGAGACCGGCTCGGGCAAGACGACGCAGATGACGCAGTACCTGGCCGAGGCGGGGTACACCTCGCGCGGGCGCGTCGCGTGCACGCAGCCGCGCCGCGTGGCCGCCATGTCGGTGGCCAAGCGCGTCGCGGAGGAGGTCGGGTGCCGGCTCGGCGACGAAGTCGGCTACGCGATCCGCTTCGAGGACTGCACCTCGAAGGAGACGGTCATCAAGTACATGACCGACGGGATGCTCCTGCGCGAGGCGCTGCTGGACGACGTGCTCTCGGCCTACTCCGTGGTGATGCTCGACGAGGCGCACGAGCGCACCATCCATACCGACGTGCTGTTCGGGCTGCTCAAGGGCATCCTCAGCCGGCGCGGCGGCGACCTGAAGCTGATCGTCACCAGCGCGACGCTCGACGCCGACAAGTTCTCGAGCTACTTCTTCGGGTGCCCCATCTTCACCATCCCGGGGCGCACCTACCCGGTCGAGGTACTGTACACCAAGCAGCCCGAGGCGGACTACCTCGACGCGGCGCTGATCACGGTGATGCAGATCCACCTGACCGAGCCCGAGGGCGACGTGCTGCTCTTCCTGACGGGCCAGGACGAGATCGACACCGCGGCCTCCGTGCTCTTCGAGCGGCTCAAGTCGCTGGGTCCCGCGGTCCCCGAGCTCGTCATCCTGCCCGTCTACTCCTCGCTGCCCTCGGAGATGCAGACGCGGATCTTTGAGCCCGCGGCCCCCGGGACGCGCAAGTGCGTGATCGCGACGAACATCGCCGAGGCCTCGCTGACGATCGACGGCGTCTACTACGTCGTCGACCCCGGGTTCGCCAAGCAGAAGGTCTACAACGCCCGCATGGGCATGGACTCGCTGGTGGTGACCCCCATCTCGCAGGCGAGCGCGAAGCAGCGCGCGGGCAGGGCCGGCAGGACGGGCCCGGGCAAGTGCTACCGGCTGTACACCGAGCAGGCCTTCCGCGACGAGATGCTGCCGCTGTCGGTCCCCGAGATCCAGCGGACCAATCTGGGCATGACCGTGCTCACGCTCAAGGCCATGGGCGTCAACGACCTGCTCGGCTTCGACTTCATGGACCCGCCGCCGCCGGCGACGCTCGTCTCGGCGCTCGAGCAGCTCTACAACCTGGGCGCGCTCGACGACGAGGGGCTGCTGACGAGGCTGGGACGCAAGATGGCCGAGTTCCCGCTCGACCCGCCGCTGTCCAAGGCGCTGATCGCGTCCGTCGACCTGGGCTGCTCCGAGGAGATGCTGACCATCATCGCGATGCTCAGCGCCCAGAACATCTTCTACCGGCCGCGCGAGAAGCAGGCCGCGGCTGACGCCAAGAAGGCGCGGTTCCACTCGCCCGAGGGCGACCACCTGACGCTGCTCACCGTCTACGAGGGCTGGAGGGCCTCGAACTTCGCCAAGGCCTGGTGCTTCGAGAACTTCATCCAGGAGCGGTCCATGCGGCGGGCGCAGGACGTGCGCAAGCAGCTCGTCGCGATCATGGACCGCTACGGCCTCGACCTCGTCTCCGCCGCGGAGTCGGCCGCCGCGGCCGCGGGCGGCGGCGGCGCGGGCGGCTCGCGCGCCGACCAGGCGTCGGCGCGCGTGCGGCAGGCGATCTGCTCCGGGTACTTCTTCCACGCGGCCCGCAAGGACGCTCAGGAGGGCTACAAGACCGTGGTCGACCAGGCCCCGGTGTACATCTACCCGGGGTCGGCGCTGTTCCAGCGGCAGCCCGACTGGGTCGTCTACCACGAGCTGGTGATGACGAGCAAGGAGTACATGCGTGAGTGCTGCGCGGTCGACCCGCGCTGGCTGGTGCAGCTGGCCCCGAGGTTCTTCCGCCCCGCCGACGCGAGGGCGCTGTCACGGCGGAAGAGGGCCGAGAGGATCGAGCCGCTGTTCGACCGGAGGACGGCGGACAGGCCCAACGACTGGAGGCTGTCGAAGCGGCGCGGGTGAAAGAGAGGAGAGGAGGGAGAGGGGAGAGAATTGTTTTTTTGGTTTTCGTTCTTTTTTTTCATTTTGCAATCCAAAAAAACACAAGTCAGTGCGTTCCGTCCTTCTCCTCCTCCTCTTCTTCCTCTTCTCCTGTCTCTTCTCCAAATCCTCCTGCTGCGCCCCACAGCCGCTCGAGCGCGTAGTGCTCCCTCGCCTCGGCGGAGGAGAAGACGTGGGCGACGACGGTGCCCAGGTCGACGAGGAGCCAGTCTGACGCGCCCGGCTCGCCCTCGACTGCCGCGGCCGTCGTCATCAGCGTTGGTTTCGCTTCTGTCTCTGTTTCTGTCGCCAGCGCCGCGGCTGCTGCCTCCTCCCTCCCTTCTCCTTCGTCCTCTTTTTCTTCTTCTCCTTCGCCCACGAGCAGCCTCCTCTTCTCTTCCTCCTTGGCGGCGTGGACGAGAGCGGCCGCGGCCATCGCCGCGTGCCTCGCGGACCGCGCCGTCGCGATGACCATGGCCTGCGTGAAGGAGCACCTCGAAGAGACGTCGAGGAGGGAGACGGCGTCGCAGCGCGCGGCGGAGAGGACCGCTGCGACCGCGGGGGCCTCGAGAGGGGAGGCTGCGAAGGAGAGGAGGGGGGGGGGCAGGGAGGAGGAAGCGGCGGAGGGAGAAGCGGAAGCAGCAGCAGCAGCAGCGGCAGTGGCCTGGCCTAGCTTTTTCTTTGGCCTCTTCGTTCGAGCTTCTCTTGTTTGTGCTTGCCTCGCCTGCTCTTCTTCTGCCTGTTTCAGCAGGGCTGCATGGAGTGCAGCGGGTCCCGCGCCAGCTGGAGGGGGCCAGACGAGCGTCGTGGTCGAGGTGGAGGAGGTCGAGGTTGAAGAAGAGGTCGAAGATGGCGTCTCGGCATCGACGATGCCTCCACCACCGATGACGACCGCGAAGGGGTCCGAGGAGGAGAGGCTGCGCCAGCTGGTGTTTTTCGTGCTGTTGCTTTGGAACCATGCCTGCGAAACGCGCGAGGCGAGCAGGCTGCTGATGCTGCTGCCTCGGTGGCTGCCACGGAGCAGGAGAAGGAGGTGCGACATTTCGAAGAGAGGTCGAAATTGAGAGTGAATTCATTTTACTAAAACTAGCCCCCCCACACAAAAAAAGCCTCACATTTCTGCTCCCTCTCTCTCTGCCTGTGGCACCGCATCTTGCTCTCTGGATCGACAGCTCAGTTGCGATCGTTTCTGGTGTTTCCATCGGAGTCGAAGAGAACGCTAGCTGAGAGCAAACGCAGAGAGCCTCTCGGGTAAAAAAAAAACACTTCAATGGGCCGGTGCAAAGACGACGCTTCGGGCGGCGCCCGAAGCGTCGACGTCGATGCCCATGCCTCGGGAGGACCTTCTGCCGCCGTCGACCGCCGCACACTCTTCGTCCGCGGCGTCGCCTTCGGGGCCACAAATGAGGAGCTTGAGGCAGCGTTCGCCGCGGTGGGGCCCGTGAGGTCGGCGTTCCTCGTCGGCGGCGCCGGCTCGAACGCGAATGCTGCGCATGCCGCCGCCGCCGACGACGCAGCCGCCGGCAGCGGCAGCGCCTCTTCTTCTTCGGCCCGGCAGCAACAGCACAAGGGCGTCGGCTTTGTCCAGTTTGCGCTCCCGGAGGACGCGGACCGCGCCGTCGCCGAGCTCGACGGGGCCCTGCTGAGCGGGAGGCGCATCCGCGTCGAGCACGCGCAGAAGAGGGCCAGCTTCGAGGAGCGGAAGAAGAAGAAGAGGCGAGGAGTGGAGGAGGAGGAGGAGGTCGAAGGAGGTGGTGATGACGATGAAGCGGGGGAGGGGGCCGAGAAGAAAGCTCCCGCTCCTGCTCCCGCCGCCGCTTCTGCGCGCCCCCCGCGCGACGCCGCCCCGCGAGACAACAGCAACAAGCACAGGCTCGTCCGCACCGTCGCCGTCGGCAACCTTACCCCGGGGACCGCGCGGGCCGCGCTCGACGCCGTCCGAGCCGCAGCGGGAAAGGAGGGAGGCGCCTCGGAGGCGATCGAAGAAATCGTGCACCCCGTCCCCGAGGCCGACGTCGAGCGCGCGCACCTCAGGCGCGACGGATGCGGCGGCGGGGTGGCGTTCGTGGTGTACGCGAGCGTGCGGGCCGCGACGGCGGCGGTAGCGAGGCTGCACGGGTCCAAGGTCTCGGCCGCGGAGGCGGGCGACAACGGCACGAAAAGGAGAGGAAAGGGAAACGCTTCCGCTCCCTCTCCTTCTGCGTCGACTCTGGCCCCGGAGGAAGCCATCCTGTGGGCCCGACAGGTATCCGGAGAGGGCGCACTCGCCAAGAAGTGGCGCGTCATCATCCGAAACCTCTCGTTCTCCGCGGATGAGGCCGCGCTCCGCGCCGCGCTCTCGCCGGCCGGCTTCGTCTGGGAGCTCAACCTCCCGCGCAAGCCCGACGGGAGGCCGCGAGGGTTCGCGTTCGCGGCCTTCACCTGCAGGGCGCACGCCGAGAGGGCGATCGCAGTCGCCAACGGGCTGGAGGTCGGCGGGAGGGCCGTCGCCGTCGACTGGGCCGTCGGGAAGGCCGCGTTTGTCGGCTCCGCGGCGGCGTCCGAGAATGGCGCCGCTGCCGACGCTGCTGCTGCTGCTGCTGGCGAGAACAAGAAGGAGGAGGGGGCGAAGCCGGAGAAGAAGAAGCCCGCTGCGGCTACTGCTGCTGCTGGTGCCGACGATGACGAAGGCGAAGACGCCGAGGTCGACGTCGCGGCAGAGCGCGCCTTGTTGGCCAAGGTTGCTTCGCAGTTTGACGACGGCGACGAAGATGACGATGCCGGCGACAAAGGGAAGAAGAAGGAGGAAGAAAACGGCGCCGACGACGACAAGAAGAAAAAGACAAAAAAGGAAAAGAAAAAGGAGAAGAAAGCCTCCGAAGCGGCCGCCGCCGCGGAGGCTTCTGCTGCTGCTGCTGCGACGGCTGCCTCCGCTGCTCCTTCTGCCTCTTCTCCTTCCCCGAAAACCCCCGAGGAGAAAAAGGCAGCAGCGGCGGCGCGCGCCGCCGCCGCCGTCGAAGCCGCCGCGGCCAAACTCGAGCAGTCAGCCGCCGTCGAGTCGACGGTTTTCGTTCGCGGGATCCCGGTCGAGGCCACCGCCGGAGAGCTCCGCACGCGCCTGGAGGGCTACGGCGACGTCAAGGCCGCGCGCCTCGTCGTGGACAAGGCCAGCGGGAGGGCCAAGGGCACCGCCTTCGTCGAGTTTGCCGACGCCGCCGCGGCGGCCAGGGCCGCGGCGGCATCAAAGGCTGCCGCGGCCGGCGACGGCCCGGCCATCACGCTCCGCGGCCGCGACCTCGACGTCGCGCTCGCCCTGACGCAGGAGGGGGCCCGGACCCTCGCCGTCACCCGGGCCGATCAGGGCGTGGGAGACGCGAGGAACCTCTACCTGGCCCGCGAGGGCCGCATCGAGCAGGGCTCTGACGCCTGGAAGGCGCTCTCGCCGGCCGACCGCGCGGCCCGCGACCGTGCCGCGGCCGACGCCAGGACCAAGCTCAAGTCGCCGAACTTTGCGATCTCGAGGACGAGGCTCTGTCTGAGGAACCTGCCGTTCAACGTCGATGAGGCGACGCTGCGCCCGCTGCTGCTCGAGGCGGTGACGCTGCGCGCCGCGACCGCCAGCCCCAAGCTCACGCAAGTAAAGATCCTGAGCGGCGACGGCGGCGGTGGCGACGATGGCGGCAATGGAGGCGAGGGGAAGAAGAAGAGCAGCAACAGGGGCAAAGGAATGGCCTTCGCCGAGTTCACCGACCACGAGCACGCTCTCTGCGCTCTCCGCACGCTCAACAACTCCCCGGCGCCCTTTGGCGTCGACAGGAGGCCCATCGTCGAGTTTGCGATCGACGACGCGAGGATGATGCAGAAGCGGCTGCGGGCCGTCGAGGCCCGAGAGGCTGCTGCCGCCGGTGGTGCTGGTGCCGGCACCGGCGGTGCTGCTTCTGCTGGAGATGCTGCCGACGCCGCCTCTCGCCCGCCTTCCCTCAATAGGAGGGAGCGCAAGGAGCGGCAGAGCGAGAAGGAGTCTCGAGGGAAGAGGCAGCGGGAGCGGAAGAGGCGGCTCGCTGCCGAGGCGGAGGGTGGAGCGCCGTCGGCGGTCGAGGAGGAGGAGCAGCCGAGGAAGAAAAAGGCAAAGGGAGTAGACGGTGCTGTTGTTTCTGCCCAAGCGCCCGCCACACCGCTGCCCAAGCGCGCTCGCGGAGAAGCCACGGCGCCCGATTCCAAGCCCCAGCGGCAGCGGCAGCAGCTTGAGGAGCCCAAGCCGAGGCAGCAGAGGCCCCCGAAGCCGGTCCTCACCAAGGCGGCCCGCCGCGGCGGCGGCGCCGAGAAGACCGACAAGCTCGATGAGCTCGTGTCGCAGTACAAGGCACGGCTCTTCGGGAGCTCTGGCTCTGACGGAGGAGCGGGCCAGGAGGGAGGCGGCAAGGGGTCCAAGAAGCCGGTCCTCACCAAGGCGGTCCAGAAGGACCGGCTCGGGGAGTGGCTGGCGTGAAACGAGAGAGAGAGAGAACGTGAAATGAAATGAAAAACAATCCAGTTTTTAAAAAACATAAGGGAAAAGATACAGTTCGATTTGTTTTCATTCCTCCTCGGCGTCAGCAGGAGAAGCGGCATCGGGAGCAGCAGCAGGAGACGGAGCAACAGCAGGAGACGGAGCAGGAGCAGCAGCAGGAAACGGAGCAGCAGCAGCAGCAGCAGCGGCGGCAGCAATAGGACCGCCGCCGGCACCGGCGCCATCGCCCTTCTTCGCAGCCTTGCCCCCCTCGAGCGCCGCGACGGCCGCGTCGACCTCCTTCAAGAGAACCTCCTCGGTGATGTCGTCCTCGATCGACTGCACCACTTTCTCGTAGGTCGAGACGGCGTTGGGCGTGTCCTTGTCGGCACGCACGCGCATGAAGACCCAGCTCCTCCTTCCCGGGTCCCACGCGCACTCGATGATTTTCCCCGACAGCGCGCGCTCATCGTTGGGGACGCCCCCGTCGCCCGCGTTTGCGTTGACAAAGGGGGAGAGGTCGACCTGGTCGCACGTCGAGACCGCCGAGGCCTTCCCCCCGCCGCCGCCGCTCCCCACCACCAGCGGGACCTCCCCGCGCCTGGGCCTGTCCCTCCTCGTCTCGAGCAGATACAGGGTCCTGTCCCCGCCGAGGTCGATCTTGAGCTTGAAGTCGACAGAGTTCATGTGCGCAAACTTCCACTTGAGCAGCTGGGGGAACGTGCCCGTGACGTACCGCGCCCCGGCCGGCTGCAGGATCAGGCCGTCGCTCTCGTGGCTGAGCCTGGGGATGAGCTTGTCGAGCAGGGTGCGGGACGCCGGCAGGGGCCAGAACTCCTTTCGGCGGAGGCGGAAGAGCTCGCCGCCGTAGTCGTAGGCGAGGCGGACGCCCTTCAAGGCGCCGCCGCGGAGGTGCGCCGGGAGGGCGAGCGACGGCGGAGGGGGAGGAGGCGCGGCGGCGCCGCTCGCCTTCGCCGCCGCCACCGCCTTGACCCTCTCGGCCGCGGCAGCCCTCTCGGCAGCCCGCACGGCCTCGATGGCGTCCCTCTCCTTGCTCCTGGGAGCGACGACCTCGGCCTCGATCGCCTCGTACCGCTGCTTGAACGGCACGTCGACGAGCGACCTGCCGTTGAGCACGACGGCGTCGTAGACCAGGAAACGCCGCGTCCTTATCCCGGTCGCCAGGTCCTCGTCGACGACCATCTCGCCGTCGAGAAGGGTCTGGAAGTGCGGGGGGCCGATGAGCGGCGGGCGAAAGTCCTTGGGAGGCGGCGGCGGGGGCTCGCTCGGGTCCAGCTGCGCCGCGCCGCCGGCGGCGGCGAGCGCCGCGGCGGCGGCGGCGGCGGCGGCGGCGGCGGCCTGCGCGCTCGAGCAGCGGCGGGGGAAGCGCGCCTGCACCCGCTGCACCCCCAGTGCGCGGTCGATGAAGTAGGCCCCCCACGGCATGATCGCGAGCAGGTAGCGGGTGCCGTCGGCCTTCCAGGTGACCTGGTACTGCTGGCGCGACAGCTCGGGCAGGTTCTCGCGCGCGAGCGAGACGGGCTGCGACCCCGGGAAGTGCGGGAGCTCGTGCTCGCGGAGCCGCCGCCCGGCCACCAGCTCGAAGACCGCCCTGCGGAGGTCGTCCCCCTCCTCCGGGTGGACGGCTTCCCCGAACGGCGAGTCGTGGTCGACGCCCTCGGGGACGGTGGCGCCCACGGGGGTGAGGTGCGTCTCCGCCTCTGCTCCTCCGCCCTGCTTCTCGATTGCTCCCTCCGCTCCGTCCTCCTCGGCGGCGGCCCCTTCGTCTCCGTCCCTCCTCGGAGAGTCCGGCTCCCCCGCCTTGAAGTCCGGCACGTCGGGGCACCGCAAGCTCGCGGGCCGCCGCTCGTGGTTGTACCGGAACAGCTCCGCGATGTAGTCGTCCTTGTAGATCCCCGGGGGGCGCGCCTGGGCAAACCGCCCCAGCGCCTCCGCCACGGAAATGCCGCCGTACCGCACCATCCACGAGCAGAGCATGAAGCCCGTCCTGTTGAACCCGTGCGTGCAGTGCACGAGAACGAAGTCGCGCGGGAACTTGGTCGTGAAGCGCAGCATCTCGAAGCAGAAGTGGCTGACGGACTCGGGGTGCGGCACGCGGCCGCGCGGCGGGCAGAAGATCTTCTGGTGCGCGACCCCGCGGGAGCCCCACTCGGCGGGGTCGTAGTAGCGTCCCGTGTTGGTGAGGTCGAGCACGAGGCCCAGGCGCATCCCTTTCGAGGCGAAGTCGTCGACGGCGTCCGCGGGAGCGAAGGAGAGCTCGGGAGGCACGGCGCCGCCGGCGACAAAGCGGCGGCCGAGCGGGGCCTTGGCCGGGGCGACGTTGAAGCCCGAGGAGCCGAGGTTTTTGAGGTTCCGGCCCATGCGCGGGCAGGAGAGCCATCCCGTGGGAAGCTCGAGGCCCGGGATGGATTGGGTCTGCTGCTGGGGGTGTGGAGGCGGCGGCGCGAGAACGGGAGGAGGAGGAGGAGGAGGAGGAGGAGCAGGAAGAGCAGCGGGAGGGGCGTCGCCGGCGGCGCCGTTGTTGCTGACGTCGTCACCGGCTGCCTCCTCCTTCTCCTTCTGCTCCTCCTTCTGCTCCTCTATTGCTTCCTCACGCGGGCGCTTTTTCATGTTGCGGTTCTTGAGAAAGAGGTCTCGAGAAAGAGATTTTCAGGCCGAAGAAGACGAGGCGAGAGACATCATCGTGGAAAGGAAAGAAGCATCGAATCGACGACAGAGGGGGGGGAAAAGTGAAAGAAATTACAAACCCGCCAATCCTCTGCCTTTTCTTTTTTGAAGACACCATGGCGAGGCTACGAGGCAGTGCAAAGCCTCCCGGGGCCTCGCAACCGCCCCTGCATGAGCTTCATCGAACGCTGATCGTGCTCGGCTCAGGTGAGTCCTTTGAGAAGGACTAGACGCAGGCAGAGAGAGCTCGAACGAGTTGTAAAAGGTGGAGAGAGGAGGGAGGCGATCGATTGCTCGAAGAAGAAAACTCAACCTCGACCTCGGGAAAGAAAAACTCACTTCTCAACTCAGGAGGGCACACCGCCGAGATGATCGCGCTCGTGACGAAGCTCGACCCCGCGTGGTACAGCCCGCGGAGCTACGTCGTCGCCGCCACGGACGCCCTGGGCCACAGGAAGGCCGCGCAGGCGGAGGCGGCGCTGCTGTCCGAAGGAGGAGGAGGAGGGCGAGGAGCGGCCGAGACGTCGCCGTCGCCGTCGTCGCCGCTCGACCCTCAGCCGACAGTCATCGCCCTCCCACGGGCCAGGGAGGTCGGCCAGTCCTACCTGACCTCCGTCTTCACCACCCTCCGCGCCCTCTGGGCCGCCGTCGCGCTCGCGTTCTCGCAGAGGCCGGACCTGCTGCTGGTGAACGGCCCTGGCACGTGCCTCCCGGTCGTCATCGCGACCAAGGTCGCCGCGCTGGGCGGCTTCGGGCTCTGCCGCGGCCGGGTGTGCTACGTGGAGTCGATCGCGAGGACGCGGTCGCTGTCGCTGACGGGGAGGATCTTGTATCATCTGCGGCTGGCGGACCTGTTCTTCGTGCAGTGGCCGTCGCTGGCCGAGAGGTTCCCGCGGGCGACGTGTGCCGGGAGGCTTTATTGAAAAACAAAGGGAGGGGGGTAAAAATGTAAAAAACTTGTAAGACTAGAAGAACCTATACCACTTTCGGACCCTGTTCTTTTTTCTCTTCTCGAGCGGCGTAGGGAACGAATTCTCGCCAACTATGGCAGCGACAGGAGCGCTGCGATGCCCCTCTTCAATGAGGATGCAGCAGCGGGCTCACACAAGGCGAGCAGGAGCAGGAGGAGGCGCGACCCGTGCTTCGATCTCGTCGCCGTCATCGCTGATGCCTCCTCATCATCTGCTTCGCTCGAAGACGCCGCCTCTCTGCGCCCTGTCTTCTCCTGAAGCGCCCGTGACAGGCTGCGGTGTTGCGAGCACGAGCTACAGCCAGCGTAGCTTCTCGTCTGTCGTCGTCCGCGCGACGAAAGAGGACCAGCAGAGGCGCCCTTCGATCCCTTCATTGACGAGCAAGAAGACTGGTGGCGACGACCTCGACGACGACCCCGACGACACCAAAAACGGCGGCCTCCTCCTCCTCCGCTGGTCGCTCTACACCACGCAAAAGTGGGACGTCCCCTGGTCCGGCAAGGAGACAGCCCTCACCATGTTCGCCTGGCTCGCGTCGTTCATCGCCGTGGGCGCCTCGCTCGCGCCGCTTGCCGCTGCGGCGCTGGGCGCACCCAGCCTCGCCGCGCTCTCGGCGCGGGACAAGGCCGTCTTCCTCTTGGTGAACCAGGTCGCTGAGACCGCCGTGGGCCTGGGCATAGTCAGGGCCACGGTCGCCAAGTACCCGAGGGGCGACACGCCGCGGGACCTTCTGCGGGTGGACTTCCGGAGGCCCTTCGCGTTCGACCAGGGCGCAGCGGTCGACGGCGGCGAGGCCGCTGACGACGGAGGCAGAGCGGGCGGCGGCTGGCTGAGCTGGGCGCTCCTCGGCGTCGCCGCCTCGCCCGTCGCGATCGGCGCAGCGGCCGCGGCGGCCGCGGCCCTCGGCGAGCTCAGCGGCGGCGCGACCAGCGGCGGCAGGGGCACGGCCGACGCCGTCGCCGGGCTGCTCGACGCCTCGTCGGGGAAGGTCGACGTCGCGACGCTTTCTTCCTTGCTGGTCGTCACGGCCGTGCTCGCTCCTATTTTGGAAGAGACTGTCTTCCGAGGTTTCCTGCTTCCCAGCCTGACGAAATTCATGCCGGTCCCGGCCGCCGTCGTCGTCTCCGCGGCCGGCTTTGCCACGGCGCACCTCTCGGCGCGGGACTTCCCACAGCTGTTCGCGTTCGGAATCCTGCTGGGCTTCGTGTACGTCAGGTCGAGGAACCTGCTGTCGACGATGGTGATCCACGGGGCCTGGAATGGCGGGGTCTTGCTGCTGCTGGCGGCGCTGGCGAGTGCCGGGGTGGACTTGGAGAAGCTGCTGGCCAGTTGATCGACGACTTCTTTCCCGGTCCGTTGCAAAAAAAAAAAGTTCAAATTCTTTCCTCAGAATCGCCCCCACTTTTTATCTCTCTCCGCCTGCGCTCTCTCTTTCTCCTTTTCTCGTAGTTGAGCCCCCCCCCCCGGGGGGGGGGCGGGGGGGGGGAGGGATAGAAAATAATTACAAAGGAAAAAGTGCCCCTCTGTCTCTTGAGTCTTTTTCTGGGTCGCCGCCGCCGCCGCCGCCACTGTCATTCCGTCATCCTCGCGGAAAAAAAAATCAGTTTGACGAGTACGAAAGGTACGCCGTCCACAGCAGCCCGCAGGCGCTCATGTACGCCACCTGCCCCTCCAGCGGCACCGCCCAGAAGTTGACCGAAGCAGCGGGGACCCAGAACTTCCACCCGTTGACCATCGTCGGGAGCAGGTCCCTCCTGACCTTTGCGGGCCACTCGGCGCCGCGGCCGAGGGGGACGAGGTTCCAGGCGAAGACCGCGGCGAGCACCACGGGGGCCAGCGCGACCTGGTTGAGCGTGACCTTGGAGGCGAAGGCCTGCGTGGACCTCCCGGGGAAGGACCTGTCGAGCAGGCCGTACCACCAGAATTGGTACGGGCCGTAGAAGAGGAGGCCGAACAGGCCCATCCTCGCCGCCCGGGGGAGGTCGAGCGAGAAGGGAGCGGCGGCGGCAGGCTTCGCTGCTTCCTTCCACTTCTTCGTGAGGAGTTTCCCCAGGATGCTGCCTCCGCTTTGAGCCTCCGGCTCGGGTTTTTTATTCTGCTTGAGCTTGTAAGTGAGCCCTTGGGCGAGGAGGTCGCCGGCGAGGGAGAGCCCGCCGGAGGTGAGCGCGGCCTTGAGGAGCGGGTTCGAAGAGAGGGTCGGCGACGACGACGACGGCGACGACGACGACGAGGACGATGAAGACGCGTTTGAGCGACGCGATCCGCGGCCCCTGCGCCCGTCGTTGGGGAGGCCACGGCCTCCGAAGCCGCGCACGAGAACGACTCCCCGCATAGGAATTCGAAATGCGCGAGAGAGAAGAGAGGCAGCGGAAAAGAGAAAGATGAGTTTTTGATTCGATCGAGTTTTTAGTGTCCTGTTGTCGCCTCCCACATTCTCGTCATTGACACGAGGTTTAAACCTCTCTCCAACCCTCTCGCCCCCGACGATGCCTCGCGTCCTGGGCACTGCGGCCCGCCGCGAGCCGAGCCATGCAGGCTCGTGGTACGACTCGGACGGTGCGCCTCAGAGGGAAGGGGTTTGACGGAGGAGCGTGTCGAGGATTCTTGTTTGATGTGTCGAAGCAAGCTGGGCCGTGCAGCCTCAACCTCCGACCTTGCGACCTCCGACCTCGAGAAAAACAAAAAACTCCAACCACAAAACCAAAAAAACAGCCTCCGTCCTCGCCTCCAAGATCGACGCCTGGCTCGACGGGGCGTCCCAGATCTCCTCGGACGATCCAGCCGCGGGGCACACAAGGGCGCTCATCGGACCGTGAGTATAGCTTTCGGGCATCGCTTTCTTCTTCTTCGCTTGTTCCTTTCTCCGGAAAAGGCAGCGCCGCGTTCTCCCGTTCCCTTCCTCACTCGAGCGCTCTCTCTCTCTCTCTCTCTCTCTCTCTCTCTCTCTCTCTCTCTCTCTCTCTCTCTCTCTCTCTCTCTCTCTCTATCTCTCTCTCTCTCTCTCGCGCGCGCGCGCGCGCTCCCTCCCTCCCTCTGCCCTCAAAAAACAGCCACGCGGGCTACTCCTACTGCGGCCACGTGATGGGGGCCGCTTACCGCAAGATAGACCCCTCGCAGGTAGACCGCGTCCTGCTGCTGGGGCCCTCGCACCACCTTTACACCCGGAAATGCGCCTTGAGCGCCTCGGAGAGCTGGGGCACTCCGCTGGGGGACCTGAGGGTCGACGCGGAGGAGATGGAGAGCCTGCTCGAGCGCGGGAGGAGCGGAGGCGGCGAGTCGCCATCGCCATTGTCGCCGAATCCTCTCTTCGACGTCCTCGAGCGTTCCGACGACGAGGCCGAGCACTCCCTCGAGCTCCACACCTCCTTCATCAGGCGCGTTCACGAGCGGAGGAAGGGCGGTAAAGGGAAAAGCGAAACCATTCCTCCCCTGATCCCTGTGATGGTCGGCGCGCTCTCGCCGGAGGCCGAGGCCGCGACCGCCGCGGCGCTGCTGCCGCTCGCGCGCGACCCGAGGACGCTCGTGGTGGTCTCGTCAGACTTCTGCCACTGGGGCTCGCGCTTCCAGTTCCAGAGCCTGGGGGAGGGGGCGAGCGACGACGAGCAGGAAGGAGCGAGCGGAGGAGGAGGAGGAGCGAGCGGAGGAGGAGGAGGAGGAGGAGGAGGAGCCGGCGGCGGCGTGCCGAAGAGGAGGGACAAAGGGACGGAAACGATCGCGGACGCGATAGAACGTCTCGACCGCCGCGGGATGCGCCTGATCGAGCAGCAGGACGGCCCGCGGTTCCGCGCGTACCTATCCGCGACGAAAAACACCATCTGCGGGCGGTTCCCGATCTCGCTCTTCCTGGAGGTGCTGCGGCAGCTCAGGGAAGAAGGAGGAGGAGGCGACCCTTCCTCCTCGCTGCCGCCGCTCCGCCACTCGGTCAAGTTCGTCGCCTACGATCAGTCGCAGCGCGTGGCCCGGAGGTCAGAGTCGAGCGTGAGCTACGCCGCGGCGCTGGTGCGGGTGGTCGAGGGGTAGGAATTTTTTATTTTATTTTCCTTTTGTTTTTTCACTTGCAAACTGCTGAGCAAATTTTCAAATCCTCTTTTCTTCAAAAGAAAACGTGTTTCGAACTAGTGTTGTTGTTTTTCCACTCGCGTTCTTCTCTCTCGCGCGCGCGTGCTCTCGCTGAAGCCACCGGAAGACAATCACGGCGCTGCTGCTCCGAGCCATGATGAAGACGTGCCTCCGCGGAGGGAATGCGGCGTCGCTGATGCCACGCGCTGCTGTTTCGGTGTCGTCGAGATGCGTCACAGCTCCTGCTGCTGCGTCGCCCGCTCTCGGGAGCCGCTCGATGCTCTCTCCTTTGTCGCTGACGCTGAGAACTTCTTCTAGGTGAGCTACGAGAATGCACGAATTCATGAACCGAAATGCGAGAGAAGCGTGGAGAGAGAAGTTTTTGTTTTACTAGGCGGCGGCGACGACGACGACGACGCTCAGCAATCGACGTCCGACCGACAAACTCTCTTTTGCCAAACTCTTCCTCAACGCACAGGTTTCTCCGCACCGCCGCCACCGCTGTCGAGACCTCGCAGGCAAAGGCCGCAGCCCAGGGCGTCGAGGTAAGAAAATCGGGGATCGGAGTGTGCTTTCTTCGGTAGTGAAAGAAGAGTTTCTCCATCGAAAGAGGCGACCTCGCTCGCTCCGTTTTTTTCAAGCCGCTGTTGTCGTCATCAAAAGATAGCGTTATCTTTCCCCACCTCTCTCTCTCTCTCTCACGCGCATACGCTCTCTCTCTCTCAACCCCGACCTCCCTCTCTCCCTTCCAAACTCCAACAAAAAACAACAGCCCCGCGTCCGCTTCGCCCCCTCCCCGACGGGAAACCTCCACGTCGGAGGCGCCCGCACCGCTCTCTTCAACTACCTCTTTGCCAAAAACGTCGGGGGCAAGCTCATCCTCCGCGTCGAGGACACCGACGCCGCGCGCTCGACGAAGGAATCGGAAGAAGCAGTGCTGCGCGACCTCGCGTGGATGGGCATCGAGTGGGACGAGGGACCCGACAAGGGGGGTCCCCACGGGCCCTACAGGCAGTCGGAGCGCACTACCCTGTACAAAGAGTACGTCGACAAGCTGGTCGAGGCGGGGCAGGCCTACCCGTGCTTCTGCACCGACGAGGAGATCACGCAGATGAAGGCCGACGCCGGTGCGTTCGTTTTTTTTTCTCTCCTGGTTTTCCAAGAGGGCACGAGGGTCGAGGAGGTGTACCGTGGGTCGAGGGGGCGGCTGCTTTGAAACCAAACCTCACTCCGACCTCGTCTATCGCGAACAAAAAACAAAACACGCCAAACAACAGAGGCCAAGTCCCTGCCCCCGATCTACCGCGGCAAGTGGGCCAAGGCCTCGAAGGAGGAGGTCGACGCCGAGCTCGCCAAGGGCACCCCGCACTGCTTCCGCTTCCGCGTCCCGCCCAACCGCGAGATCGTCATCGATGACGTCGTCCGCGGCAAGGTCAAGTTCAACACCGACGCCGTCGGCGACTTTGTGATCCTGCGCTCGAGCGGCCTGCCCGTGTACAACTTCTGCGTCGCGGTCGACGACGCGCTGATGCGCGTCACGCACGTGCTGCGCGCCGAGGAGCACCTGCCCAACACGCTCAGACAGGTCCTTATCTACAGGGCGCTGGGCTTCGCGCCGCCGACGTTTGGCCACATGAGCCTGATCCTGGCGCCGGACAAGTCGAAGCTCTCCAAGCGCCACGGCGCGACGAGCGTGGGCGAGTTCCGCGAGCAGGGGTTTTTGGCCCCGGCCATGGTCAACTACCTTTCCCTGCTGGGCTGGAACGACGGCACCGAGCAGGAGATCTTTACGGCAGAGGAGCTCATCAGCAAGTTCACGCTCAAGAGGATCACCAAGTCGGCTGCTGTCTTCGACAAGACCAAGCTCCGGTGGATGAACGGGCAGCACCTGCGCGCTCTCCCCGAGGCCGAGCTCGCCGCGGCATGCGTGTCGTCGTGGGTCGAGAGCGGGCTGATGACCGCCGGGGCAGACGTCGCCTCTTCTCCCTTGGTCTCCGCGTCCGTTGCGCTGTTCAAGACGTCGCTGGAGGTGGTGACGGACGCGGACTCGGAGCTGAGGAGGGTGCTCTCTTTCCCGCTGGAGGAGACGCTCGCCGCCGCGGCCGCGCCCGAGGGCGACGAGGGCCGCAACGCCGCCGCCGCCGCGGTCCTCGCAGACAACTTTGCCGAGCTTGTGAGCGCCATCGTCGGCGCCTACGACTCCGGGGACCTCGCCGGGGCCATCTCCTCCCCCGAGGGATACAAGACGTGGGTCAAGGCCGTGGGAAAGGCCCAGGAGCGCAAGGGCAAGAGGCTGTTCATGCCGCTCAGGCTCGCGCTTACGGGCACGACGGCTGGGGCAGAGGTCGGGGACCAGCTCGAGCTGCTCTCTCTGGCCGAGAAGGACGGGGCCATCGCCGACGCTTCCGCGGTCGCGCCTCTGACGCTGCGCGTGGAGAAGCTCCGGTCGTGGCTCAAGGAGCAGTAGAGCTGAGAGGAGGGGGGGGACGGGGAGGCAAGAGGAAGAGGGAAAGAGAGAGAGAGAGAGAGAGAGAGAGAGAGAGAGAGAGAGAGAGAGAGAGAGAGAGAGAAACGTACTCTATTTTCTTATTTTTGATTATTTTTTTTCCGGGAGAGAGAGGAGAGAGGGAGAGAAGGTGGGAGAGTTTTGGAGCATAAACACAAAAGTAAACGAGATTGCAAGCATTTCGGGTGACTGGAAATGTTGAGGGAGGGCGAGCGGGGAGAGAGAGGAAGAGATGACGCTGGCAGGCTCGTCTGCTTTCGACGAGCCTTCGGTTTCGATACTTTACATAAATTTAAAAATAAACAAATAAAAGTCCCCCTCACCGCTTCGCGAACACGCTGTAGATGTAGAGCACGAGCGAAACGAGGATAAGGAACAGTGTGGCGTCGAGGCAGAAGTTGCGCGAGGTCCGGAGCTGTTATATTAAAGGACGAGGAGGTGGAGGCGAGAGAGAAGAAGGTGAAGTGAAAAAGAGGGAAGAAGCCGAGAGGAGGGAAAACCCGAAAACTTATCTCTCTCTCTCTCTCTCTCTCTCTCTCTCTCTCTCTCTCTCTCTCTCTCTCTCTCTCTCTCTCTCTCTCTCTCTCTCTCTCTCTCTCTCTCTCACCCGTTCGCTCCAACCCACCTGCCCCAGCAGACTCTTCATCCGGACGTTGCTCTTCTTCACGCCCCGCGAGGCCTCCGCGACCTTTTCCTCCACCGCCACGGCCAGCACCGCCTGGTCGACGAGCGCGTCCCCGACGGCGCCGGCGATCTGCGACAGCTCGCCGAGCCCGCGCTCGATGTCGGCGAGGGCGCCGCGGTCCTGCCTCGCCGCGGCGTCCTCGAACTCCTGTTTTTTGCGTGGTTTTTTGGTTGTGCGTCAAAGAGTTATGGAAGAAAGTGAGAGCGTGAGAAGAAGAAGAAGAAGAAGAAGAAGAAGAAGAAGAAGAAGAAGAAGAAGAAGAAGAAGAAGAAGAAGAAGAAGAAGAAGAAGAAGAAGAAGAAGAAGAAGAAGAAGAAGAAGAAGAAGAAGAAGA